>Ga0209977_10001178_pt1 | contig 11314 bp, 9 predicted proteins | sample SumtaG_2_FD_183113 | JGI IMG/M metagenome (GOLD analysis project Ga0209977, IMG submission 183113) | Deep subsurface microbial communities from Indian Ocean to uncover new lineages of life (NeLLi) - Sumatra_00607 metaG (SPAdes) (version 2) | ecosystem: Environmental > Aquatic > Marine > Oceanic... | reverse complement strand
ATAAGTTTAATGCCTTTCAAACGCTCCAATGCATTATTTATCTGTTTGCTTTTTAGCCCGAAATTACCGCCTAACCTCTTAAAGTCTTCTTTTCTGATATTATTTCTTTTTCCTTGAAGGCCAAGACACATTTCCTCTTGTTCTTCAGGAAGAACAAGTCTTGAGCTTACTATATCGTAAGCTGGCGATAGTTGATAGCCAATATCTTCTTGTCTAAGAAGGGAGAAATTTTTTAAATGAGCATCACCATTTCCAAGTACAAAAAATAATAGAGCTCTTTCGAAAAGCCCAACTAGGTCTAGTCCTGGTACATCAGAATGCTTTTTGATAAAATTTGCTATTCTTTCATAAGTACCTGAATATTTATCATCAGTTTCTAGAAGCTGTTGAAAATCTTCTTGCTGAAGTTTTGAACCGTCATCTAGCCTATCAAATCTTTTCACGACATATGCTAGTTTGTTATCTTCCAAGAGTATTAAACCATGACGTGGGACTTCAATTTCATAAGCGGATGCAATGTTCATACATAAATTTTCATTTTCAGGAAGTGACTCAGAACTTTCTGTTGGAGGTTTGAGAATAAAAAGGCCACCTGTTTCAACCACAATTAATTCGTGGCGCTTACGATTATGAATAACTGAAAGTTTCGGTTGTACACCTGAAATAGACATTCTACCAATCATTTTTTGAGCTTCAGAAGCCACTTCAGTGCTTTTAAAGGGAACAGTAGGAGGTTGATTAGCTCCGAATAGCTCTTTAGCGCATTTTTTGTGGTAGCCACTAAGGAGCTCCTGGCTATTCTCAGTTACTTGACATGAAAGACATTTACTCAACATTAATCATTTTCCTCATTGACAGGAAGTATTTTGACTGCTCCGATACAATCACCACCTGTAGCAAGAAGGATATCAAAAGGACGATCCGGATCTATTTTTAAAGTACGGCTTGTAATATCCAAAAGCCAACCTTCAGGGATCAAGCCATGAAAAAAAGGAAATAACTCATTACTTTCGTAAGGTACATCAGTTAAAGGTAACGTAAGACTTATGGGTTGAGCATCTTTTGAGGTCAGGTATTCTGTGTCATAAGAAAAGCGATATTTCTTTTCTATCTGTTCAAGAAGCCCTGCCTTTCTGTCCCATAAATAAACGAATGCTTTTTTCTTTTTACCTACCATTTATCTCTAATCTTCAGTATCTGGACGCCAACTTACGAGGCCAAGGGTTTTGCCAAATAAATAAAGAACTTGATTTACTTTGTCCATTCTCAGGGTTGCCTTACCCTGTTCCAACTCTCTAACAAATCTCAAACCAACTCCAGCTTTACGGGCAAGCGCCATTTGAGTCAGTCCGTGAATTTTACGCTGTTTTTTTACGAAATCTTTTAGCTCCACAATTATACCCTTCCGGGACCATTTACTTCAAATTTGTACAAAATTTAGCCTCATTGCAACGATTTTATAAAAATATAAGGTATATATACCCGATCGGGTATAATAATAATGTTTTAAATGAGAAATAATACCGATCGGGTATATTGTCAAGATAATTTTCCGTTTTTATACCCGATCGGGACAAATTGTTGAACATAACTGCCAGCTTTCTTTTAGCCTTGATTGATTTTTTTTAGAACTAAAACCGTAACGTGGACGCGAGCTGTCATGATGTTTGCAAATTTTCTCATACGTTCGTGCAGAGCATGCACAAATCATTTAAAAAATAGCCTGCAGATATTTGAATAAAGTGAAAATATCATCCTTCTCAAAAACCTTTGATATGTCTGACTGACCGGGGATGGTTTTAACAAAAAAGTAGAGGCTTGGGGCAAGGCGAGGTCTCAGGTTCAGAATCCGGGAGATCCGAGTCATTAAGACAGAGTCTGCAATCCATTTATTATTACTTCCGGCAGGCGATTGCGGTTGTCATGGGTCACTTCCAACAGGTGGACATCTGAACGTTGCTTGGTTTTGCGAATGAATTCATTTCCTTTTAGCGAAATGCTGGCAAGCACCTGCTTATCGGAGTTCAAGGCCGCGCGGACAAGACTCCGAAAACGGTCTGAAAAAAGTTCCATTTTTCCGATTTCATCAATCACGATCAGCTCGACATCCGGATTAAGCAGACCCAATGCCGCCAGAAACTCCTCAAAGCCACGCGTATCCACCCCGTATCTGCCCACCCGATGCCGGCTATCGATTTCCACATGGGCCAGGATTCGGCGCTCCCCATTCAAACCCTGAAGCTCAAAGCCCAGGCGTGACCCCATGCCCCGTATTTCGGCTGTTAAGAAACCGGCCATATTGACCGATCGCATACGCTCAATGATTTTCTGAACGAGTGTTGTTTTACCCACTCCAGGTTTCCCTGTTATCAATGTCTTGGCATGTCTTAACCGCATCGGGTAACTTTCTTTAATATCGGGTTAATTAGAGTTCACTCATGTCGATATTCGCCATAATAATCCGGATATAGAGATTATCTCGAAGGTCATATTACACATTCGAATCGCTCAACGACCGAGCGATATCTCGGGAAGATAAGCATGGATATAAGCCTTACGGGGAACATAAAAAAATTGTCCGATTGAATCATACCCCTTTTTTAACAACTGTTTGATTAAATATTAGCGACTGCAGAACAATATCTCTCTGAATGCCTTTGGGTCGATTGACTCCGCGTTCTTGAGCACCGATATCTCATATCCACAGGACACACTGGGCGACCTGTACCCCTGCATCGATCATTTCACGAACAGCAGATTCAACAGCGGACATATCTCCATACAATGAAGACGGCATGAAGCTGCTGATCCGCGCGCCACACAAACTTAAATCCACAACAATTTGAAGCTGGCGAGCTTGGAATTTTTTTTGTGTCTCGATTGAAGATACCCGGACGCAGCTGTTTAAAGTGCATCCCCCGATCACCAATATTTTCTTACCCTCATTGATAAAGTTTTCGACCCACTCGCGGAAACCGTTTGTGTTCGGGAATAATACACTGTTTCCTGGCTTAACAAAGTAAAGCTGTTGAGGATCGATGATTCCGGTGAATGCATCGTCCCAGTCATAACTTTCGGAAGGAAACGGACATCGGGTAAACATCGTTTCAATGAACCCGTAGTTTTCATTTAAAAAGCGCGCACATCTCTCAAAGGCCAATTGAATCGGTTTAACCTCAAGTTCGGCTTTTGAACCGATGGATTTCATCCAGGTTCCCTTTGTAAAGGATCGTTGAGGATCAATGATCAACACGGCCGCCTTATCCGTTGGAATTTTAAGTTCTTCGGCATTCAGATTCTCCAGAAAGTCCTGGTGGCGCTTGGCAATGTCCGGGTCGGCTATTTCTTTTAAAAGCGAAACAATATCACTATATGTTTTGTCATTTGCTTTTAATCTGTTATGAACATCGGCTGTTTTTTGTTTTAAAACAACGGTTCTTCTTGAAGAATCAGCAGGTAAAAAATGAGGGGAGTTGAGCAGTACTTTGCCAAACGGGCCGTGAGGGTCTTCGATAATTTGAGACATATAAATAATAAAGTTATCCCGGGAGATCGGTTTCAGCACGGCAAAAAGATCAAGAACCGCTAAAATAGGCGCTTCTTTCCAGTGCCACTCCAACCGTCGGGCTGATTCATGGAGTTCTGATCTGGAAAGTTCTCCATTTTTATCTATATCTAATATGTTGAAAAGATCACTTAACATCACTTTGATATTTTCTATGATCTTCTATTTTACACCTCGTTTCAACACGTTATTGGGGTATGTAAACGTTAAAGTTTTCTTCAGCCAGCTTTCTATCCTCATACCAGAGCTGAATCGTCCAATTCCCCGGTACCATTTCCCATTCCTCATCAAACCTATATCCTTCACATACTCTCTCACCAATTTTTGCTGTCAAATCTACTTCATTTTTATAGCCTGTTTTTCCTGTCTTTGGATTCTTGAGTCCTGCGCTCGGGAAAATAGTTGTCTTGCGTATTTTTATCTTATCGCCCTGAGGGCGCCCCTTTATTAGATATTGAAATCCAAATGTGAGACTTTTAGTTGCCGGGATTTTGGTTGTCCTTTCTATGAACTGAATTTGTTTTATTTTGCTAAATCCTCCTCCAATAAGGTTTTTATCTTTTATCTCCTTTTTTACTACAGCGGTATATATTCCATAATCATAAATCTCTATTCCATAGACTTCAGCAGCCGCCGAGATTGTTGGCGCAGGCAGTAGAGTCCCGAGTATCACTAAAACCCAGAACCATTTCTTCATAATCATCTCCTTTTGAGAATTGATTTACATGGATCAGATCGCCCGGATATTTCACTCGGCGGGTGCGTTCATTTGCGAGGTATTCAGGGGCGCCGCGGACTTTATTAAAAAAAGATGTAAGCCGCCAACAATGACAGACTCGCAAAAAGTCATTTTGCAAACGACGGAGAGAGCAAAATCAGACTTTTTACGAAACCATCAACAATACCTCTGTTTTTTTCAAGCATCCTTTTTATGCATCTTTTCATTCATTTCTTACCGAATCGATCTTTAATGAAGACATAAATCAGATATACCACACCTGTTAAGCAAGCAAGTTTGATATAAATATCAAAGTCCATTTCACTCGACATAATATGAACCCCGCGTTTATTTAAAGTCCGAATCTGAGCCGTATTTTGATTTAAAATATTCGTTTAAAGAAACGATACTTCTTTCCATAGATTGTTCGGCGATTTTACCTCCACCAATCTCTACCATTTCCTCCCAATATTCTTTAGCCCTATCCCAGAATTCTGCTAAATCCGGACTAAAATTCTTCAATTGATTCGGCCACATTGTCTGGACATTTGGATCGTCTTGTACCCTAGATATTCCCAAATTATCGTTAGAAATATAACAAAAAAGTTGATTTAAGATGTATGTTGCGTAAAATTCATGTTCCGCCGGTAGAGTTCTATCTTTGTCGATTTTTGCCATAACAATCTCATGTTTATAAAAATTTTCGATATCTTTCTCTATATTTAATTCTCCCGCCCAACTTTTCAAGATATTAATATCTATCAAATCCCACATGACTCTTTCCATAATCGTTCCCCCCTTTCGGCTATTTGATATAATTATCTATTTATTAACGATATACAAGCGAAAAATAATCGCGCTCGGCGACCGGTACCGGTTTTTCGCCACACTGGCTCAAGCCTTTTGTGCTGTTTGGGGGATGCCGGCGGTATTTAAATTTCTTTTTCTGAGTTCTGTACAGTCAGGGACATCCCTAATTTCACGCGAACCGTACCCGGCCGCTGTCTTGCTTTCTATCCTTCAGTCTGTTACGTTTTTGGAGATTCACAGAGCGGGCCAGAAAAGCGCTTAAGAAAAAAATGTCATGATACTATGTTGAAAGGAAAAACTCCATGGAACCCCATCAACTGGCAGGAAAACCCCCTTTAAAGTCTATGTTGGTCAACATCCCCAGATTGATCGCTTCTTACTATACCCTGGAGCCGACAGGCCCGGTATCGTTCGGGACCTCCGGACACAGGGGGTGCTCCTCTAAAGGCACTTTTAATGAGATGCATATCGCTTCAACCGCCCAGGCCATCAGCGAATACCGGGCAACAAAGGGAATAACCGGTCCGCTATATCTGGGTTTTGACACCCACGCGCTTTCAGAAGCCGCATTCAGGACATCTCTGGAAGTTTTTTCCGCCAACGAAGTAGATGTAGTTGTCCATTCAAATGACGAATACACCCCAACACCTGTCATCTCCTTTCTAATACTGGAATACAACACGGCAAAAACAAAGGGATTTGCAGACGGCGTGGTGATCACACCCTCTCATAATCCACCCCGGGATGGAGGGTTCAAATACAATCCCCCTCAGGGCGGCCCTGCCGACGTGAATGTGACCGACTGGGTCCAGAACAGGGCAAATCAGCTGATGAATTCCGATGGTTCGGATATCCGGAGGGTATCCTATGAGAAAGCGCGTCAGGCCGATACAACCCATGAACAGGATTTTATTACGCCGTTCGTCGACTCACTTTCGCAGGTCGTCGATATGGAGATTATCCAACAGCAGGGCATCCGGATAGGCGTGGACCCCATGGGGGGTTCCGGTGTACATTTCTGGGAACCCATTGCCGAAAAGTACGATCTTAATATGGACGTTGTTAACACAGATGTCGATCCAACCTTCGGATTCATGCCTGTTGACTCGGATGGCGAAATCCGGATGGACTGCTCTTCTCCTTATGCCATGGCAAACCTGATTGCCATGGCGGACAAATTCGATGTCGCCTGGGGAAATGATTCTGATTTTGACAGACATGGTATTGTATGTCCCAGCGGCCTCATGAACCCGAATCATTACCTGTCCGTTGCCATCTGGTATTTATTGCAGAACAGACCTGAATGGGGGAAAAATCTCGCAATTGGCAAGACATTGGTCAGCAGCAGTATGATCGATAAGGTTGTCGCCGGATTCAAAAGAACGCTTTACGAAGTCCCGGTCGGATTTAAGTGGTTTGTTGACGGGATGCTGAATGGAACCGTCGCCTTTGGTGGTGAAGAAAGTGCCGGGGCATCCTTTTTGCGAAAAGACAGCACCGTCTGGACCACGGACAAAGACGGATTTTGTATGACGCTTTTGGCAGCAGAGATCCTGGCAAAGACAGGAAAAACACCGGATGAAATCTATCGCGACACATTGACCTCCAGATATGGAGAACCGTACTACAGAAGAGTCGACGGCCCGATTTCTGATGAGCAGAAGGCGGTTTTAAAGGGCCTGACACCCGACACCGTTAAAACACCCACACTGGCAGGTCTGCCCATTACGGCAGTGATGACAACAGCTCCTGGAAACGAGGCGTCTATCGGCGGGGTCAAGGTCGTCATTGATGATGGTTCCTGGTTTGCCATCAGGCCGTCAGGGACAGAACCCAAAATGAAGCTTTATATCGAAAGCTTTGGCGGAAAAGAACGCTGGCAGCAGATCCATGACGAGGCATTGCCGTTAATTTTTGGATAATAGCTAATGATGAACTCGTAAAAAGTAATTTTGTGAACGACAGAGAGAGCAAAATCAGACTTTTTACGAAACCGTCAGCTAATAACCCAAGCGAAAATGCTTTATTTATGTTTTGGCTTAAAACTTAAGAAAGGATAAGTTTCCCTGTCCCGCCAGAAGCACCATTTCAATCCACATGATATGGAACGCCTGATCAACGTATAATGGCAGTTCTTTCCAGTAATCCTTGTGTACGCGTTTCCAGACCCGCATCCACCAGAAGACAAATTCAGTCCGGTCCTGAACAAAGTGCTGAATCCCGATCAGCGCTATCTGCCACCATTTCAGTTGACACAGCAGAAAAGGTAATAGATATACGACGACATGAACCAGGCAGGCAAAAGAGCTCTTCTTTTTGTTAACCGCCATCCATTCATTCTGCAAAACGAAATCACCAAACAGATGCGTCACAAACGGATTCATCTTGTCTCCTTATGTTTATAAATGTGGCTCTTCTCCAAAAGAGTTGGTGATTTTCACAGGATTCCAGGGGTCAAGCCCGCCACACAGACGGCGGGTAAAGATTCGAGGCCTGCCCTGTCGCGACGCGGTGATTAATTAAAGTATAGGCTAAGCTTCATAATGATGATAGTTTATTGACAATCTAGTAAGGTTAATCGGTCTGGGCCAGGGATTCAAGTGAAACACTTAATATAGGATTGTCCATGGAGCGATTTAAATGCAAAACACTCGACCCCCCGGATCCTTGACCCCTTGTACCAACTCATCGGGAGAAGAACCATAAATGTTAACTCGTGTCCAGCCATAAAAGGTCTTTTTGCCCAACCCGCCAAAGGCGGGCAAGTCTCTGCGTTATGCTCAAAAAATAATCCTCGGAATATTAAACATATGCCTACGGTTATTTTTTTCGCATGCCTTGATCTTGAACAAAAATCCTCATTTCTGGATGGACACTAACTCGTAAAAGCGAGTAAATTCACCGCTTATATATCAAACCGCTTTCCCTGTTCGGCAAAAACAAGCCGTAGTCCGAGATCATTACACCTCTTCAATTGCTTCTCCACTACCTGCCGTGCTTGCGATCCTTGCGACAGATCGGGTTTGATGTGGGAGATGATCGCGGTTAACCCTGTTAGCGCCTCTTTCGGAAGTTTAGAATCAACCCATTATATAGAAAGAATCCAATGAGAGCAATTATTATATTGATCAGACATCAACATTTGCTGTAAAACAGAGCTGTTTGTTTCTGCCGGATACTTCATCCGAGATGTCCGGCCCGGATTTTGAAACCGCTTCTGAAGCTGTCATGGCACAGGGGGACACATCATGAGTCACCAACCGGACAAAATCATTTGCTCGATGATTCAGGTGAGCAAGTACTACGATAAAAAACCTGTCCTTCGGGACATATCACTGTCGTATTTTTACGGCGCAAAAATCGGCGTTCTGGGGCTGAACGGATCGGGGAAAAGCACTCTTTTACGCATCATGGCGGGCCTGGACACGGAGTTTAACGGCCAGCTGATTCTGAAACAGGGTTACACCGTAGATTATCTGGAGCAGGAGCCTCTCCTTGACGACTCGAAAACGGTCAGAGAAATCGTTGAGGAGGCGGTGCAGGAAACCGTCGACCTTATGAATGAATTCAACCGGATCAACGAACAATTTGCCGAGCCCATGTCCGATGAGGAGATGGACCGCCTGATCCAGCGACAGGGAGACGTCCAGGAAAAACTGGATGCGGCCGACGCGTGGGATCTGGACTCCCGGCTGGAGATGGCCATGGACGCGCTACGCTGTCCGGAGGGTGATACACCGATAAAAGTGCTGTCCGGGGGCGAAAAACGCCGGGTGGCACTTTGCCGGCTTCTGCTTCGCAGGCCGGACATTCTTCTCCTGGACGAGCCCACCAATCACCTGGATGCCGAAACCGTGGCCTGGCTGGAGCATCATCTTCAGCAGTACCAGGGCACCGTGATCGCCGTTACCCACGACCGGTATTTTCTCGATAACGTGGCCGGCTGGATTCTAGAGCTTGATCGGGGCCATGGCATCCCCTGGAAGGGGAATTATTCTTCCTGGCTCGAACAGAAGCAGGAGCGCCTCAGGCAGGAGGAAAAGGCGGAAAGCCATCGCCGGAAGACGCTTCAGCGGGAGCTGGAATGGATTAAAATGACCCCCAAGGCCCGGCAGACCAAATCCAAAGCCCGAATTAGCGCGTATGAGAAACTGCTTTCCCAGGAAAGCGCGTCACGAGCCGGAGATCTTGAAATCTACATACCGCCGGGGCCGCGCCTGGGCAATCTGGTTGTTCAGGCTGAAAAGGTGTCCAAGGGCTACGGCGACAGGCTGCTGGTCGAGAACATGTCATTCTTTCTGCCGCCGGGCGGCATCGTCGGCGTGGTGGGGCCCAACGGTGCCGGAAAAACGACGCTGTTTAAGATGATAACAGACCAGGAAAAACCGGATACGGGTCAAATCCGTGTCGGAGAAACCGTCCAGCTGGCTTACGTGGATCAGAGCCGTGAGAGTCTCGATCCGCAAAAATCGATTTGGGAAGTAATTTCAGACGGCGCCGACGTGATCGAACTGGGCGGCATCTCGGTCAAATCCCGGGCCTACGTGGCCAGATTCAATTTTACCGGATCCGACCAGCAAAAAAATGTCAGCAGGCTCTCGGGCGGCGAGCGCAACCGCGTACACCTGGCCTGCATGCTCAAGCAGGGTGCCAACGTCATCCTTCTGGACGAGCCGACCAACGACCTTGACGTGAACACCTTGCGAGCCCTGGAGGAAGCACTGGAAAATTTCGCCGGGTGCGCGGTGGTGATCAGTCACGACCGCTGGTTTTTAGACCGAATTGCCACGCATATCCTGGCGTTTGAAGGAGAAAGCCGATATGTATGGTTCGAAGGGAATTATTCGGAATATGAGGCTGACCGAAAAAAGCGGCTGGGCGCCGAGGCCGACCTTCCTCGAAGGATCAAATATCGCCAGTTGACCCGGGATTGATGCCCACCGGTTCTATTCAATCTTTGCCGGCTCAAATTTTAGGCTATATTAATAGTGGTTTCCAGATTATCCGTCGGCGAACCGAACATTTCCATGGTTAACTTTAAATGGCTATTTTTCCTTCAGTTTTAAGGTTTCTTTGACCAGATTTTTTTCGTGTTCAAAGTCAACGGCGCGCTGAAGCATGATTTTCTGGGCCATTACAGGTCCCGCGCCGTGCCAGGTACCGACGCCGTGCTGCCCCGCTGTCCAGTGCTGCAAGAGTTTGGTCACCTTCATGATGTTTTCCGTGGGTGCTTCCGAACCGAAGCTGTAAAACTCTTCCACGTAATCTTTCACATCCGGGTTCTTCAACTCTTTCAAGGAAGGTATGGTTACGACAAGTCCGCCCCCGATATCCCCGGCCAGAGCCATGGCCCGCCAAAAGGCATTACAGATATTGAGCTTTGCCACATTGCCCATCACCTCATCCGGCAGATAAACCCCGGAACCGGGAGGGTCCTCGGTCCCTTTCCGGGCAGCGGCCAGACCGCACGCTCGGCCCGTTTCCCTCAGGACCACCATTTCTATGATTTGCTCGTTGATTTGGGGAACCTTTTCCAGTCCCTTGTATTCCTGGATGAGCTTGCAGGCCCCGATGATCTGATTCATGAATCCCACCTTACATGTCCCGCCGCAGGTCATCCGGTGGGTTTTGGCAAACCGGGTCACGATTTTCCCGGAATATGGGGCTTCACCGCAGTGAAAGACCCGGTCCCAGGGCACGAATACGTTATCGAAAATGACCATGGCGGTCTCCCGCTGACCGAAAACGGGATTGCCCAGTTCATACGGATCATCGGCCATTTCCCTCTCCGCAGAGTATGGGGAGAACTGACAGACGTATGTAATCCCCTCCGCGTCGGCGGGCGTGGCAAAAGCCACCGCGTAGTCCTCCTCTCCTTTCCTGTGGGACGACTGTGGCAGAACAACCATCTCGTGGCACGCAAAAGCGCCGCTGATGTTAATCTTGGCACCCCGGACAACGATACCCTGATCGTTCTTTTCCACCACCTTCAGGGAGAGATAAGGGTCCGGCCAGTCCAGGGTTTTTTTGTCCCGACGCCCCCTGGGTTCGGTCAGGGCACCGGCCACGGAGAGGTCCTTTTCCTGAACCATTTTGAGATATTCCATAAATCGCGGGTGATACGCCGTACCCAGATCCTGATCCATTTCCCAGGTGGTGCCGGCCAGGGCATGGAAGGCGTCGTAACCCACGCAACGATATATGCAGGTTCCCAGCCTATA
>Ga0209977_10001177_pt1 | contig 11316 bp, 19 predicted proteins | sample SumtaG_2_FD_183113 | JGI IMG/M metagenome (GOLD analysis project Ga0209977, IMG submission 183113) | Deep subsurface microbial communities from Indian Ocean to uncover new lineages of life (NeLLi) - Sumatra_00607 metaG (SPAdes) (version 2) | ecosystem: Environmental > Aquatic > Marine > Oceanic... | reverse complement strand
ATGAGTGAGCCAGAAGAGGACGATACTTATATAGATGATCGTTTGCATTATCAACTTTCTGTTATATCTAGGCGATTATAGCGGACATAGATCACGAAACAAACGGTCTTTGGCATTGGGTTCATGCTAAATTTCTTAGGGCTACGGTGGAGTAAGGAGGGGGAATAATAGGAAATGTGGCAATATTTTAAAAAATATTTTTTTATTTATTTGAAGCTTTTGAATAGAAAACTTTTAAAGACATACCCACTGATTGAAGACTGTGCTAGGTGTAGGGACTGTGGGCGAAATGTCCATGATTTTTATGTCCCAGATGAATTATGGGCTAAAGTAATAGGCTCTGGGGGGGTTTGGTGTTATGATTGCTTTTGTGATAGGGCAGATAGAAAGTTAGGAGTGGGGTGGCGACTGGAATTAGTCGAGAGATATGAAAAATGGCATTGCCATCAAATAATAGATAAGGAGAATTAAAATGGACAGTTATGGTAAAGAATTGGTATTAGATATTCATAATTGTGATGTAGCAAAATTTAATCGTAAAGATATTGAAAACTATTTAATAGAGTTATGTGACAATATTATTGATATGGAGAGAGAGGATTTACATTGGTGGGACTATGAGGATGATCCTAATGGATATAAAGAAGCACCGAGCCATTTAAAAGGTACTTCATGTGTTCAATTCATATTAACTAGTACAATAATTATTCATTCTCTAGTTGATTTAAAAAAGATTTTTATAAATATATTTAGTTGTAAAGATTTTGATGCGGGCAAAGCCGCGAGTTTTACAGAGGGTTATTTTGGTGGGGTTGTCGAAAGTAAAACAGAGGTAATTAGGAATTAATGAAAGCATTATTAGTAACATCAGCTTCATCTGAAAAACATATGACACAAGCAAGTATTTTATACCTGGCTTCGTGGTTGAAAGAAGGTAAGGCTAGTTTTGAAATACTAGATATGTCTGGCACTATTGATTATTTTAATCCTCCAGATGAATTTTTTTCTTCGTGGAATTCAAAAAATTGGTTAAATCCTAACATATTTCATACGGATTTGTCATTAGATGATCACCCAGAAGTAGATATAGTATACTATTCGTCTATGTTTTCTACAGATATAATTATACATGGTAGACATGCAACAAAGGTAAAGAAATTATTTCCTAGTTGTAAGACCGTTCTAGGCGGAGCCGCTGTGCGATGTCTTAGCCATCGGCAATTATCAATTTTAAGAAATGTATTTGATGGCGTTGCTTTTGATTATGTAATAGATGCTGATATTGATTATTCTCTAATACCCATTAAACCTTTTGTGACCATTTACTCTGGACAGAATTGTATATATGGCAAATGTAGATTTTGTAATACTAATAGTTTATCAAATTATTATAATGTAAGAAATGTGGATAGTATAGTGAAGGAATTTCAGGAGATAAAAAAGTATAATGTAAAGGATGTAATGTTGTCGTCTGATATGTTTACATGTAAGTACATAAATAATTTAGCTGACGAACTTATCGCACATAAAATAGACGTTCCTTATAATATTATGTTGCGGGCAGAGAAATGGATAGATGAGGAGTTTTCTAATAAGTTAAAGAGATCTGGATGTACCGATGTTTTTATAGGTGCTGAGGCTTTTGAGGATAGCATACTAGCATTTTTAAACAAAGGAACGCATACTCATAATAATATTAATTCGATTAAGAATTTACATAATGCTGGCATTAAAGTTGAAGTAGGTATGATATTATTTATACCTAGCACCACTAAAGAACAGATGGATATTCAGTTAAATGATATAGAACCTTTATTACCTTATATACACTCTATTAGTTTGGAAATATTAACAATAACAAACCATTCAGAGTTCGCGTTACACCCATATAAATATGGTATAGAATTATGGCCAAGAAGCGATAAAAGTATTATACCTAGTTAGTGTTATGGATTTAGTCCAGATATTCCATGGACATTTTTAAATAAAAGTGAGATCAAATTATGGATAGATCATTACGACGATTTAAGATTACTGTTGGGGGATGTAGTTCCTCTACATTATTATAAGGCTATTGACTATTTAAAAGGAGAGTTTAATATATGAATACTGTATTCATTGTACCAACAGGGATAGGTGCATCTATAGGCGGAGACGCTGGTGATGCCACCCCAGCTTTTAAATTAATTGCATCTGTAAGTGATATAGCTATAACCCACCCCAATGTAGTAAATGCGTCTGATATCAATGAGATGCCTGACAATACTTGGTATGTAGAGGGCTCTATATTAGATAGATTTTTAGAAGGCAAAATAAAACTTAAGAAACCTCGTAGTAATAAAATATTGTTAGCTGTTAACAGACCAATTCGCTCAGAAACCATAAATGCTATGAACGCAGCTAAGCATACGATAGGTTGCGATATAGAATATGTAGAACTTGAGACAGACTTGAGAATGATAGCTAGTATGTCATCTCAGGGCGCGTCTGGCGATGTTTATGGATGGAAAGAACTGGTTAATCAAGTACAGCGCTATGAATTTGACGCATTAGCTATAGCGACCGAAATCAATGTAGAAAAAGAAGTATCTTTGAATTATCTTAGAAACGGCGGCATAAATCCTTGGGGCGGTGTAGAAGCCGTAGGATCTAAATTGATCGCTAATGCTGTTAATAAACCAGTAGCTCATGCTCCCATAGAAAGCGAAGATCCTGAGATGGCCACATTTAATGAGGTAGTAAGTCCAACTATAGCAGCAGAGGCTATATCTCAATGTTATATTCATTGCGTCTTCAAGGGGTTGCATAAGGCGCCAAGAATTAGTAAAACAGGCTTATCGGTGGATGATATTGATTGTTTAGTATCGCCATATAATTGCTATGGACGACCCCACAAAGCCTGTGAAGAAGCAGGTATAAGGATTATAACAGTCAAAGAAAACACAACCTGTTTAGATGTAGAACCAAAGCAACATGATTGGGTAGATAATTATTTCGAAGCTGCTGGTTATATTCAATCATTGAAGGCCGGCATATCAAATTCTGAAGCTATAAGCGCAGCCTTTGTTTAAGGAGGATATAAAAATGAGAAGAAGGGATGTAGAAAAATCTAAGCGTAACACTGTTTGGGTAGAAACAGACAGAGGAGAATGGGATCCTAGAATGATTAATCCTTATGAAGAACCTACAGACAATGTTATATGGGAAGAAGATGTTAATGGTAATTGGGTGCCACGTAGAAGAGCTAATTATTCTTATTAAGGAGAATTAAGATGGAAAAAGGTCGATTTAATATTGTAATTGGGTTACAAGCTGGATCTGAATCGAAGGGTAAAGCAGCTGCTTTTTTAGTCGAGAAATTTATGCCAGATCTTTTGGTTGGAAATTTCAGTCCGAACGCAGGCCATACTTTAATAATAGATGGCAAAAAAATTATATCTCATAATATTCCTGTCTCAGCAGCCATCTCTAAAGCCCGTTTGGTTTTAGGGGCTGGTTCAGCGATAAATATAAGTGTTCTGAAGAGGGATTTGTTGGAATGTAAAGTTCCAAAGAGCCGGGTTTTTATAGATAGAAACGCGGTTATTATACAAGAAAAGCATATAAAGGAAGAGGCTAAAAAGTTGTTACATATTGCTTCTACACTACAGGGTGTTGGATCTGCATATAGCGATAGACTAATGCGAACAGGTGGTCGTATTATAGCAGAAGATTTTAGGAAGCAGTTAGAGCCTATCGGAAGCATTGTAGATGCCTCTGCTATAATAAATAATACCTTGGAAAAAGGCGGGATAGTAATGGGCGAAATGACTCAGGGTTTTGATCTCGATATACTACATGGTATAAAATATCCTTTTACGACCTCAAGGCCGATTAATCCTGCCCAAATGTTATCCGATTGTGGTGTTAGTCCTAAATTTTTAGGTATAGTGTATGGTGTGTTCAGACCTTATCCCATCAGAGTAGGCAATGCTAGAGGGTTTTCGGGGCCATATGAGGATGGGAAGGAAATAACGTGGGATCGTATAGGAAGAAGATGTGGTGCTCCTTATGATATTACTGAATATACTACTACAACTAAAAGAACAAGAAGAGTTTTTGAATTCTCTAATATTAGATTTAAGAAAGCATTAGAAATAGTAAATCCCGATTGTTTGGTACTTAACTTTGCAAATTATATTGACTGGAAAGTGTTTGGTGTTACTAAGGGCTCCCAGCTAACTACTAAGGTAAATAATTTTATAGATCAGATTGAAGACAAGTATGATATTGCTATTGGCCTAGTAGGGACAGGGCCGAACCACCGTCAAATAATAGATTTACTTTACAATTACAAAATCCCTTCAACCAGGGGGTTGTTATATTATGCTGCTCGTGGTTTTCCTATACCTCAATTTCCTTTAAAGCGAAAAGTTAGGGAGTGTGGGAATTTAGATAAATTAATCAATGAATAGGAGGAAAAAAAATGAAAAGACTAATTGTTCCAATTATTTTATTAGCATTATTAGTATTTACCATTCCATGTTTAGCGATGGATTTTGGAAATCTATTCAAGTCGGAAACAAGGGTGCCGGTTGATAGTGAAATCGATCCATGGGATTTGTTTTTTACCAAAGAAAATGGTAAAGCCGGCTGTAAGTGGAAAATAACTAGCGTTTTTCCTTGTCCTCAAGGCGATGTAGATGCGCACATGGTTATTACTAACCCAGATCTGAGAGCAGAAATTGATAGAATTGAAATAGTTATTAGCCCGGGTGGTTTTTTACCACTTGGGACACTCGTTTCTTATTCATACATGAAAAGCGGCGAATGGTATATGTTTTTCTATAATTATGATAAGAAGAGATTTGTTAGATATATAGGGGAACATGGGCATGGCGGATCCATTTTTGGTAGGGATAAATAGAGAGGAAAGGAGTAAATCATGATAACACAAGCTAAATTATTTGAGAAATATAGTACTGGTCATATACATGCAAGTCCTGCTGCTATAGATTATTTTGATTCTAAAATAAGGACTAACTACCACTGTGAAGCTGAATTTGGAGAGTTATTGCGGGATTATATTGGACATTTATTATTTACACCCTCTGATTTATGTTTTGATTTTCCCAGATCTACAGATGGCATTATTCGAGACGGTGGTATGGATATGGATGACGTGGAAAAAGAATGGTTAATGGTAGAATATAAATTACGCAACGCCTTGAATCATTTTGCTGGCGGTGCTAAGGTTAAATTCGTTGTGGTGAGGTAGAAAGAAGGGAAAAATTAAAGAATGAAAAAATTTCTAAACAAAATACATAATATAGACATATACGAATTACTAAGAAAACTACCAGACAATAGTATAAACTGTGTTTATTCTGACATAGACTACAATCGAGGTATTGTATATGATGGTAAGAGCTACACAAAAAGATTTGATCAATATATATCTGACTATATACACCTGGCATCGGAATCAATGCGGGTATTGAAAAATACTGGTAGTGCTTTTTTCATCAATTACCCACTTAATAATGCATTTTTATGGGTAAATTATTTACATAGTGCTTGCGATGATGTACAGCAATATATATGGACCTACAATAGTAATATCGGTCATAGCCCAAATAGATTTACTACCGCGCATAGATCAGTTTTACACGCGCGGAAAACTAAAAATAGTGCGTTTTATAAGGACAATGTTGCAGAGCCTTATATTAATCAGGACGATAAAAGGGTAAAGGGTAGGATAGAAGCTGGTAGTAAAGGTAGAGCGCCTTATTCATGGTTTTATGCCGATCTTGTTAAGAATGTTAGTAAGGAGAAGGAAGCAATTAAACATCCATGTGTTATTCCTGATAAAGTATCAGCACTTTTAATTCAAAGCGTGACTATGCCAGGAGACATTGTCCTCATATTGTTCGCTGGTTCAGGCAGTGAGATAAATGTTTGTCGAAAATTAGGAAGAAATTGGATCTCTGCCGACTTGAGTAAGAATTATTGTGAAAAAATAAGAAAACAATTAAATAGTCAATTTTTAGAATTTGAGAGGATGTAAATATGGTTAAATATTTTTATGCTGCTGCTTCGATGGGCTTTGGAAGGGGTTATAAGTGGCATAGATTTTTTAAATTTCCTAAACTTGATAGTATAACAAAGACAGTTACATTAAAACGAAGGGTTGGTAATCCGTTTGCTATTATACATCTTGGTAATTCTATCTATAATAGAATAAGGTTACATAATGTTGGAATAGAGAAATGGCTAAAAGAGTATTATGATCCCAACTTGGTTCTTTCTATAGCTGGTACAGATGAGGAAATAGAAGAAATTATATGGATTTTGGGGGATAGGCCGTTGAAAGGGGTGGAGTTGAATTTTTCATGCCCGAATGTAAAAAGTTTTGAGAATAAAAAAATACCGCGAACAAAATACAAACTGTTCTTAAAATTAAATTACAGACAAGATCCCTATAAATATGAATTGGATAAGGTAGATAGAATTGATTTGAATTCCGTGCCTAGATTTTGTGGGGGTGTGTCTGGTAGATTGGCTAAGAGATGTAATTGGAGTTTCATTAGAAGACATAAAGAGTTGTCTATTTCTGGATGCTCTTTTTCTTCTACGAACGATATAAAAAAACTAGAGGAATATCTTGGATGTAAAGAGATCTCGATTGGATCTGTGATGTTTACTAATCCATTTTTGGTCGAAAATTTAATGTGTCGAGGTATAAAAAATGGTAAGAGTGGTAGGTTATGGGGAAGGATTAATAGAATTCTATTGTGATGAATGTAAGCATAATGGAAGACAAGATATAAATGATTTATTGGAGGATAACTGCGCTTTAGATATTGAGGTGGAATGCCCATCTTGTAAGGAAATGACCGTTCTTTATATGGTTAGGTGTAAAAATGAGTATGAAATGAAATATCTAAATGCTCAACTTATATTATTAAAGGAGGTAAGGAATGAAAAAAGTTAATTGGGATGATTTGTATATGACTATGGTGTACTTGATGGCTATGAAAAGCAAAGACGAGAGCACCCATATTGGAGCAGTGTTAGTAGGGCCAGACAATGAGGTCAGATCTGTTGGTTACAATAGTTTCCCACGTGACATAAATGATGATGTTGCAGAAAGACAAGAAAGGCCAGGAAAATATGATTGGTTTGAACATGGTGAAAGAAATGTGATAAATAATGCAGCTTTGATGGGCGTGCGGTCGAAAGGCTGCAGGATGTATACTAATGGTGTACCATGTACTGGGTGTGCTAGAGGTGTCATAAATGCTGGAATAAAGGAAGTAATAGTTGATAAATGGTGGGATGATAATAATATAGATCAATGGGAGAGAGAGGCGGAAATTTCATTGGAGATGTTTGAGGAAGCAGGAGTAAAGGTGAGGTATTATGATGGTGGGTTTTTAGATATTCATAAATTTAGAAGGGCCAAAAAATATTATTTACAATCTAGCGCAGTTATGATGTTGCCGTGCAAAGAAAAGGAGGCTGAACATGGTAAGAAAAAAGATAAATAAACCAAGAGAAGAAAACGATGTTAGGGAAAAAATAGGGGGGTGGTTAGCCGAACAGCACCCTCTTGTAGAAATTCAGAAAGAAAAATATAGTAAATTGATAGAAAAAACTGGCGAAAAAAAAATAATTGATGCTACATTAATAGGTTATAATAAAAGAAAGGCTGGAAGGCGTAAGAAACATGAAATGAAAGGCACGCTGCTTATAGAACTGGAATTTGAAGAACATAAAGCTAATTATTCTATACTAAAAAGTCAGAGCAAAATAACATTTGTATTGAGAAAATTAGCATATTGGAGAGCAGATATAGCGCAATATTGGATAAAGATAGATAAAAACGGCGCGCCTTTTATGATAAACTTTAGATACATACATAAAAATAGAGATAAGCTGGTTAAAATGGGGAAACAAGGTAAATTTACAAAGCCAGATCAGTTAATTAGAATAATAGCGGCCGAGAAAGATGCGGATGGTAATTGGCCAGAATATGTAATTATTGGGTGGGATAATTTATTTAAAGAGTTGGATAGAGTAGTAAAACTTGGTGGTTTTTAATTTTTTATATAGGAGATTAGAAAAAAAGTGAAGAAATCAAATTTTTTGTCTAGCAAAACCGAAAAAATATTCTATAATATAAGTAGAGAAGTAAAAGGGGTCAGTATATTATGCTGACCCTTTGTTTTATAAAATTTAAAAGGAGGGATTATTATGGCTACTTATAATTTTGATTTTTTTCAAATTCAGCCCCATAAAGTAGATGATGGTTGGGCCACTGGTGATGGACAAGCTATGAGGCAATATGATGCTAGAGTATCTAATTTTAATGCTATGTATCGTGGAGCTAGGATGGCCACAGATCGTACCAGGACTACTTTAGACTTTGCTCTTCAGCTAAATCCTAGAGAGATAGTGGGTGTTGGACACGGTACTGACTGGGCAGAATATAATTACAATCCTTATGTGTGGGGAAGTACTGTTAAGAGAGTGCTGGATGATCAAGCTCATAAGATGGGTATGGATCATGAAAAGGGCGCTACTCATTCCATATTTCATATGGACGTTTCTGATATGGATGAGGTAACCGCAGCGGGTATTGCTGCTGGATTATCATTTTTAAACTATCCGACTGAAGGATGGAGTAGTTTTGGAAAGAAGTATGATAAGCATACTACTTATCAAGGTTAATAAAAATTAAGAAAAAGTAATAATTTTATCTAGCAAAATCTATATTTTATTCTATAATATAGGAGGAGAGAGATGAAAAGCAATGATATCGGTGTACGGTATTATTGTATTCTTTGTAACATAACCTTTGGAGATGTGGGGGGGAGAGATATAGGCTCGCATGGTATTTGTATCAAATGTCTCGCTAATTATATTAATAAGAAAAAGATATCCAAAGGATTTACTCCTTGTTTCGGTATATTAAATCAAGGGGTTGTTTGTGGTTCTTGTAGATATAGAAAATTCTGTGAAGAATATTATAGAAAGGAATAGGTATGGAATTAAATAGAATTTATTGTGGTGATAGCCGTCGAATGGATGAGGTGGATGATAATTCTGTCCATTTGACGATTACATCTCCGCCGTATTATGTAGGCAAGGACTATGAGGTGTATTTACCTACTTTAAGTGATTATTTTGAAATGCTGTGCGGTGTTTTTAGGGAAGTTGTTAGAGTTACTATTCCTGGTGGTAAGATTGTCATTAATTTAGGTGATATTGCTGTAGGATCTAATTATAATGAGGGATTTCCGGAAGAAGTTTTAATCATGCCTGAGTTGGCAAAATTTTTAAAACATGTCGATGGGAAGCCTGAGAATAATGCATATTTATATGCTAGAATTATTTGGGAAAAAGATGATCCGTGGGCTAATAGTTCTCATGTATCGTTTCATAAAAATATACAACATGCAGAATATAGAGTGTTGCCAGCATGGGAATATATATTTGTTTTTAGAAAAGGTAGAGAAGCTCGCAAAGATAAATCATCTATCGATGGTAGATGGATAGATAAGAATGAGGAATGGAAGAAATGGGTTCATGGTATATGGGAAATGAGATCGGTTCGAAGGAACGACTATCACGAAGCCATGTTTCCAGAAGAATTGGTAAAAAGATGCATTAAAATGTATAGCTTTCCTAATGATGTTGTATTGGATCCTTTTATGGGCAGTGGAACATCAGCTGTTGGAGCAAAAAAATTGTGTAGGAATTATCTTGGATATGAGTTAAAGCAAAAACATGTTAATTATGCCAATAGGTGTTTAGCGGCTGTAACTGACGATATGATAGAAATCCAGAAAGAATATAGAGATAAAACTGTTAATAAAGAATTACAAGAAGATCTATTTTAGGAGAAAGTATTATGAATAATTACCCATGTCAATGTGGTGGAATGAGATGGATGATAGATCATAATGAGGTATTTAAAGAAGAAGACGGTGAATGGATGCTAGTATGGATTGAATTAGATCGTTCGCCTCAAGGGACTAATATAGAAAAATTTGGTGTTAGATTTAACCACTGCCTTTTTTGCGGTGGGAAAATAAACAATTAAAGTTATGTTATAAAGCAGCATAATAATAACTTTTAAGAAGGAAAAGGAAAAAATTTAATTATTAAAGGAGGAAAGGATATGAGTAAAGTTTTAAATAAAACAGAGAAAGGTTTAAAGTATTTAGAAAAAGGTAAGTTTCAGTCTGCGATTAAAAATTTTGTCAAAGCCTCATCTGAAGATAAAGGCACAGATTTGCAGCGAGCTGTAGCATCATTTTTCGCATATGAAGTTGCTAAGTATCGTAGAGAGTGGCGAAAAAGAAATTTTGGAAACGCTAATCTGTTCCATTATGACATGGATGAGAATACTGGAAAAGCGTGGTCCGATGTTGATATCGCAGCAGTTTTGATAGCTTCTGATACTAGGAAAATGACTAATTATTTGTCAAAATTCTTGGGTAGAAACATGAATGCTATTAGTTTTCAGAGACGTTATGCCAATGGACGCACTCTTAAGTCTTGGATGGGAGAGACTGGCGTGCATTATACAAGATATACTCAGACAACTGCTGTAAAAAATAGACTTGGTTTATAATTATTCCGGCGCTCTGTAGCAGCTAGAGAACGTATCAATCTTATTTTTATTAATTCCTTTTCCTAGCGTCCTAACAATGTAAGGACTAATATAAAGGCTGCTTATGTTGGTAATGATTGATATACTTCTTCAGAGTGTTGTTATATATAAAGGGTACGGTATATTTTTATGCCGTACCCACCAATGAGATATAGCTTATGAATATATTAGATATATTATTAATTGAACATTTAACAGATCGGATTATCTTTTTTATAGAGCGTTTTGGATACCATCATTTGGATATTACTGAGAATTCCAAAGACGCGATAACATATTTAGATGATAATTTATATGATTATATTTTTTTGGGCGGCGAATTAGGAAAAAATGTTGGAAGTGGTTCTGATATAGCGGTTTTTCTTGCAGATAACAGTGAAAATCCTAACTATAATGCTGAACTAATAATCCATACATGGAATATTGTAGAAGCAGGTACGATGATTGAATTATTACCGCAAGCTAGATATTTACCATTTAACGAGGCGCAATATAGTGCGTTTGCTTTTTAATAAACTTTAAAAGGAAAAGGAGGATTTAATTATGAGTAGGTATTACGAAGCCGATGTTGTTACAAAGACTTTATTTACGCAAGTAAGAGAAGAAAGATTTGAAGGGTTGGGAGAGGCTAAAATCAAACTAATTATGAATTTAAA
>Ga0209977_10001176_pt1 | contig 11316 bp, 8 predicted proteins | sample SumtaG_2_FD_183113 | JGI IMG/M metagenome (GOLD analysis project Ga0209977, IMG submission 183113) | Deep subsurface microbial communities from Indian Ocean to uncover new lineages of life (NeLLi) - Sumatra_00607 metaG (SPAdes) (version 2) | ecosystem: Environmental > Aquatic > Marine > Oceanic... | reverse complement strand
TTCAAAGCGAGCTGTATTCAACTTCAACCTCACGCCGATAAGCGTTTGCGGCCCTTGGCACGGCGACGCTTCAGCACTGCCCGACCTGTGGAGGTCGAGTTGCGTTTACGGAAGCCATGCTTGCGTTTGCGCTTAAGGTTGCTTGGTTGATAGGTCCTTTTCGGCATGAACATTCTCCTTTCGTCAGACTGCGAGTAGGATTATAGTGTGAAATAATGGGAAGTCAAACGTTACACCCCATCGGGTCGTTACACGACCCGATGGGGACCCCCTAAATAAATGCTCCTTTTGTGCCCTACGGGCAAAAGATCGCAGGGGAGACTGTATCTTTCTTTGCCCCTTAAAGCTGCGCAGCAGCTTTAAGGAAGCATTAACTAGTGCGTTTCTTCTTGGTAGTGTTACGGGTGGTGTGTTACGGGTGTTACGGGTGTGTTACGGGACGGGTGCGGAAGACGCTTGAGCCTATGAACTCGCGCAGGATAGAAGCTGGAGGTACCGCGGCATCGTCCATTGGGGTAACGAATTCCAAAAGCGAGATTATGCGTTCCGCCTCCGCTTTAAGACCCTTGGTGCGGACCGTATGAAGAAGTTTCATGGCTTTGTTGCGCATCACCGAGAGCTCGTATATCAAAGCTGAGTTGAACATCTCGTCCGCCGTCTCCTGGTAGGGAAAGACGTATCGTTCCTCGCCACTGCGCACCTTGGACCAACGCTGGAGGGTTTTGGTAGGTGTATGAGCCCGGTATCGGTAGTCACGTAGCATCCGCCTCAGCATCCTTGTGTCCGATGTGGAGATGATGCGTTGATCATGGTAGTTGAGTTGGGTCAGCGCCGAGACGTAGATCTTGAACTTGAGATGCTTTGGCACGGCTGCGGTCAGGCGGGGGTTAAGGGCGTGGATACCCTCCACTATGAGTATCTCGTCCTGGGCCAGGCTCAGGGTGGCTCCGTCGAAATAACGCCTTCCACGTTCAAAGTCGAAGCGAGGTCTATCTATGGTCTTACCCTCCAGAAGAAGCACAAGCTGCTGGTTGAAGAGTTCAAGATCAACTGCTTCAAGGACTTCGAAGTCGGGTTTACCCTCTTCGTCGAGTGGGGTGCGTGAGCGATCAAAGAAGTAGTCGTCCATCGAAAGCGGCTGGGGGCGCAAACCGTTAACCCGCAGATGCACAGCCAGGCGCTTGGCGAACGTAGTCTTTCCCGCTGATGAAGGTCCTCCTATGAGCACCATGCGTGGAAGTATCGGTGTTCCTGCTATCTCGTCCGCTATGCGGGCGATCGACTTCTCGTGCAGAGCCTCGGCCACGTTCACAAGCTCCAACCCTTTGCCGCCCCTTATGAGACGGTTGAGTTGCCCGATATCTGAGATCCCCAGCGCCTCGCCCCACTCCTCGTAGTGATGGAACACAAGGAAGAGCTTTGGCTGCTCCACGAAGGGTGGAAGCTCAGGGAAGCTTTCAGGCGTAGGGAAGTGCAGAATGAAGCCGGGTGGGTAGTAACGCAGCTCGAAGGAGGCCAGTGAGCCGGTGGATGAGACCAAAGGCCCACGTGTCCAGTCGGAGAAATCGTCGCATTGATGAATCACGTAGCTTTCCTTGTCGGAGTATTCCAGGAGCGCCAGCTTGGAGGAGTTATTGTTCTTTTTACAGATGGCGGTTACTTGATCTCGGCTGGCGTGTTTCATGCGGATGGGTAGGTCATCGGCCAGTAACCCAAGCATCTGGGCCTGAAGTAGCTCCACGTCGCGCTTCTCCATGGTGCGCTCCATCCTCAACGTGCAGTAGAATCCCTTGGAGGTGGAGTGCTCAACCACAGGTCTAGCCTCCGGAAAGGCGCGTTTGGCGGCCATGGTCAAAACGAAGATAAGGCTCTCGTGATGAACCCGCAGCCCATCAGGATCGGTGGCGAGAACGAACTCGATCTTCGCGTTCTGGGTCAAGGGAGTGTTGAGACCGACAAGCTCACCATCCAGCTTGGCTGCGATAACCGGCTGGCCCGCTGGAACCAGTTCGGTGATCGGCGTTCCCTTCTTTACCTCTCTTGTTGCGTCGCGTCCCAGCTTGATCTTAATCATGGGGTGCCATTATACCGCTTCAAGACCATTAGTCAATTGGTTCCGCAAAGAAAGCCCGACTGGTCTGATTTTTCGACCCTGCTTGGACGAGCAAAAGAAGTGCGCTAGGGTTGCGTTTTCTTAAAAAGCGGCCATTCGGACCGCTTTTTAAATTAATTTCTCGATCAGGTTTGAGTCGACGGCTCCTTATGAGGTTCGGCAAGAAGGCTCAGGATCCTGGCCACGGTCTCCCTGAGGTCACGACGGGAACAGACGATGTCCACGAAACCGTGCTCCAAGAGGAACTCCGATCGCTGGAATCCGGGCGGAAGCTTCTCGCCTATAGTCTGCTCGATCACACGGGGGCCGGTAAAGCCCAGAAGTGCACCGGGTTCGGCGATTATTACGTCGCCCAGGGAAGCGAACGAGGCCATAACACCGGCCATCGTCGGATGGGTCAGGATATTGATGTAGGGGATGTGCGCCTGCTTTAGAAGGGCCACCTCAGCCGAGGTCTTGGGCATCTGCATGAGGGAGAAAATCCCTTCCTGCATTCTGGCGCCTCCTCCGGATGCGGTAAGCATAACGAACGGTTTATGTTCGGCAAGAGCGAGTCTTGCCGCACGAGCAACCCTTTCGCCCACAACAGAACCCATGCTCCCACCCATGAACGCGAAGTCCGTGGCCGCGAAGATAACCTCTATCCCTTGAATTACAGCCCTGCCTGAAACGATCCCCTCCTCCATGCCGGTCTTCTTGCGTGAGGATTTGTATTTCTCCTTGTACTTGGGGAAGCGCAAAGGGTCAACAGGCACCAGGCCTTTATCCACCTCTTCCAGTCCACCTTCGTCCAGGAGAAGTTCTATGTATTTACGGTGCCCGATCCGGAAGTGGAAGTTGCACTTGGGGCAGATCCAGCAGGATTGATCGAGTTCCCGGCGGTAGAGTATCTCGCCGCAGCTCTCGCACTTGAGCCACAGCCCGTCCTTGAGCTTGGTCTTCTTGCGGGTGTTACGGGCGGGGCGCAGGTTCTTGCGTGAAAACACTAGGAGAACCGATCGGCAAGTTTCTCGAGCACCTGCGGCAGGGTGGTGTACTCCATATCGGCCTCGGGCAGTCTGCCCGGCTCGAACGGACCGTGACGGCGCAGGTAATCGGCTACCTCGTTGGCCATGGCCCTGGCTTTATCGTAGGAGGGATCGTCAAACATGTCGCGCGGGCCGATGAGTTTACCCTCGGCAAGCTGGAATCCTGCCGCGATCACGCGCGGAGGCCCGTCAAATCGAGTAGGTGTCGCATTGGCAAAGCTTACAGGCATCAGAGGGCCGTTGTGTGAGCCGCGCATCCAGCCTGAGACCACGTGGGGGAATGAAAACGGTTCCAGAACCTCGCCCACCGCCGGCAGACCGGCCTGGGCGCGAACGATCATCACCGGATCGTCCTTGCCCACGTACTTGCCTGCAATCAGGGCCAGCTTCTGGGTAGACGCCTTGGCCGCCAGGAGCCCGTCCTTGCGATAGATGGTATCTACCACGTAGTGCTCGTGGCTGCCGATCAGCGCCAGGAGATCATACATCTCCTCCGGGGTGTTGAGCCCTACCTTCTTGTTCTCGTAAGGGTCGTTGATCTCGAAGATGAAACCGTCGTGCATGGAGGGATCAATAACCAGACCTGCGGTGTTGAATGGGTCGGCGAATATCTTGTATAAAGGATAGTTCCACGCACCGGGCGAGGTCTTGTCGGCCATGAAGATTATTACCGGTTCGCTGGGGCGCTCTTCAAACTCCATCTCCGCACAGCCCGGTCCCATGCCCTTAACGTTGCCGGAAAACGCGTCGGCTAAAAGGTCTTGGCCCGCTCCATACAACTTCAGTTTCTTGGCAACCTCTGTCCCTTCAACGAACGTATCCCAGGCCAGCTTGTGGATTACCTCGGCGTCGGTGCCGTGGGTGTGGGTCATGATCAATTCAAGATCGTCGCCACAGGCGAGGACCGAGAAGTCAATTAACTTTCCGTCGCGCTTAGCCACATCAAGCATCGCCTCGGCCTTGGCAAGTATCTCAGGGTGAGAAGCCGAGTGGCCTACGTAGCCGCCGACGTCGGCCTTTATGACGGAAAGCGTTATCTTAGCCATTAATCCTCCTTGATTTCCGTGAGATTAGAATTTACCCCAATATTAAGTCTGATCACGGGGATGTCAACCCTAAAATCACCCCATGAAGTTTCTGCAAAACTTCATGGGGACCCCGAATCGAATGCTCCTTTTGTCCAGAGGACAAAAGATCGCAGAATAACAGATCAAAGAACGGGATTAAGCCGCATGTTGTTAATAAGTTCCTCCTTGTACGTAGCTTATTAGATCCTTTACCCCGGGGGTTACGAAAGGAAGATTATGGGCAAGCTTTCCGGTAGGCTCCTTCGATGTTGGCCTCCGAGCCCGCAACGATGGGTCTTTCTAATCGGGCGGACTTGAAAGTCCGCCCCTACTTGCTCCCCCTTGACGGGGTAGAATAAAAGAGGGGGTGATTTTGTGGGGTGTTACCCATGAGGTTGACAGATTGAAATCCTTCAGTAGCATACGTTAACATTATGATTACGATTTTGCTTTTCCCGGGTCAGGGAGAAGTTATGGCAGGGCGGCTCTGACGAAGGGCATCTCAACCAATCCCAAGGTGCTCCTATGCACCGTCTACCGGCGCTTTCGGGGCGACTACATTGCCATCGCAAACGCGCCGCGCAGGGTAAGCCCCGGGCTGCGCTTCATCAAGCAGAACGTACCTGAAGTCGAGATACTTGAGTATCCCATGTGGCGTGAGTACGTTGCCAGGCTCCGCGAAGGCTGGGACGTGGTTGGGTTCAGCTTCTACCAGAACGAGATCGGCGAGATTCGCAGGATGGTGGCCGAGGCTCGGCGTCAGGGGGTGCGCGAGATATGGGCTGGCAACTACGGAGCGCTTGACTACAGTATTCCTTCGCTGGTGGATCGTGTCTTTATCGGACCTGCGGAGGATGAAATCGCCCAGGTCTTCGGCTATCGGGTCCGGCCCGAAGATATCCAGCATCCGGTGATGATGGTTCATTTCTCCCTCATCCCCGGTATACGCGACGCTACGTTCGGCCTGTTATACACCGCGCACGGCTGTCCTTACAAGTGTTCATTCTGTCAGACACCTGTCTTCGAGCGCCACCGCTTCACGATCAACCTCGAAAGCATCGAGCGAGTCCTGCGCTACTACAAGAAGCTGGGGGTCACCTATCTGTTTCCCATGGATGAACTCTTCGGCATCTACCCCAAGTTTACGGATAAGCTTACGCGTCTGTTTGCCCGTTACAAGTTCCGCTGGTGGGCTCAGTCGCGCGCCGCGCTCTTTTTGCACAATCTGGATACGTGGCATGAACGCGGGCTGCGCATCCCATCTGTCGGCGTGGAGTCCATGAGCCAGAGTTCTCTCGACGGGGTAAACAAGCGACAGAACCCTGAAGAGGTTTTCGAGTTCTGCCGCCGCTCGAGCGAAAAGCACGGCATGTATCGGATAGGCTACTTTATGACCGGACACGAGGACATGACCGCTGAGCAGACATTAGAAGATGCTGCTCGCCTCAAACAGGCGGGCTTTGACGCCCACGCCGTATCCATCATCACACCCTTCCCTCAGACACCGTTGTGGGACAAGCTAAGCTCCCGCTACGGTATCTTTGACCACGACTACAGTCATTACAAATTACAACACCTGGTCTGGAACCATCCCCACATCTCACCGGCACAGATGCACTACCTTCAAAACACCATAATAAAACTTCTTGTCAGGCCTATTGACTTCATCTATAAGGGTCTTTCGAGACTCATCTGGGGCGGGCTTCGCCAGGACGGCGCAGGCTTCATCTGGCGCAACCTGATAAAAGGCCCGATTGCCGCCCTCTTCATCAACGACCGCAAGCAGGTCTTCTTTTGACCCTACATGTCTGCTACGCATCCATGCGTGGCCCCCAATAACACCCCACACGCCTGCTGCGCAGTCGCGCGGGGACCCCAATATACACCCCACACGCCTGCTGCGCAGTCGCGCGGGGACCCCAATAAATCACCACACACATTTCCTTCTCTATGCAGTGCGACGACCGCGTCGTTGCCTTCTGTTTTGACCTGATGCGATGCGGATTTGTGGGATGAAGTCGTAGCATTCATATCAAAAATATTTCTTTAGCCCCGGTTGTCTTTTTGTGCAACTAGATTTCGCCCCCTCCTAACCTCCCCCGTCAAGGGGGAGGAATCTGCACCCCATGCCGTTGCTTCGCAACGCCGCGGGACCCCGAAAAGTCTTCTCTCCTGCGATCTTTGAGGCGCACAACTGTGTTGCACACCTTGCAAGCGTACCCGGTAAGGGCAAAAGGAGCATTAACCGTACGCCTTGCGAAAGGCCTTCTCGATGTCTGCTTCCGAGACCTCATCAAGCACCGTGTACCGGCCGGGACGGGTGGAAGGGGCGTGTGCGACGATCTTTGTGAACTCCTCGAACCCTATCCCTATATCCTTAGGGGCGGCAATCAACTCGTTGGCTCGCAGGAACTTCGCCTGGGCTGAGGCGGAGGGCTCCTTCTGTAATATAGAGGTAAAGAGCGCGAACATCGCCACCTGTTCGCCGTGTAACGATTCGCACTCATAAAGCTCATCACAGGCATGACTTAAAAGATGCTCTGCTCCGCTCGATGGCCTGCTGGTTCCCGCGATGCCCATTGCGATCCCGGAGAGCATCAGCCCCTCGGCGAGGATACGCAAGAACGAGATCTCCTCAAAATTCACCCGCTTCGCATCCAGCATCTCAAATGCGGATTTGCGCGCCAGAAGAGCGGCCACCGTGTCGTAGTGTTCATGGGTGCGGCGATAAGCCAGAAGCCAGTCGTTTGTTGCGGAGATGTTGGATAGAAGATCCCCCAAACCTGCCTTGAGGTTTCTCTGCGGCGCGCTGCTTACAGCCTCAAGCTCCACAAGCACCGCTGTTGGCATATTTACCCCAACGCTGCGAGTGCCTTTGCGGAAAAGAATCACCGCTACAGGTGATGAGATCCCGTCGTTTGAAAGCGAGGTGGGTACGCTCACCACTGGCAGTATGCGACGGGAACCTGCGAACTTGGCAACGTCTACCACCCGGCCTCCGCCTACCCCGATGAGCACGTCAGGTCGAAGTTCATCAATAGCCGCCTCAACCGCTTCGACTTGGGGATAGGAGTTGTCTTCTATCTCATGAATGTATGGTTGTGCAAACCCGGCCTTCACCTTCTCGGCCATAGACAGAGTCTCGCTCATGGTAACTATCAAAGGCTTGGTGAAGAGCAGGTTGGATTCACAGAGAAGCTCGTGAACCCGATCTAGCAAGTTATCTTCAATCCTCACCAGGATAGGCAAGGAGACGTTGCTTCCAAATATAGGCATCTACGCCTCCTCTCTTTCAATGGCTCTCGCTACCTCTTCGGCACGAGCCAGATCTTCAAAGGTGTCGATTTCTATCCAGGGCAGCCCCTGGGTCGATAGTAAGTAGAGGGGATAATCCGCCAGTATATCGGCAATGGCATTCTCATACCACACCTCCTTCTGTCCTTGTGCAATCATCTCATCCATACGATTAAAGAATCCTCGTGAGAACTCTTTCCCGAACCTTGCCAGACCGATGTACTCCCCGGCACTTTCGGTTGCATCGAGCGTCTTGGCAATAGCCGTTATCCTTCCCGCCCCATCGGTCATCACCCTCATCTCCTCCTTCGCCAGGGGATGCACATCGTCAACCATGAGTGTACTTTCTTTATCTGCAGAGAGTATACCTTTCACCATCCGGGGAGCAAACAAAACGTCGCTGTTCAGAAGCAGGAACTCCTCACCGGCAAGCTCTTCGTGGGCGAGCCAGAGCGAGTAGATGTTATTCGTTGAGGCATAAATCTCGTTGTGGATGAATCTGCATTCAGGGGCAGCTTCCTTCAATCTCCCAGCCGCATGTCCGGAAAGGATGATAATCTCCTCGTGCCCTATGCCTGCAGATCTAAAGCTTTCAAGTGAGCGTTCCAGAATTGTCCGTCCCCCCACATCAAGAAGGGCCTTGGGCTTATCTGCGGTAAGGGGGTAGAGTCTGCGCCCCTCACCTCCTGCGAGGATGATCGTCTTCATCGGCTTCGCCTCATCTTGATCTTGATTGCAAGGACGTTGATCCCATAGAGGAAGCTCGCCCCCCAGATCATATATGTGGGTAGATGCTCCACAAGCCATGCAAGAAGCGGTGCTATAAACAGGATAAGGAACTGCTCGTCGTATGTGGTGTAGAGCTGACCAACCCTGCGGATGATGCGCCTCTCAGGCAGGACTTGGGGTATTTTGCTCCGGCTGATGCGTGGCGGAGTGTGATGGGCAAAAAAGTGAATCCCGTAGTGAAATAGGACTCCTCCAGTGGTCCAAAGAAGCCATGTGGTTCCGAACTGACGATAGACGCCCCATGATAAAGCTAGCAGCGCGAAGAGCTTGCGCACCAAATCGATTACAGGATCGAGTTTTGCTCCTAACTTGGTCTGTTTACCTGTCATCTTGGCCAGTTTGCCGTCGGTGCAGTCAAGTATCCATGAGAACTGAAACAGAAGCGCGCCCCAGATAAGGGACAGAGGATCGCCGCGCCAGAAGAAGTACACGCACGCAAGTGCTGGCAGAAGACTAGCTACGGTAACTACATTAGGATGGATCGGGGTATAGGAAAGCAACATTGCCAGAGTGATGCCGAGAGGGTCTGCAAAGATAACCGTGCTCCATGCGTCGGTCTCTTTAAGATAGGGTGGTAGTTGCCTCATCTGCTAGTCTATTGATTACCGTTCAACTGTCAACATATGGGGGCAAGGATACGATTCTTTCCATCAATGGTGTGCTGATCACAGGATTTAGATCAAGGATGGATACCTAGGTTTGGGTAATACTTATGTAGCAACTTTCGGATGCGCCGAGCTTGGTGCTCAAAAGTCAAAGATTTTACAGTTTCTCGTCCACCTTGTGCAAGTTTATATCTCAGGGTGTCATCCTTGATCATCATCCTTAGCGTATCACGTAGTTGGTTCCTATCTCCGGGATCAACAACGAGACCGTTCTCGCCATGACGAATCCGGTAAGGTATCCCTCCCAAACGGGTTGCCAGCACAGGCAACCCTGCTCCCCATGCTTCAAGGATAACCCGTGGGAAGCCTTCAGGCTTCTCGGAAGGCAGTATAAATATATCGGCTTTTCTGTAGAGTTTTTGCAGCGAGTCGTCTGCAGGAACAAAACCCAGAAGCTTAACGTAACTTCCAAGACCGCGTTCGGCGATTTTTTTACGGATGGGCTCAAACAAAGGGCCGCTGCCTGCCAAACGTGGGCGCAAGGCGGGAAACTCCACGTGTAATTCCTCCACCACATCCACGAGCAGCTCAATCCCCTTGCCGTAGTCGAATCTTCCAACAAAGAGCAACTCCTTTGCTTGCCCCTTGGTTTTCCTGGGAGCCAGCAGATTCTTTTCAGAGAGTAGTATATCGTCAAGCTGATATGCAGGATACAGGTGGGTTGAGAAAAGCTTCTTTAACTCTCCTCCGCTTACCAAAGTTATTCCATAACGACTCATCCACCGAGTCAACAGGTGTAGCGTAAAGGAAGCCAATCGAGCCGCGAGACGACGCAGGCCTTTGTACTTCTGTGACCGGGCTGCGATTAATACGTTGCCCGATACGTGCATGATTACCGGCTTGTTTTGCTTTTTGGCAAGCCACCAGAAGAAAAAAGCGATTACTGAGGGTAGACGTAACCAAAGGATGTCGCTTTTTGCCAGCAGGTTACGGGCAGTCTTCAGAATTCGACTCAAGGAAAAGGGTATTGAAGTTAAGCTCTCTTCAAGGTTACGCCAGCCAGGCAAAGGCAGCAGGTTTATACCGAGATCTTCTGCAACGACTCGATAGTTGCCACGATCTATATCTTGAATGGGGGTGACCGAGACGGCCAAGGAGATTTGCTCGGCGAGTTTTAACCTTTTGATGAAGTTCAACGATTCGGAGTTGGAAACGGTAAAGTTCCCATCGCCTCGGTAGCGATCATGAAGGTAGATACCTAGCCTTAAACCTTGCACCATTGGAAATTCTATCCTGTGAGAATCGGAAGTCAACCGGTGGGAGTTGTATCGATCAAAAAGAGGGCCTGCGGGTGTAGTCGTGTAGGGTCAGGGCTACAAGCCTGGAGTCTACTTTATCAGGGAGGTATCTAATAGTCCGAGCACGACGCAAAAAGTTGTTCTGACACCCTAAGATAGTCCTTCGGGGTCCCCGCGCGGCTGCGAAGCAGACGACGTGTGGGGTGAAAAGACAAAGGTGATACTTATTCGCTGAATATCGTGGCACTTCCGGGTGCCAAATCTCTTGACAGTCGTCGGTTTTCAGCCTATAGTTATATGTTAACAACACGAGCCAAGGTCGGCTGTTATCGAGAGACATCCGGTGCAATCTAAACGAAAGGACGGATGCATGAAACCGCAGATCCTTATCGCACTCGGTATCCTGCTCATTGGAGCAGTGGCGTTTGCCAATAAGGTATGCCCGAGTTGCAAGTACGACGAGGATGACAACCTTAACTACTGCACAAAGTGCGGTACTGCGCTGGTGAACTCAGGGTATAAGACTTGGCAGAATACGATAACCATAGTTGCCGGCCAGACCAAAACCATCAATGCCACGCTAGAGAAAGAATCTGGCAGTTCAGATATCGAGTGGTGCTACGTCCCTGCTGGCTGGTTCAGGATGGGCAGCACCGACTCGGATGCAGATGACGACGAGGAGCCTGAACACATGGTGTATCTTGACGCCTACCACATCTCGAAGTACAAGGTTACCAACGCCCGGTTCTGCGTCTTTCTGAATGCCGTAAAGTCCAGCATAACCACGAAGGCGGCCACTGAAGGCGGCATAGACCTCTACTATCGGGGCAATTTTATCTACTGGATAGCGATGGACGGCGAGTGGTATGACCGGATAGAGATGGTGGGCGATGCATCGAGTTTCAAGGTTAAGAACGGATATGGGGATCATCCTGTGATAGAAGCAACCTGGTATGGCGCTAAGGCCTTTGCCGAGTGGGCAGGCTGCCGATTGCCCACAGAGGCCGAGTGGGAGAAGGCTGCCCGTGGTACAGACGGCCGCAAGTATCCGTGGGGTAACCATGATCCATACTACAACGGCCGTTACTATGCGAACTACAATCCTGGGAATTACTCCGAGGA
>Ga0209977_10001175_pt1 | contig 11323 bp, 11 predicted proteins | sample SumtaG_2_FD_183113 | JGI IMG/M metagenome (GOLD analysis project Ga0209977, IMG submission 183113) | Deep subsurface microbial communities from Indian Ocean to uncover new lineages of life (NeLLi) - Sumatra_00607 metaG (SPAdes) (version 2) | ecosystem: Environmental > Aquatic > Marine > Oceanic... | reverse complement strand
TACTCATGAGATCTGAGTTCAGGCAATTTCCGCCATGTGCATTTTGCGGTTCGTTCAGCTTGGAACTGCAGACATTGCACAACTTGTCCATTATGAAATAATCTACCTTATAATTTAAAATTTACATTTTAAATAAAAATTTAGTGTTGTATATACTCAACAGAAAAACCGAGCTTTGAGTCTTTATTCCCCTTTTGACTATGACCCTTTCGACTATGACCCTTTCGACTAAAAATTTAAATCTTTCTATTTACTATTGAGCTTTAAGAAAATTCTATTGACTATAAAATTATAAATAAAAACAATTTTATTAGCTATAGAAATAAAAAAAGAAAGAGAAAAGTCTTGGTAACTCAATGAAAGAATTCAGAATTAATCAATACATCACTTTAAAATTAGAAGAAGAAATAATCGATGAAAGAAGAGACTTAAGAAAAACAAGGACAAACATCTACATTAAGGGTAAGAAGTTCCAACAATGCTCTTTTTTATTAATTGATATACCCATTGAAAAAATTACATTAATAAATGAAATTATTTCCATTGATGAAGCTGAGGAGAAGTTAGGCACTTCATTGGAAGAGGAAAATAGAAATCCATTTGAATATATAATACCTCCAGAAACAGAGTTCTGGGGTCATTGTTCTAATATTCAAGTATGGATAGAAAATAACTATAATACCAGATTATTACATAGAAATCTGGCCTTTCCTCTTCTAAAAAAGTTAACAGAAATCGGAGATCCTATTGCTAAACAAGTCTTTAAGGAAGAGATTGTTGAGAGATTTATAAGTTGTCATCTTCCCGTAATACATTTCCTTTTATTTGAAGATTATCTCGATTATCTCTCAGAAGATGAGCTTGATGTACTTTTTAAAGAAGTCAAATCTCATAATCAATTATTATTCTTGTACCTTGAGCCAATATTAATGATTAAAGGATATATCACACATAATCTCACTGATAAGGAATTTGAACAATATTTAAATAAATTCTACTCTGATGCAGAAAGTGGTAAGTTCCTACCAATCAATATTTATGAAAATCTGCAAATAGAACACAATTATACTATGAGAACCGCATGCTTGAAAATTTGGAGGAATCAAAATAAATAAATGTGATAAGGAAGTAATAAATTGAAAAAATAACCTTACTATTATGGATACCAAGCGTCTAAATCAATTCTTCTCGTAGCGGTTAAATAATATATAAAATTGACTATAGTGTAAAGAAAAACTCTACTTCGATTCTGATATTGGATGCCAAGCCGCTAAATCTATGCAACCAGTAATTAAAGACACTTTTTTAGGAAATCTCTCTATTGGAACATTCTTTCTTAAATGAAAAGGATACAAGAGAAATATTCCATGGCTTGTGTTAATAGCGGAAGGTCTTTTTAGGATGCGTTTAAACCACTTTGATTCTATAAGAGGAATCCACTTTTCAGGAATATCGTAGGAATCAATATACTCACCAGTTAATATAACACGCTTCTTATTGCCTGATGAATGAAAGCCTTTCTCTCTTTTTAACTCATCAATGAGTTCCACTGAATAGTACTCCTCTGGCAAAAATAGTTGGTTATTCATCCCCTTCTTGTATTCTGCATAAGGAGATCTCATAACACACAATAACATTTCAACATGGTGACCTATATATTCTTGAAGGTCATAAAATAAATCGTTAATTTTAATTTCTAAGCCACTTTGAAGCTGCCCAGCAATACGAAAAGTAGTACCGCCATATTTTTTATCTTCTATAACACTAATATCTGAAATAAAGACTTTTATTAATAAAAGTAAAATGATTATCTTTTTCTATATTTTAGACTAAATTATATTATAAAAATTATTAAAAAGTAGGTTAAGATTTTGAAGAATTTTAATCTTGGAATTTAAGTTCTTCTAATTGATAATTTATAATCAAATCATTAGCTTCTTCAATTGAGAGTATATTGATATTAAATTTATCCTTAATTTCTTCTTTTTTATTATAATGATTTTCTTCACAAGTAACGACTATTCTATCATCTGTATTATCTGCTGTTTGAAAATAAACCACATCATCATCATGAATATTTGGATGAATTGAAGTGTTTGGCATTATAGGCCTAAATTTATGCTTAGTATTCATGGATTGATACCAGAAAACAAATGATGGATAATGTTTTGATGTCTTGATATTTTTCCTAAATTTATCAAATTCTTTCTCGATGCTTTCATTTAAACAGACTTTGTTTTCACATTGATTCAATAAATTATATAGAAAGGTTCTACAAATATCAAATTGATTTAGATAACTAGACATTCTAACAAAAGTGTAATATACATTGTTATCTAACACAAACATACGTTTCGGCATTCTAAAGCACCCTAAAACTTCCATTACTTTTTACTCTTTTTTAAGGATTCATTAAATTGTTTTACTGAATCTTGATAATCATTATCGAAAAATCCATCTGGCAAACTTTCGAAATAACCAAATTCATCCAAATTCAAAGATTTAATTTGGGATCCTTCTTTAGTCATAGACACATAATAGAAATTTACTTCTTTATTTGAGATGACTCCTTCTGCAATTCTTCTTTGAATTCTTTGAAATAGATATTGACTGTGTGTTTCAATTATTACGGTTTTATTCTCATTTGCAATATCTATAAATAGATCTCCTAAAGTTGATTGAGCCTTGGGATGAAGATGGATTTCTGGTTGCTCTACTAATAATATTGACTTTGGCTCTATAAGATATCCTTCTATAATGATTGGAAGAATTTGGGATGTCCCTATTCCCATATCACTGAGATTTACATTAATATTAGAATAAAATTCTTTGCACATGATTGAAATATACTCAGGTATATCATCGTATCTCTTTATACTAATATCTCGAGCCATTTCGAATTCATGAAACCATATTTTTATTTTTTCCTCATAAATTTTATTCTGAGATCTTTCTTTAATACTTTTTAACAATTGTGGAGTATATTCTCCTCTAGATCCTACGTCACCGGCGATTTCTCCTATTATCGGATAATATCTCTCGGGATAATTTCGAATAGGACCTATATAATATATTTTAGTAAAGATTTTTTGTAATTTCGATTTCAAACTTACTAGAATCTCTTCAATCTCAATTATTTTATTGATTATTTTCAAACTATCTTGAGATACTGATAAAAATTGTTCTATATTCTCATATTTTATTTTTTCAAGTCTTATAATTAAATATTCATACAAATCAAGAAACCTATGGACTATTTCAAATTTTTGAGTGTATTTTATTTCAGGTATAAAATCATTTTGATCAATCTCAAGTTTCAAATCGAATGTTTTTAATCTTTTCATAAACTTATCGAGGTCTATAAATAATCGAGAATTTTTTTTGAAATCCTCTTCTTTGTCTATAATCTCTTTTAAATATTTAATACTTTCAGCTTTTTTTTGATTAAATTCTTCAATTAATTTATTATGATTTTCTCCGCTTAATTTTATCATATTCATTTCAATATCAGATGAAAATAATGAATTTTTCTTGGCATCCTTAATTTCAAATTTTCTTAAAATAATTTTTTTTTCTCTTTTTTCATATTTATATAAAAAACTACATGTAAATTGTTTAAAAACTAGATCTACTGAAATTTCATTATTATTCTGCTTGAAAGTAATATCTTTATAAGAACCAAAATTCAAAATTTTACCATTCAGTAATAATACTGCCTTTAGGGATGAAGTAAACGTCTGTTTTAACAACATCAACAACCTCAAAATATTACTTTTTCCACTATTATTTGGACCTAAAATTATGTTAATTTTTTTAAGGTTAAAATAAAGAGATTGAAAAGATTTGAAATTAGAGGATTTAATTGCTTTTAATTTTAATGGTTTCCTAACAATATTTTTTGTAAGAGATGATCTTGAAGGATAAAATTTTGTTCTATAAAAATGAATTAAATCAGAACCATAATTTATCTTGTATTGATCACTGATTTCTAACTCATCTTCATATACTTCCAAGGCTAATTCAATAATTTCTTGGAAAGCCATGGCATCTTGAAGATTTCCTTCGACTGTAATATCTCCAGCCATATAAGCACTAGTTATGTCAATCTCGCCGAAGACTATCCCTACTCCGACTTCTTTAATTGCTGAAAATTTAAATGATGGTCTTTCTACTTCACCTTCACCATATTCTAAAATACCATCATAGATTTTTAACCAAAATTTTGCTTTAGCATCAGTGATAATCATTTGGATGGTAATATCCATATCTTCTAATTCTTCTTTTAAATCTCCATCTTCTTCAGCAATTTGTTTGAAGAACTTAAACGTTTTTAATATGTCCTTGACATCGGCTGCACTAGCACCCTTGTTAATCATATTTTTTAATTCTTTTATTAATCCTTCGTCAACCATTTAATTCACCACTTATACACATTTAATTAGTTAAGAATCATTGTTTTGGTTGTGTGTTGATTATATAAAGAATAATCTAGATATATGAAATAATCAAATGATTCAGTTTTATATTATTGTCTGTTTAAAAATATATTTTTACAGATATAAATATATTACAAAATTTTCTATATTATTTGGTATATAGTAGTTTTTATTATCTTTTAGAATAATTTACTTTTTTGATTTTTTTTTAAGTCTTTTAAAGCTTTTTATTCAGAAAAATGTAATTTAAAACCATATATTGTTTGTCTTAACCTAAAATAAATGCAATAAAAATATCTTTTTCTTTAATCTCTCCTACTTATATTAATTCCCTCCCCCGTGGTGCCCCCTCCTAAAAAAGTAGGTTATCAGATATACATTTAGGTATTTAATGAAATCTAATGTTATTAAAAGGAATTGATTAATTGATTGAAAAGAGGGAGATGGTGGGAGTTGAACCCACACTCATCTGATAGACGGTCAGTGAGCTGCCCGGCAGTCAGGGAGGTGGTCTCCCATACTTATTATAAATATAATAAAATTTTATCTTAATAAATATATACATTTTAGTAAAATTTAGAATATTATTCTTCCTCTCCCATAGGGTTACATCCAAAGTATCCCCTCCTGAAAAGGTATAGCTATTCAATATTTAAAGAGAATGATACTAAAACCAATCACTCATTTTAGTTTGTGGTTCAAACAAATCTTTTTTTAAATCCCCATTTTTATACTGCTGTATCATTCTCTTATTTAGAATGTAATCTTGAATTTTTAAATTATCTAAGAAATAATCTGCTTGCCGTTTAAATTCATCATCTAATAACTTTGAATTGAATAGAATATTATTTCTCGGTATCATTAAGGTTTTCTGTAATTCTTTTTCAATGTTAGAGTTAATAATTTTTTGATAGTAATAATTATCAGATAAGAAAACCCTAGCTTTATGTATTCTTAAATTTTTTAGTTCTTCTTTTGTTGGTGGTGGTGCATTTATAATTCTGGGAGGTTCTCTATTAACTCCTATTATATTTGCACCTAATAAGGATAAAAGAATATCTGAGGAAGGGCTAAATTCATCTTTGATATTTGAGATAATTTCTCTTTTAATATTAGTAGCAAAAATGATAATATCATCGATTCTACCGTTTTCTTCAAATTCTCTAAGAAAAGCTCTAATTCGTGATATTTTCGGTTTGGTTACTGCTGAACCTTCAAAATCATACCAAATATTAAAAAATTCTTTACTAATATATTTTTTAGCAATAGTTTTTATATCACTCATTTTTAATCTTAAAGATAAGGGAACAAAAATTGGCTTTTTATTCTTATAATCAAGTATTTCATAGCATTCCTCAACGAATTTTACATATTTATCGATACCTATAATTGGTATTTTTTTTTTAGTTTTAATATCATACTTTTCAATTTTTATGTTAGGGATAAGTAAGAAAGGATCTGAAAAATTATAATAATAATCAAAATAGCCAGATATGTTTTTTAAGTTTTTGTATTCATTATAAGGATTAAAATTCAAGGTACTTGATAGGATTGTGGGATATTCCTCTTGCCAAACTTTTAAACCAAATAATTCCCGAATTTTAAAATCTTTTAATTCATCTAAGATTGAATTTATAGTCTTGACATTAACAAGTTTAGCTGGTTCCATAATAATTTTTTCAAATGAATTTTTACTATTGAGAATTAAGTGTTTTGTTAAGTTTTTTAAATCAATTACTTTAGTAGGTCTTTCAATCTTCAAATCTCCTATTTTAAATATCTTAATATTAAATGCAGAGTTTTTATCTGAAATAACTTCTTTAATATTGATATTATTTGCCATTCTTAAGATCCTGCAAATTATTTATTGCTCTTCTAATAATATCTTCTTTAATTCTAAATTTAGACTTTATTATTTTTTCTAAAATAATAATTGCTAATTTGGGTGAGAAAAAACTATGATTACATGCACAATCCTCAATAAATCCTATAGTTCCTATCATTTTATCTTCTAATTCTGGAAAATTAGTAATATAATATGTTCTTGCCCAAATTTCATCTAAAATCACTAAAAAATTCATATCTAAGTAGTAAAAGATATAAGATATCACAATAACTTCATGTTCTCCTTTTATAATTTCATCTTCAGAAAAAAAAGGTTTTATAATTTCACCATATTCATAATAGGAAAAGATTTTTACATAAGATCTAAATTTATCTTGGATATTATTGAAATTTAGAGATTTTTCAACTTCTCCTGCAATAATTTTGCCTAATATGAAAATAAATTCAGGTTGAGTAAAAAATAAAATTAAAATATCAGGATCTTTAATATCATCAAGAAAACAAATGTAAAAACTGCTATCAGCAATAATGTTAGTTTTCATTACTATATTTCACCAATTCATTATACCGAGTTTCTGTAATTACTCCTTTTTTAAAAAGATTATGAGCTAATCTCTTTCTATTAATCTTCGAGAGAATTCTCTGTGATACTTTAGATTTTTCTTTAAACTCTTCATAGGTTACATAAATTAATAATAACAATTCTTCAAAGGTTAATTTATCATATATTTGTCTAGTCATTTTCATCATAGCTAACATTTCTGAGAATTTTATATTATCTTTATATCGATTAACAATTTCTTGAAAAAGCTTTTTTCCTTTTTCAGTTATAGATATTTTTCCACTTTTCTCAAAGTTGAAAGCTTCCTTATAGTATAATGGTTCTTTAACTAATTCTGCTAAATCTTGTGAATAAGGACCGTAATAATGTTTTTCAAAATTAAAAATTTGTTTTATTTTGGGATTAGCTTGAGAGAGAATAAAAAGTTCTTTCTGAAGATGATAAGAAGTTGGTATAGATTTATCCAAGACACCAAGTAACAAGAGGATATAACGCTCTATTACTTCCAATTCATCAAGATCTTCATTTGAACTCATGTTTTCCACCAGTAATATAATTACTAAAATTATTCAATTTAATTTCTATATTTAAATTTATTGTTTAAATATATATAATATAATGGTGAGTAGACTATTGTAATTTTATAAAAAAAAAAAGAATTGCACTCAAAACTAAAAATAGCTTGTTTAAAGTAAAAATATTTTTGATTAAAATATTATTCTAAGTCTCTATACATCTCCTACTTAGATGAGTGAAAACTTATTCAAATATGATTAATTAACAAAAAAAATTGTATTGAATAGTTATTTAATTGAATTTTCTTTATTCAAACCTAAAGTTATGTTTTTATAGACAAAAACCAAAAAAAAGAGTGTAGTAAGATATGGAAATAGTGAGAGTTAATTCTGAAGAATTAGAAAAGTATCCGATTGAGAATTTCATTGATAAGTTTGTTTATAATCATTGTAAACCCGGAACAGCAAGACCAAAAAGATCCACCAAATTTTGGAATATTGTGTAGAAAATAATCTTAAAGTGATGGTTTGCATGCCTAATCATCATCTTATTGAGGAATTTAACGAAAATACGGATTATAATTCAGTACATTTTTGGGGTAAAGAACACTACTGTCCAAGAGAGGGTTTAGAAAAGTATGATCCCGGTTGTCAAGATTGTAGAATAGATTGCATGTATAAAAATCAACTAAAATATGGAAAAGAAAGACCAATTATCTTCATCGTTCCGCAACACTTATTTTTTGTCCAACGTTACAATCCAGATGTTTTAATCGTTGATGAGACAATAGAAAATATCGTTTATGATTGTATTGAGGTTCCCGAACATTTACGGGGATCATTAGAGTTTCATAATATCGAGTGTAACGAATGCCCTACCGCTTCTACTTGTCCAAGAAAAGATAAAGGATGGAAGATCGGATTTTGTTATTCAAAACTAATAAAAAAACCTGAGATAAATGATTTCAATCCTACTACATTAGACGATTATTTTTTTAAATATTCAATTGAACAAATGGATAATATTTATGCGATTCAGGATGAAAGAAAATGGAAAATTGGGGGAGTTAAGGATATAAGTCTCCTACATGAGATTCCAACTATTATTTTCAATTGTGCTACAACAGATATTGGGATAGCTGAAAAATTATTCAATCGAGAAATTGATTTATTATTACAGGACAAGATTGAATTAGAAAATAAAGTATATGCTTTAAAAGAACTGATGACAATTAGGAAGACCGCAAAATTCATTGATAAGCTCCAAGAATTCTTTCAATTTTTTCAAATACCTACTGATGAAAGAACACTTATTTTCACTAAGTTGAGATTTGAAGAAGAAATTCGTAAAATTTTTCCAAATGTTCAAATAGGACATTATGGTATGAACAGGGGGACAAATCAGTTTGAAGGTGTAAGATATGTTGTCTTAGTAGGAAGATATGGTTTAAGAGAAGATCATAAGCACTTATTAAAGATGCAAGGATTAACGGATGAGGAAATTGATAGATTTGCAATTTCCGAAGAGGAACAGGCATTTCATAGAGCAAGACCTTTACTTTATAATAACGTTAAAGTGTATCTATTAACAGATACATTAGTTAAATACGGAGTAGTTGAATCTACAGTCGAGTTTAAGCTGAATCATTTAAGAATCATAACGGACATAACAGAAAGAAAAGATGATTTAATAGGAATGAACCGTAAAGAGATATATAACGAAATAAAGGGTCATAATTATGATATCGCAACGGGTTTGCATGTTCTGGAAGATTTAGGATATATTGAAAATATGGATGAGAAAGGAAAGAAATTTACGTGGACTTCTGGGGCACAATTTTAAAGTATAATTTTCTTATAGTAACCATAGAGAAATTATACTTCGATCTCCGGGGCGGAATGATCCAACAATTACAAAATTAAACTCTAATACAAAATATAATATTGTAAGAACAACTGAAACACTCAAAAAGTACCATCAATTCACAGAGTACCTTAGTTACCCGTTTTCAAAAAAAGAATGCTTTTTGAGGGGAAAAACAACAAACGGGGGTATGCTTATAAAACAGTTATCATACTTTAATGAATCCTAAAATAAACGGATATAATAATATATGATTCTTCCCAAAGCAAGTAAAATAATATAGAAGGAGTTTAAAAAAAACTAAAATTAGATTTTAATTATCCAATATGTTTTTGTACGGATTCCACTTATCATAAAGCTGAATATAATCGTAATAATTAAGTTTCACATAACAGCTGAAATTCACATCGCTGACTTTATGACACAGTAAAATTTTCCTATCCTCTTTCGGGCATCCCATCCTTTTTCTTAGCGTGTTTAAAGTCCTTCTAAAAGTGTGACAAGAAATCCGTTTTTCAATATCTAAACGGATAACACAATTCCTAATATAATGATTAATGGTGCGTAGAGCATAGCGTTTCTTCTGAATGGAGAGAAATAATGCCTTAGTATCTGTTTCTTTGCTCATCCGCTCTTTCAAATATATGGTTAGATGCATTGCCAAGCCTTCTGAAAAATAATAAATCTTTCTTCCCGTCTTCCCTTCCACTTCAACATATCTTTTTTTCATGTTCAGATCTTCACAATCTAAATTGATAAGCTCACCTATTCGCATCCCTGTTTCCGCTAACAATCTGAAGAGGATGTAATAATTATAATTCCGGTTATACATGTGATCAAGGATTTGTTTGAATTCCTCTTTAGTCATGACCACATCTTTATTAGATTCTGGTTTCTTATGGATTGGTTTCCATTGAATTGAATATCTGGGAATGATTATAACAAGATCATCGTAGTATTCCATGATGAATCGCAGAAAACTGCGGAAGATCATCCACTTATTTTTTTTAGTTTGCAGGGAGATGGTATCCAAGTGGTTTAAATAGTCAAAATAATCTATAACATCCCGCTTTGTTAAACTAAACACATTTCCGTTATAACCAAAATAATCTGAGCGGAAGAAGTATTGAAGACAATATTTCCGCATGGATAGAGATGATTTAGAATGGGAAAATCGCTTTAAGTAGCGATTTATGATTTGTTGGTTGGTTATTTCAGTCATCTTAAGGCAAACCTTCCCGTAGATGTGATTTTGAATAGGTTCATGTCGGAAATAATTTTAAAGATGATATCTTCCACTAATTTGGTCTCTTCTTGAATCTGTCGCAGGGATAGGGAGTTATGATTTTCGAGCAACTGAATGATTAATTCCCTCTCCTTTGATAATGCATTTGATTCCGCAAGTTTATGGAGATTCATCACCATTTCCTTCATTGCTTCAATCGTATCTTCCCTCTGCAACATGATTTCTTGGTTTTTCATGATTTCACGGATGTTTTTAGCTATCCGTTCCATTTGAAGCGGATTTATGGAATTGTTATAAGCGGAATGAAATAGTTCGGGATTTTCTTGTCTCCTAATATAGTAAAATACTATTCTTCTCACGAATTCGGAAGTAGTTTTGAAATTCTCTTTATTGGCAAAATGTTTAATTTGTTTTTTTTCGGATGGTGTGGCGGTAAATTGTATATATTTATAGGTATACTTAATTTGGTTTGGGTTAGATTTTTCGCTCATTTGTATTTTCCTCCGTTTTAAGAAACACAAGGTTCGAGCCTTTTTAAATTTTGTCCCAATTTTCTGTGAAAATTGGATGGAAAGGTAAATTCAGAGTCTGATTACAATGAAAATTCCTTTGAAAAACTAAACAAAAACCATGTCAATAAAATTTCAATAACTGCTAAGAGGTTCCTGAATCTTTAATTAATTTAGGGTGTCTTGAGTTATCTCTTCGAAATAATTTCTTTTTTAATTTCTCTTCTTCTAATTATTGAGAGAAACTCTTTTGTATCCGGAAAAACGTAAATAAGGTCTTCACCATCATCCTCAATTGTAATCTCTTTATAAAATTTCCCTTTAACCTTAGTATTTAAATCATTCA
>Ga0209977_10001174_pt1 | contig 11325 bp, 19 predicted proteins | sample SumtaG_2_FD_183113 | JGI IMG/M metagenome (GOLD analysis project Ga0209977, IMG submission 183113) | Deep subsurface microbial communities from Indian Ocean to uncover new lineages of life (NeLLi) - Sumatra_00607 metaG (SPAdes) (version 2) | ecosystem: Environmental > Aquatic > Marine > Oceanic... | reverse complement strand
CTTTGCAGGGCAGGGAAGGAGTGACATGCCAGAGTTAACGAAACCGTATGAGATCTATGAGTGGAGTGATGGTGAGACCAGGCTGTTCACCATCGAGAGATGGGAAGAGGGCGAGCTGGAGATTCACCCGAGAGACGGCCGTCCCCCCAAGAAGATCAGCGTGCTACGGCTACACGTGCCGATGACTGAGAAGACAGAGTTTCCTCACTACTGGGACCTGACCAGTGGCAGGCTGGTGGCACAACTGAAGGCGGCGCTGGGAGTGCATCGTGGTGCCAGGCGTCGTGTCAAGATCACGGCGATCGGGCGAGCGCCACGGACCCACTATAGCATTGCCTGGCTGCCTGAGGAGCTGAGGTCGACATGACACAACATATCCCCGCCACCCAACGTTACTATGGTGTGCTGATCGAGTCGATCACGTACCTGGCCGGAAAGTCACTGGAGGAGCTGCTGCTGGATATGAGCCGCGGGGCAGTCGAATACGGTCCGAACCCATACCTTCTCGCAGGGGCGGTTGTGCATGCGCTGGAGAACCTCTCCACGCCGTGGAGCATTCCGAAAGCAAAAGGGGAATAGTAACATGCCAAAGATGACAGAAGAGTTGTTAGTCGAGGCGCGGGCTACTTGGGGGACGTGTCCTGTGTGTAGGGCGGTCCACGGGCAATCGTGCAATCCTAATGTGGGTATCTGGGTAGGACAGTCCGCGACGGGTGGGCCTCCTCCAGAAGGAGCCCACATAGCCAGGCTCAAGCTCGCTCCTCGGATGGTAGTACTTGTACTTGCGTACGCTAATAAAGTGACGCTTCAGGAGGCCCTGGACAGCAAGGCCGGGTGCCTACCCGTCTGGGTAGCTGTAGAATGAACCGCTATACAGCAGTACTGAGCGGCGGCGCGCACGTGTTCAGCGTGTATGCCCCCAACATGGCCATGGCCAGAGAGCTGTTCGAGCTGCAGACGAGTCGCTCATTGCGGCGCCGCTATCTGTACGAGCTATGGCTGGACCAGGGAGCGAAGATCAAATGCACAAACAAGCGAACGCGTGCGCGGTCTGGATCGTAGCCTGGCTACTGGGCCTCGGAGTCGGCTTTGCCATAGCGCAGACCTTTGGTGTCATTCTGGGAGCTATCGCCGGAGTGTTGGCTGTTGCCCTGGTCGTGGCGGCCAACTCGGGAGAGGAGTGAGCATGGAGAACAGAAGGCACGAACGACGGATCGGAATTGCAGTCTGGATCATAGCGATTGTGATAGGCGCCGGGTTTGGACTGGCTGTAGCGCTGCTGGAGAACACAGCGCTGGGCGTCTTCATTGGCCTGATTGTCGCAACGGCAATCGTGGCCATCAACTCGCGCGCCTGACACTGCCAGAGGAGGGTCCTCGCCTGCTACGAGAGGTCCCCCAGGATACAGATATCCCTTGAGTTCGCCATGATGCGCAGTTTCTCCCAAGAGGGAGGGATAATATAGGCTGGAAATGTCGCATATGGCCATCACCACTTTACCACATCCCTCGAGGCGTCGACGCAGGTATACCCTTCCCAGAGCCGGAACCCTCGAACATCGCGGGCTCCAGGCTTGAGGGCAAAGATGGTCTCGTCAGGACTTAGGGAATTTACGGCGCGCGATGCGGCTTTCGGGTTGGAGAAGTAGCGACGCCTGGGTTCCCCGCTGGAGTCTAATGAGGGTTCCCGTTGCTGAGCCTTCACCTTGCCAAATGCGGCAGGTTCGAGATCGGTATCATACGTGTTGGGCAGACGCTTGAGCAGGCAATAGCGGCCCCCAACCTTGGAGTGAAAGTAACCCTGGGCTGCCTGCTCGGGGGTGAGATCGTTGGCAGGATTGCGGACAGACAGCATAGCATTCTTGGCTTTGATGATATGGCGCGAGGATAGGTAGCGAGACACGGCGCGCCTGGTGCGGCCGGTCAGAGCGGCCAGGGTAGCGATCGCTATGGTCTTGGGCATATGAGCAAAGTAGGAGGCGACGAAGGCCTGGCGCAAGGTCAGCATGGAAGCAAAGTCTTCGATCGGTAGCCAGGTGGGCCGGTCGCGCAGGGTGACATCGAGAGCGTCGGCGACTTTGAGGATGCCCGTGATATAGATCCTGCGCCCGTCCCTCACCCAGAAAACCGAGTCATTGGCCAATGCCCGCTCCACCGTCTTCATGGTAAAGAGGCCCTTGTTGCGGATGAACCGACGGAGTTGCCAGAGCGTCACCCAACCCGTGCCACGATCGTCCAGGTGGCGAGCCAGGAGCCACAGTCGGTATTGGCCCTCCAGGCGGCGATTCATCACCTCCAGGGAGATCTCGGGATAGGATTTGATTACGATCGCTGAGTCGGACATATTTGGCCTATGCAGAGATAACTGACAAAGTGTGACGCGGCTTGCAGGAACGAAACGAGTCTGAGCGGCCACCGTTGCGGAAATTGGAGCGCAAGGTCGGAGCCGCTGGACGATTCGCAGGAGAGAGAGACGCTAGAAGCCGTTTTAGATGAAGGGAGAGTGAACGATGAAGATCAACGCAAAGGGTTACACGGGGTGGAACAGGGCCGCCAGGTGGTGGGAGTGCCGGTGCGGCGCTATCTTGCCCCATGGCGAAGGGGTCTCTGGCGCCCTGGTCAGGTGCCGCAGCTGTAGCAAGGTCTGGGAGTTCGGCCACTGGCCACTGAGCCGCTGGACCGGTGACAAGTCGCGCACCCGCCTGCAACCTCGGCTGCTGGTGCCGTTCAACGCGCCGCGAGGGAGCGGAGCATGAAGATCCTTGCCAATAGCCCGGAAAAGGTACGTGGCTTTTGTAGGACTGCGGCGGCTTACGTGCATGCCGCTCTACATGTCGATAGCGCAGTAAAGACGTCGGGAGAGTGGGGCAGGAACCACCAGCTACTACTGACGGCAGCCGAGGCGCTGGAGGCAATTCTAGCCAAGCCCGAGGAGGCGCCGGAGCAAGCCCTTGAGGACTTGTCACTATTCGAGAACGACGAGGAGAGATAATGGAAGGCTGGCTCGTGTTGTATACGGTCGGAGGAGTGCTGGCATTCCTGGCGGTGTGTGTGTTGGTCCTGGTCGTTGTGTTGGTCATGCTCGGGCTACTGCCTCCCTTTCCTTAGGCCGCGATGCGTGGCTCGCAGAATCGCCGTAGTGCCTGAGTGTCTGCTATATAGATAGTCAGGTCCTCATCGACGCCCACACGCTGGCCAGATAGCTCGTACTCTATCGGCGAGATCTCGCCCTCATCGAGCATACGAGTGTAGGCTTCTACCGCCGTATCGATGACCTCTCGCAGGCGGTCCTTCTGGAAGTAGGGCGACTCGAGTGGCGGCGTCTTGATGCGCTTTAGCGCCTGAGTGATCGCCGTGCTCCTGGCCAGGGCGGCCACCAGGCCGTCAGTGACCAGGTAGGTGTACAGCTCGCCGACGTTGATAAGGCGCTTGCGAAACATCTCTAGATGACCTCGGACCGTCTCCTGGCGGATAGCGGCCACGCTAGGATCCTCCTCCCAGGGAGGGATGATGTCCGGCGCGGGGCGAGCTCGCAGCTCCTCGATCTGGCGGATCTGCTCCACTAGCGTCGGGTCGGGGATCAGCGAGATCAGCCCGAGCTCCAGCTCGGCAGCCGAGACGGTCCCTTCCCGGAACCTTTTTACCCAGGAGGCGATAGCGGAGCGGCGACTGGCCGCTGCGATCGGGTCCTCCTCAGGCGGTAAAACGATCTCCACAGCGGGAACGGCTCGCAGCTCCTCGATCTCACGCACCTGGAGCACGAGCTCCTCGTTGTCGATCAGCTCCGTCAGCCCGAGCTCCAAGGCCTCCGCGTCTATCCGGCCTTCCCGGAACCTCCGTATCCAGGAGGCGATAGCGTAGCGGCGACTGGCCGCCGCGATCGGGTCCTCCTCAGGTGGCGGCGGGTAGGGCGGCTCTGGCCGGTAACGGGTACGCTCGACAATGACCGCCTCCTCCGCAAGGACCGGATCCCGGAAAACAATGGTCAGCCCATGGCGCAGATCCTCGAGGGTGATCAGCCAGTCGCGGTATGCTTTTGTCCAGGAAGAGACAGCCTGGCGCACCAGGCTCTTTACGATCGGAGCCTCTTCCACTGGTGGCGGGGGCGCGAGCGGCGGCCGGTAACGGGTACGCTCAACAGTGACCAGTTGCTCCGCGAGCGCTATGTTCTGGAGCACGATGGTCAGGCCCAGGCGCAGATCCTCGATGACGATGGTCCAGTCGCGGTAGGCTTTTGTCCAAGAAGAGACAGCCTGGCGCACCAGGCTCTTGACGATCGGATCCTCTTTAGGCAATACGACGCTCTTGGGCTTGGGCAAGGCGCGGACCTCCTCACGGGACACTAACTGCGCCACGCGCTCGGGCTTGACGATCATCAGAGAGAGGGTCATGGATAGATCCTGGCGCGACAGCTCGCCCTTGCGAAACGACTCGAGGGACAACTGCACCTGCGCATCGAGATAGCGATTCTGGTAGTCGAGATCCTCAGCGAGCACCATATAGGTGATCTCTTCCGGGCGGACCCGCAAGGGAGTGAGGGCCTGCGCCGCGTCGGTTTGATCCCAGTAGCCCTCACGCAGCATGGCCCGCACGGACGTCTTTACTTGCGTCACAGCCGAGGCCAGACGCCGCGTCTGGAATCCCTCGATGAAGGCCGGGATGTCAGTATCCTCGAAACCGGCCAGCATGAGTTTCATCTTGAACCAGGCCCAGGGATCGGCACGCCAGTTAGGCAACCAGTCCTGCAACCATCGCAGATACATGCTGGAGGGTTGCATTTCGGGGGTAGAGTGCTCGGACATGCGCAGTAGCCAGTAGGGCGACGGGTCAGCCCAGAAGAACTGGTATTCTTTGTCGATCCACCACTCGGGTAGGCCCTCTTTGGCCATTGCCTCGCCGAACTCGCCACGGGTCAGACCGCGCTTGCGCCCCATGGCAAAGATCGCGCCCTCGGTCGGCTGGTGCGGACGGAGCTGGGCGTTCCAATAGTAGCGAAGCGGCTGAGTCAGCGCCTCGTTGATCAGCACGCCGTAGGTGGCTCTGGTGAGCTCCTCAAAGCCCGCCGCCTGAGCGATATAGGCTGAGAGCTGCGCCGCACCAACCCAGTCGGTGCCGGGAATGGCGTTGAGAGCCGTGGCAAGCACGTGCGCGCCGGTGCCCGCGACCATGGACATCATGTAGAGCGAGCCCGTGGTGCTGAGCGCGCGATGCGGCTCGAGCGCCAAATTGGTGCCCGCCGTCATGGCCACCCAGTTGAGAAATGTAGCGGGCAGGTTCTGGAAGGCCCCAGCCCAGCGCTCGACGACCGGCTTGAGCAGGGCAATGGCCTTGTCTGCAACCTCGATGACGAAACCAGCGACGGTTTCCCAGACCGCCTTGAGGGACTTTACCAACCACTGCCAGATGGTCCGAGGCAGGTTCACAATGGAGGTAAAGACGTTGCTCAGCCAGGGCCAGAACTTTTCATTCCACCAGGTGACAATATCGCCCGCGGTCCTCTCGGCCCAGATGCGCACCAGAGAGATAGCGTTACCAATACCGCTGGTGACTTTGCCCATGATAGTGCCGAGCCAGGTCCAGAGCGAGTTGAGGCGCGCCCCGAGCCACCACCAGAACTGTTGCATGGAGCTCCAAATCTTGTCAGCCACGGCTCCCAGGGCGGTCTTGACGCGCTCGATGGAGGAGGCGACAAGATCGCCTATGCCGGTGATCATCGCCGAGAAGGTAGTTTGCAACCACAGCTGGATCGAGGCCCAGATGTCAACTACTGCAGTCCACAGCGAAGCCGCCGTATTGTAAAGCCAGGAGTAGACGTTGCCGAGCGTGGCCTTGATGACCTCGATCGGCGGCCCCAGAAACAGCTGCATCCAGTTGGCAATGTCTCGCAGCCAGGACTTTACGCTATCATAGGCACCGGCGATACCATCGACTATGCTGTTCCACAGGGTGCCAAACCAGCGTTCAATCTCGGCGATCCGGTCCCACATCCAGGTCATGATGGGGTTCCAGATGTTGTCTTTCAGCCAGGTGATAGCCGGATAGACGACACTGTTCCACAGCCAGGGCAGGGAGTTGGCAGGGTTCACCCAGTAGAGGATGTTGGAGAAGAAGTTGGCTATATCCTCCCAGATGTCAGGCGAGCCAAAGGGCGTTTGCCCCGGATAGAGCGACGGCATGGGATTGAGAACCGTCGCGTCTAGCAAGGCCAGACAGTCAACGGCCGTGTAGCGGAGCCCTATCCAGGGATCGCCCCAGTTGCGCGGTTCGCTTGCGGTGGCCACGGCGAGCTAGATGTCGATCTCTGGCGGACCGGCACCCTCGGCATGGGTAACGCGCTCGCGGAGCAGCTCAGCGACCCTTGTCTCTGTGTCCTCCTCAAGCGGCAGGCGCACGGTGATGGTCTGGAAGCGTTCGTCCATGTAGACGTAGGCGACGTCCATCTTGCCGGTGCGACCGGGATCCGTGGAAGGGAACTCTTGTCGTGCGACTCTTGTGTAGCGTGCCATTTCGTGCCTCCTTAAGACTGTAAACGACTCTTGGTACCAAAGTAGAACCCGACCGTGATCATAAGGACGCTCACCAGGAGCTCCGAGACTCCCAGACCTGCGACTTCCATGTAGATCACGGCGGCCAGGCTGGCCAGGGCCATGATGCCCTGGATTACGGCCGACGTCTTGAATAGATCATAGAACGTTTGTTTTACTGTCATGGTTTCCTCCTAGGGTTCGTTCTGGGTGACGATCAGACTGTCAATATAGGCATAGGGGTTGTGTGTGGGAACGCTACGGTGCTCCACGTAGAAACGCAAGTAGCGCATGGCCGTGGGGCCGGTATCTCGCAAGCCTATGCCCAGCAAGGAAAAGGTCTGCTCGTTCAAGATCGCGCGCACGTACTGGTTTGTGGTGCGATCCACCACCAGCTTCATGGTATGCTGGACGTTAGGCCCCGAGGCCATACCAGCCACGTCCGCAATCACCACCGGGGCATTGAGGGCGTCAACATACTCCAAGTTCTGTGTCTGCGCCCTGTACTGCAAGCGCCCCTCCCAGATTCGAGCACCGTCGTGATAGCGGAGCATGATCTCCAGGTAGAGTGTCCACGGGTCCCTGGAGAACGAGACTTCGCCACCATAGCCCGAGGATACTGGCAGCGGAAAGTCCTTCCACAGTCGGGCATAGCCGGGATCACCGCTACCGGCGAGCAAGCGCACCTCATAAGCGCCTTGGCGACCGAAGCTGGTATGCAAGGCCACAGCATCGCCACCGCCAAAGGAATCAGACACAACGCCGCCCATGCCCTCCTCGAAGACTGTCAGCCAGATAGCGTCTCCACGGCGATCCCACAGGTGCGGGCTCCCGAGGCGCACAGCGTGCTCGCCTAGATCGTCCAGGCCGTAGGTTGTCTCTTTCGGGCCTACCAGGCCCCAGTCAGGAGTGCCGTGAGGCATCGATGGCTACCTCTATGTTATGTCCACTATCCAGCCAGTCCACCATATCTGGAGATCATCGTTCAGTGTGCAGCCACGGAAAGCCACCCGCACGCGATCGGTGCCGGTCAGGAGAAACGGCCCCGGCAAGTTGACAACCCGCCAAGCGAGAGGATTCGTTATCCCTTGCACAAAATAGGCCGTTGCCCCGCTTTCGATGCCCCCATTGATCTCGGTGCAAACGCTGACCTTGTTTGTAGCCCCTATCTGCTGCACCAACCACCAAACGCCCGGGCCCGGCGTCGTACCATAGACCGTGATGTTGCCCGCAGCAACGTTGTTGTCAATCACCGAGCCAACCAGCCGATCAGAGAATCGCATCGAGTTATTGGCCAGGCGGCTATAGATCAGCGCCTGGGTAAAGGCCGTCGCCGCGCCAGCGGGCAAGGCGCTAGATAGAACGTCTACCTGGAGGTGACCGTTCGCGTCTACAGTACAGACGCGGTAGGCGGTGCCATCCCAGGCCAGGAAGGAACGCGGCATAGGGGCGTGCTCGGGGATCACCTCAGGCACTATAAGCCTCCCTGCACGAGGCCCAGGGCCTCGAGCGTGCGGTGGAGCTTGAGGAGCTCCGTCTGTTTGGGGGCCGGGTCCACGGTGACGGCGAAACTGATCGTATGCGGGTAGAAATCGTCGTCAGACCAGCCCTTCATAACGAACTCCAGCGGCTCCGCCGTTAGCGGGTACCTATCCTCGAAGGTATAGACGAAATTGTCCCAGGCGAAATCCGTACCAGGTGCCCAGGGCCAGACCTGCCAGCCCCAGTGGTAGATAGTGACGTGTGCCAGCCCTTTGGGGCCGGGCGGGAACATGACCCACACCCGTCTGACCATGCCAGGAAAAACCCTGACCTTTGTCTCCACCGGCGAGAGGTATGAGGTGAGAGGCGGGATGGTCAGGTCGATCTTATAGAACATAAGCCCCCCTGGCCTCTAGGGCGAGCTATAGGGTTCCAGGTAGTAGCCGTTGATGTTCATATGAATGACATCGTCAAGCGTGCCGCCACCGTTCTGACTGGTGATGCGGAATCGGGCGACTACCTGGTAGTCCGATGTCAGCGTCCAGTGGACATGGTTGCGATACCAGTATCCGGCCGTCGTGCAAACGAAGGTTCTTGTCCAGAAGACATGGCTACCGACCATGAAGCCCAGATCTACGATAACGCTCGCGGACGTCTCGTCCATGACGGAGACGTTATCGATATACTGCACGGCCTGGATGCCGCCTGAGGAGCGCGTCGGTTGCGACGCCTTGGGCGATATCAGAAGGTTGCGCGGAGCGGCGCGCAGAATGTCAACTATCTCTATGACAATGGGATCACGCTGTTGAGGCATAGAAACACCGTCCTAGTCTGCCAGAGCCGGGTTTGCCTGGGGGGACCCAGCCCTGGCAGTCAGAAAGGAGAACACGACGCACAACACATCGGTCTAGTAGGGGTGTGCCTGCTGGCAAACAACCTCTACCTGGTAGCCTGCACTTGCCACGGCGGCCTCGGTCAGGATCAGCCGCAAATTGCCCATGCCTGAGACGTCCAGCCAGTCGGCCGGATCCTCCTGGTCACCGAATGGGTAACAGTAGCAATCAAACGGGTTGCGCGTCTTGCCATAGGTCCAGACCTGTTGCTCGGTCGGTGACGCGCCAGCGTTGTCCATCAACTGGAAGATGACCGTGTTGGTGGCCCAGTCGGTGATCCCTACCATCAAGTCGGCCTGGCCGGCAACTGCCACGCCACCGCCGCCAGAGCCCTGGTAGTGCTCACGGCGCTCCAGGTCATCCACGCAATGCTTCAGGTGGAACTCGTACTCAGGGAACCAGTCGCGCATGAGATACTGGAAATCGTTACCGTAAAGGTCGAAAGGTATCCACTTGTCTTGATCCTGGCTGAGCTTCAGGCGCTCAGAAGGCGCGTTCATATCGCCGAAGGTTTTATAGCAGCGCACCATGAGCTTGCGGTGATTGAAATCGGTGGGTAGCCAGGTGATCTGGTCCCCGCCGCCAGGAGACGTATAGGACCTGATTTCCTTGCTCATGAGATAGCCAACTGGGGACGCTCCCTCCTCCATAACCTTGGCCCAGACAGTGATCTCGGCCGTGCCGGTGGCCCACTTGTTAGCGCCTACACCGCCGTTGAGCCCCAGGTCGAAATCAATGCGCATCTGGGGGTTACGGAACTTGGTCGGATCGAAGATCCAGTTGGGATCGGTCAGCGATCGCCCAAAATGTAGAGGCATACACCAGTGCTGTTCCATACCAGCTACCTCCTGGTGCCAGTGCATGGGCGCGTAGCCCTCATCAAAGCAGCTCAGGGCAAACGACTCGGGGCCGTTGAGGCTGGCAATCACCTCGGACCCGTCGATGATGGCGATCTCCCGTATACAGTAGGGAATACAACCGAGATCGTTGGGGCCGACCGCGTTGTTGTTGATACGCAGGTCGACCTTGAACTCGGTCACCGGGTCCACCAGGTCGATGTTAAAGGTCCACACCCGCGCGTCAACCAGTTGGGCGATCCGGTTTTGCATCACAACATCTCTTATTCTCATAGTCCTTAGTTACCTCCTACAGACTACTATGCTAGGATCCACCTCGCCGCGCCTTGCCGATCGCCTGCAAGCCGCGCTTGTTGGCGATCATCTTGGCTTCACGGTCGGCGTCAGTAGACACTGAGAGGCCGTCGATCGTGGCCGCCAGGGCCAGTCGATCCGCAGCCATCTCTTTGTTGACACGTAGTATCTTGGGCTCGCGGTCCTGGACGCCCTTGGAGTAGACACCAGCGCCTCTGCGCTTGATCGTGTCCATAGTCTCCGTCTCGTTGACGTTGGCCATACCGCCTTCCCAGCTCTTTTCGCTGAGGACCCTGGCCATGGAGTCATGATAGCGATCCACGCTATCGGGCCTTAGCGCCTCTTCTTTGAAGTTCTTCTTTGGCTTGGTCACCCTGTCGAGCCACTTTTGAGCATTGTCCTGCGCCCCCTTGATCTGGAGCGCGGTCCATTCCTCGGGCGACGGGAGCCGGGGACCCAGGGTCATGGGGTTGCCCGACGTATGACCCTCGATTAGCTCGTGCCGGTACTCCTCATCACTCTCGATCTGGTCCTTCTTGCGAGCAATCGCCTCCTCCATGTCCTCAATAGTGGGGAGATAAGGCAATCCATTATCTGTCACGACACACCTCCTCAAATTCAATAGGTACAGTCTGGGGAGCCTCACAACATCAAGACTCAGCTCTATTATAACCGATTCGCTGCGTATAGTCAAGAACTATGCGCAGATTGGCCCTTGACAGCCGTGCAATTCTATGGTAGAATTGAGGGTGGAGGCACTGAAATGGCAAAGAACAGGACTTATACTCCATGGGAGATCATGATGATCGGCGAGTGGGTCGCCGAAACATTCCCGGATGTCGAGTGGGGGACCAATGTGAGACTCGGGCCAATGACGCCAAGGAATGGCCACGGACGATTCACGCAAGACGAACTGCGCCTGTTGGGAGTATGGCGGCGTCGTGTTGACGCTCTTGTGTACCTCCCGGATCGGCTACTACTCGTTGAGTCCGTGATGCGGTCAGACCCTGGAAAGTTGAGCCAACTCGAGCTGTATGAGATTCTTATACCTCAGACACCTGAGTTGCAGCCATATTTGCACCTCCGCATCCAAAAAGTGCTCCTTTACGTCATTGAGGACCCTGCACTGCTAATACTGTGTAAAAGGAAGGACATTTTGCCTATCCAGTTTGTTCCATCATTCTTTAACGAATGGTTCGCGCACTTGCGTCCCCGGGACCGGCGGGTCCCCACAACACCTATTTAACATCTCTCTTATAGAGGGAGCTTTGCGATG
>Ga0209977_10001173_pt1 | contig 11328 bp, 10 predicted proteins | sample SumtaG_2_FD_183113 | JGI IMG/M metagenome (GOLD analysis project Ga0209977, IMG submission 183113) | Deep subsurface microbial communities from Indian Ocean to uncover new lineages of life (NeLLi) - Sumatra_00607 metaG (SPAdes) (version 2) | ecosystem: Environmental > Aquatic > Marine > Oceanic... | reverse complement strand
CGGCTACTCTGGTGGCCCCGGATGATTTAGCACAGATGAGAGTAAGAAGTCCGATAGCACCTGTTCCCTGAATTACTGCAGTTTGGCCTGGTTTGATCTTTGCCCTGTCTACCGCATGGATAGCAATAGCCAGAGGCTCGGCAAATAGGGCAACTTCACCGGGAGCATCGATTTTAAAAAACTCGGTTTTTGGATGAAAAAAATAAAGATACTCTGCATAACCTCCAGTAAAGTAAGGCTCTTTCAAGGGGAGAAACCCGTAGGATATCATATTTAAGCACTTGCTGGGGGTCTTGGCTATGGTGCAGTAGTAACACTTTTTGCAGTGGATAGCAGGAACGAGTATTATCCGATCCCCGACTTTTACCGGTTTTCCCAGAAAATCCTTTTTAACCTGAGAGCCCATGTCTACAATGGTCCCTGCAATCTCATGTCCCAAAACTACAGGAAAGGGAGCATCGGCTAGTTTACCATAATAGGTATGGACATCAGTTCCACAAACTCCACAACATTCGATTCTTACAAGAACCGTCCCTGGAGATACATCTGGCAGAGGGTATTCTTTAACGGTAAAGCGACCTTTCGCCTTATCCAATACTGCCACTTTTCCTTTTTTATCCATTTTTCATTCCTCAGAGATTCTTTTAGTGGGAAAATAATCGCTATAGGTGTCTTTGTTTACGATTTTCTTTTACCTCCTTGTACAGTGAGGGTGGACTGGCGGCTATTACTCCAATAATTTCTTCCTCTCCCATATTATTAAAAGTATGAGGAAACGAAGGATCAAAGCAGATGCTGTCACCCGCTCTTAAAACATAACGTTCTTTTTCTACCTTTACCTCTAATTTGCCCTGAATTATGAAAACGTACTCCTCTCCCTCGTGGGTGATCAGTTTATCCTGACCTTTCCCTTTTTCTACTCGCAGGAGCAAAAACTCTACTTTTCTGTTTACATCAGGGGCTAAGAGTTCATATTGAAGGTCGGTATCGGGGAGGGTAATCTTTATTCTTTTCTCCCTCCTCACAACTCTTCCAGGTGGGTCATTTTGCTTGAGGAAGAAGGACACTATAGGAACATTGAGAGCTTGGGCTATTTTTGCCAGACTCTTTAGAGAAGGGGAAATAGAATCTCTTTCTAGCTGACTTAAATAGCTCACCGAAAGCTCTGTGAGCTCAGCGAGCTCCTTTAAAGTCATCCCCTTAGCTGATCTACGCTCTCTTATTCCTTTTCCTAACTTCATTTTTAACTATAGTGTATGTATTACAGTATAATCAAAAAAAATCAATAGTCAAGTCAGCAAAAAATTAGTCTTTCACATTCTTTTTTATCTTTGATCACCTCTTAGTTTTTCAAAAAGTGCCATATTTACGCACCACTTGTACAAAGCATTCGTAATTCTCCACGGAGACATCTCCCCCTACCGACTCCGAGGAGGAGCCTATCCAACCTCCCTCTCTGACTGCCTTTAATTTCATAAGTACTTCTTTCTTAATCTCCTCCTTCGATCCATAGATATTGATATTTCCTACAAAAGCAAGCTGTTTTCCATATTTTTTGCTCAACTCAATCATATTCATTCCCGCTCTTACCTGCATAGGATCTATAGCGTCTATTCCCGCTGCAATAAGCAGTGGCAAAATAGCTCTCATATCACCATCGGAATGATAAACCAGCTTTATTCCCTCTTTTTTTAAAGCGCGGCATATCCTTTTTAAAGAGGGAAAAAATATTTCTCGATACGATTTTGGCGAAAGAAGCATTCCTTTATCACTGGCTATATCACCCCATATCCATAAACCCGGAAACTTACCTTTTTTTACTTCATTTTTGCCGATTTCTATCATAAAGTCAGCGGCTCTTTCTACTATGTTCTTCACCATCTCAGGTTTTAGGGCCACATCCATAAGAGTTCCTTCGTAACCCCGTATACGCCAGAGAACCTCGCAAGGATCACAAATACTGCCAAAAATACAAAATTTATCTCTATTTTTTTCTACATCCTCAAGAAAGCTGCATTGAGTAGTGAAACCATCCCCACTGACAATGTCTCTTCGCTCCTTTTTATACCGCCTTTCGTCATCGGGATCCTCAAAGATGAAGTTTCTGTATTCTTCAGGTGAGTGAATGGGAAAATCAAAGAATTGAGGTAAAGGACTGGAATAATCCTTCTTTACAGAACATCCAAATCCACTTCTAAAAATTACGTATTTGCTTGTCTCCTCCAGTATCTGGCAACTTTCTATTCGAGGGTCCATATTGGGAGAAATAATCTTTAAGTCTAAATCATAATACTCGTAAATATCTGTATCTTCATCCAATCCTTTCTCTTTTTTCCACCCTTGTACGAATTCATCCCAGAACCATTCTGTAATAGGAACTCGATCTGGCCTTTCGTGGTTGAGAGTTTTTAGAACCCTTTCAATTTTGTCTTCATTCATACCTTTTTATCCCTAGAGGAAAATAGAATTTTCGTCATGGTTCAATCTTTTCTTTACTGCAAGCAAGGAAGTATTACGGTTGTCCTCCCGGGCACTTGGTGTCAACTTAACTGAATAATTTGACACGATAATGGGTGTCGCTGCTATGACATTATTTGAAGTTGGGTAAACTGATTATTTTCCCTTTTTCTAGGGAGGAATCGGCAGCCAGGGTAAGTTTCAGGGTCTTCAGGGCATCGGAGTAAGGTGATCTGATTATTTCAGGCCTATTCTTTTTCACCGCTTCAATAAAAGCTTCGTCTTCCGCCTGATAGGGATCAGTTTGCATTTTTATCTCGCGCCTCTTTCCATTGCTGATTATTAAAAGATGGGAAGAGAGAAGAAGGTCAATTCTGAAACCTTTACCGATGAGATTGATTCCCCAATCACGACCCCTTTTGAGAGTACAGGCAGAGGAGATACTGCCTACAGCCCCACTTTGGAAGTAAAGATTTATACAGGAGGCATCATCTAGACTATAATTTTCCACATCCTCCATGAGGCCCCTCGATCTTTGACCATAGATTGTATTCACCTCTCCCACTAGATACCTTGCCAGATCAAAGATGTGGGTAGTTTGTTCTACAATTTGGCCCCCTGATTCATTTTTATTTCTCCACCACCGAGTGGAGGGCATGGAACAAAGATAATGGCCCAGGATGAGAGCAATTTTTCCCTGACTCACCTCTTCCTTGGCCCTATTTACGATGTCGGAATACCGGTAGAGGTATCCCACACTGGAGATAACTCCGCTTTCTTCAATAATTTTACTAATCTGACAGGCCTTTTTTAGATCCAGAGCAAGGGGCTTTTCCACAAATAGATTTATTCCCTTTTCTGCAGCTAAAATCTCCTGGTCGGTATGGGCAAAGGGAGGCAGGCAAATATATACTGCATCGAGACTTTCCTTATCCAGCATTTTCCGGTAATCGGTATAAAATTTGCCTCCCCAGATTTTGGTCATCTTTTCGGCCTCTTTTTTTTCTACATCGCAGACACTTACGAGTGCAACATCCTTTATCTTACAGAGTTTTTCCATATGGCGGTTGGCAATTCTACCTGTACCGATAAATCCAATCCCAACTTTCACTTTAATCTCCTATTAAGCTCGAGCCAATTTACCACTAATATACCAAAATTGTTTTAATTTATCAAATTCTCTTTCTTTAGTCTCTTTAATTGACACCTCAATGAGATGTGATAAAATTATCCACAGCTTCTATGAATGAGAGGATGAAGGAGCTATTGGTGTTGTGAAATCAATGAGAATTAATAGCAGGACAAAATTAGTGGGAATATTCGGCTATCCCATAGTTCATTCCCTCTCCCCTGTTCTTCATAATGCTGCATTTGCTAAACTGGGGCTTGATTTTGTCTATCTTTCTTTTCCTGTGAAGCCGGAAGACCTCGAGGATGCAGTTAAGGCAATAAAATCATTAAACATGGTGGGGGTGAATGTTACCATCCCTCATAAAAGAAAAGTCCTGGATTATCTAGATGAGGTAGATCATCAGGCCAGGATGATGAGAGCGGTGAATACGATTCTCCACCAGGATGGAAGACTCATCGGATATAATACAGATGGAGAGGGCTTCCTTGAATCGTTAAGACGGGAAGGAGAATTCGATCCCCAAGGGAAACGCACCTTTGTGATAGGGGCAGGAGGTGCTGCCTGTGCTATCTCTTTCGCTTTGGTTAAGGCAGGGGTAAAGAGTATAATCCTTACCAACCGGACACCGGAAAAGGCTAAGATTTTGCTGGAAAGACTAAAAAAAAAAGTCAAAGATCAATGTAAGTTTTCGCTTGTCGATTTCAGCCAGAGAAATTCACCGGGGATAATGGATAAGGTAGATCTTTTTATTAATGCCACATCCGTGGGTATGCATGCGGGTGATTCTGTCCTCATCAATCCTGATCTTTTCCCATCAAATATCTTTGTCTATGATGTTGTCTATAATCGAAAAACTGAGCTTTTGAAAGAGGCTGAGAAGAGAAATTTGCCTTCTTTGGGTGGGGTGGGCATGCTTGTTTATCAAGGGGCCCTTTCCTTTAAGATCTGGACATCTCGAAAGGCGCCCATTGATGAAATGAGACGCGTATTAATAAAGGAATTGTAATTGTTTAACCACAGATTCACACAGATAAATTAATTACTTGAGGGCAACAACTATTGAAGTTGGCTTATTATTGAATTTTGGCAGAAAACCAGAATTCAAAAGATTTGTATATGATAATAAAAGAAAATATCAGCGTAAATCTGTAGCTGAATGGTTAACGAACACAAAGTTAAGGGTTGAAGGGGGAAGTCGATGCTCCGATATCTAACAGCGGGTGAGTCGCATGGTAAGGGCTTGATGGTCATTCTGGAGGGAATACCAGCAGGGCTGAGGCTATCGAGTGAGGAGATTGATAGGGAGTTAAAGCGTCGGCAGGTTGGTTATGGTCGCTCACCGAGGATGCAGATTGAGAAGGATGAGGCAGAGATCCTCTCCGGAATTCGTGGGGGGAAAACTTTGGGCAGTCCTATTGCCTTAATGATCAAAAATCTGGATTGGAAGAACTGGCAAAAGATGATGGCGGTGGAAGATAGTGATATGAACTCGGAGAGTATTCAAGTTCTCACCCGGCCACGACCGGGCCATGCAGATTTGGCCGGCGTAATTAAATACAATCTTGATGATGTAAGAGATGTTCTAGAGCGAGCCAGTGCTCGGGAAACGGCGGCTCGGGTAGCCGTAGGTGCAATCTGTAAAAAGTTTCTGGCCGAATTCGACCTTTTCATCTACAGCCGAGTGATCCAGATTGGTACGGTGAAGGACACCCCAGGGTGGGAGCCTACAGCCGACAATTATCAATTGATAGAAAACTCTCCCCTGCGTTGTCTCAGCAAGGCAGCGGAAGAGGAGATAGTTGCTTTGATTGATCTTGCCGCAAAAGAAGGAGATAGTCTGGGAGGAGTTTTTGAAATTATGGTCACCAACTTACCGGTGGGGTTAGGTAGTTACATTCAGTGGGACCTTAAATTTGATGCCCGACTAGCCCGAGCATTGATGAGCATCCAGGCTATTCTAGGGGTAGAGATTGGGTTAGGTTTTGCAGCGGCAGAGCGATTCGGCTCTCAGGTTCAGGATGAGATATTCTACGAGGAAACTAACCATCAATTTTACCGAAAAACAAACCGTGCCGGAGGTATTGAGGGAGGAATGAGTAACGGCGAGCCCATCGTTTTACGGGCTGCCATGAAGCCCATTTCCACTATAGCCCAACCCCTTAAATCGGTTGACCTGGTGAGCAAGAAAGAGGTGAAGGCCATAAAAGAAAGAGCGGATGTTTGTGCTGTTCCGGCGGCCTCTATTATCGGAGAGGCGGTGGTTGCTCTTGAGATTGCGGCAGCCTTCCGAGAAAAATTTGGTGGCGACAGCTTAGAAGAGGTAAAGAAGAATTATTTGAACTATATGGATTACGTGAAAGGTAAATAGGCTGTGGGAAGGTGAACATTATATTGACAGGATTTATGGGGACAGGTAAGACCCTGGTGGGTAAGGAATTGGCAAAGGGACTAAAGATGTCTTATCTGGATACCGATGAGCTTATCGAAAAGCGTGAAAAGGCTAAAATTTGCCGGATTTTTCAGGAAAAAGGGGAGGATTATTTCCGCCACCTAGAGACTAAAATAATTAAAGAAGTCTCTAGCTTGGACAGGTGTGTTATTTCTACGGGTGGGGGGGCTATTTTAAAGAAGGAGAATCTAGCCGCTCTCAAAAGGAAAGGGGTGATAATTTGTCTTTCAGCAAATCCAAAGGTGATCTTAGAGCGAACACGAAAGAGTCAAAATCGTCCTCTTTTGAAATCTAAAGACCCAAAAAGCGCCGTTGAGGATCTTCTGAGCCAACGCAGATCTTTTTATGAAAAAGCGGATTTTGAGGTAGATACCTCCGAATTAGCTACAAGTGAGGTAGTAGAGAGGATAGTTGATTTTTTAAGGAAGAAAAGTGGAGGCAGTTAAGGTTAATCTAGGGCAGCGAAGCTACCCTGTGTATATAGGACAGGATTTTTTAGCCAGAGTGGGGAAGGTAGCCACAGATTTTCACCTGGGAAAGAAGATTTTGCTGGTTAGCGATGATCAGGTAGACGAGTTGTATGGGGGAAAAGTTAGGGCTAGCCTCCAAGAAGCTGGATTTTGCGTCTCTTTAGCTAAAGTTCCCCCAGGTGAGATACACAAATCCTTATCTCAAACTATAAAATTGTATGAAAGTTGTGTTGAATCCAAGCTAGATCGTGATTCTACTATTATTGGTCTAGGTGGAGGAGTGATAGGTGATCTGGCTGGATTTGTTGCCTCTACATATCTGCGGGGAGTAGATTTTGTTCTTCTTCCTACCACACTGCTCGCCCAGGTCGATTCTAGCGTAGGGGGAAAAGTGGGAGTGGATTTACCTCAGGGCAAGAATCTGGTGGGATCTTTTTATCAACCAAGATTTGTCTATGCGGATCTTACGGTTTTAAAGACCCTGAGCTGGCAACAGGTTAAAGAGGGGCTGGCTGAAGTTGTAAAATATGGCATGATCAAGGATGCCGAGTTTTTTGGCTGGGTGGAAAAAAATCTGGAGAGGATAAAAGCTTTAGACCTGGAGGCGATTGACTTCGCTGTAAGGCGATCGGTCGAGATTAAGGCTAAGGTGGTTGAGGCTGACGAAAGGGAACTTAAAGGAAAACGGCAAATCTTAAACTTTGGTCACACCATTGGTCATGCCGTCGAGGCCTCATCCGGCTATAGATCCTACACCCATGGTGAAGCGGTGGCTCTGGGAATGATAGGTGCGGCAAGAATAGCTGAAAGGATGGGTTATTTTCCCTCACCCATGGTAGAAAGATTAAAGGGTCTTTTGGAAGCCCTCGGACTTCCTACCTGCATAGAGGGAGTGGATGAAGAAAAGATTCGGGGAGCACTACAGCTCGACAAAAAGGTAAGGAAAGATAGACTACACTTTGTCTTACCCAGGAAAATAGGTGAGGTCTTCCTTACCGCAGAGGTTTCCCCTGATTTAATAAAAAAAACGTTACAGGACTTGACAAAATGAGAAAAATTTTACTCATTCACGGGCCAAATTTGAATCTGCTGGGAGAAAGAGAGGTAGAGACTTACGGCAGCAAAACTCTTTCCCAGATTGATGAGATGATCAAGGAGAGGGCAAGAAAGCTGGGCTGCGAGGTAAGGATCAAACAGTCAAATAATGAAGGAGAGATTGTCTCTCTTATTGGAGAGGCAAAAGATTGGGCCGATGCATTAATAATTAATCCTGCCGCTTACACTCATACCAGTCTTGCCATAAGGGATGCCATCTCAGCCATAGGCATTCCTGCGGTTGAGGTTCATCTTTCTAATATCTTTAAAAGAGAATCCTTTCGAGAAAAATCGTTTACGGCTGGAGTTTGTGTGGGGCAGATAACCGGATTTGGTCCCCAGAGTTATCTTCTTGCCCTGGAGGCAGTGATAAATATCTTAGGAGAGGGAAAGAATGCAGATAGAAAAGCTGCGAGCTAAGATTGATACAATTGATTCGGAACTGGTTGATCTATTGAATGAGAGGGCAAAAAAGGTTTTGGAGATTGCCAGAATTAAAAAAAAAGAGAGGAAGGGGTACTATTCTGCAGGAAGGGAAAGGAAAATTTTGGAAAGGCTAATCAAGCAAAATAAGGGGCCTTTGTCTGATGAGGTAGTAGAAAAGATCATCCACCTCATCCTCAAGACTTCCCTGGATCTGGAAAAGAGACAAAAAGTTGTCTATTTTGGCCCTTCGGCCACTTTTACTCATCTGGCAGCCATTAAGAATTTTGGCGAAGAAGCTGATTTGGTCCCCGTAAAAAGTATTGGTCAAATTTTTGCCAAAGTAGAAAAGAAACAGGCTGATTTTGGAGTTGTTCCCATAGAGAATTCTACCGAGGGTGTGGTGAGTCATACTCTCGATATGTTTCTTGATTCGGATCTTAAGATCTGTGCCGAAATTATCCTGGAGATCTCCCATCACCTTCTGGGTAAGGGAGATTTAAAAGGGGTGAGAAAAGTCTATTCCCATCCTCAGGCACTGGCTCAGTGCAGGGACTGGCTGGAGGAGAATCTTCCCACGGCAGGGCTACTAGAAGTAGAAAGTACAGCTAGAGCAGCTCAGATCACTGCCAAGGAAAGGGATTCAGCGGCTATTGCCTCCGATGTGGCTGCCTCTCTTTATGGTTTGAAAATTATCGCCTCTCATATTGAAGATAGGCCTAGTAACTACACCAGGTTCCTTGTTATCGGCAGAGATTATAGCGAAAGGAGCGGTCAGGACAAAACATCCATTCTTTTCAGCATAAAGGATAGGGTGGCGGCACTTTATGGTATGCTTTCACCCTTTAAAAATCATGCCATTAACTTGACCAAAATAGAGTCTCGTCCCACCAAGAGAAAGGCCTGGGAGTACGTCTTTTTTCTCGACTTTATGGGTCACAAGGATGACGAGAGCGTGAAGAAAGCCTTAGCTGAGCTTGAAGAAGAATGCTTCTTTTTGAAGGTTTTAGGCTCTTATCCTAAGGGAGAGTGAGGTAGACGTGATGGTTATCACTTTAAAACCAGGAACCACGGAAAAAGGGATTCAACATGTGCTTGACAAGATTAAAGAGCGGGGTTTCACCCCCCATGTGTCCAAAGGAGCAGAAAGGACGATAATCGGCGTCATTGGTGAGAACGCCATCCGGTCTCGGGAAATTTTCCAGGCCATGTTCATCGTAGAGTCTGTGATGCCGATTTCACGACCTTATAAACTGGTCAGTCGGGAATTCAAAAGTGAAGATACGGTGGTTAAAGTAGGGAATGTGGAGATAGGTGGTAATAAGGAGATTACAGTCATGGCCGGTCCCTGTGCCGTGGAAAGCAGGGCTCAGCTCCTTAAAGTTGCTCAGGAGGTTAAAGAGGCAGGGGCCAGGATTCTACGGGGTGGTGCTTTTAAACCCCGTACTTCTCCCTATTCTTTCCAGGGCCTGGGTGAAGAGGGCTTAAAATACTTAGCCGAGGCGAGTGAGGTTACCCATCTTCCTGTGGTCACCGAAGCAAGAAATGTGAGGCAGGTAGAATTAGTGGCTCGATACGCTCATATTGTCCAGGTGGGAGCCCGCAATATGCAGAATTTTGATCTTTTAAAAGAAGTAGGTGGAGGTAAAAAGCCGGTTCTACTTAAACGGGGAATGTCTTCTACGGTAAAGGAATTCTTAATGTCGGCAGAATATATTCTATCCAGCGGAAATCATAATGTCATTCTTTGCGAGAGAGGAATAAGAACCTTTGAGGATGGTACTCGTTTCACTCTGGATCTTTCGGCAGTTTCCTTGATCAAACAATTAAGCCATCTTCCGGTGATCGTTGATCCCAGTCATGCTACCGGGAATAGAGACCTAATTGGTCCCATGTCCAGGGCAGCCATTGCTGCTGGTAGTGATGGGTTAATGATTGAGGTTCATTCCCGGCCGGAGGAAGCATTGTCTGATGGTTTTCAATCTATTCGGCCCGATGATTTTCAAAAGTTAATGAAGGAAGTTAGGTCTGTGGCCAGAGCCTTGGGAAGGAAGGGATAGTGTCTGAGCCAAGCCTTTCGGTGAGTACGGCAAGGTGTCTAAAGGGAGAATTTCACCCGCCCGGAGATAAATCCATCGCCCATCGAGTTCTCATTTTTACTTCTATTGCCAGAGGAAAATCAGTGGTGAGGGGCTTGCAGAAGGGAAAAGATTGTTTGGCTACCCTTAAAGCTCTTAAAATGATGGGAATCGAGATGAAGGAGGAAGAGGATAGTTTAGTCGTTTATGGGCAGGGATTAAAAGGGCTAAAAGAACCAGCCAATATTCTGGACTGCGGCAATTCAGGGACTACTATGAGGTTTTTAGCTGGACTCCTGGCTGGTCAGAAATTCTATTCCGTTCTCTCAGGCGATCGGTATTTAAGGAAAAGGCCCATGCAGAGGGTGGTCGAGCCGTTAAGGAGAATGGGAGCCAGAGTCTTTGGCCGAAAAAATGGGGAGTTTCCTCCTTTGACCATCCTGGGTGGCGGGCTCAAAGCAGTGGACCATTCCTCTCCTATACCCTCAGCCCAGGTGAAAACTTGTCTTTTGTTGGCGGGGCTCTATGCTAAGGGTAGAACTTCAGTAACTGAGCCTTACCGATCCCGGGATCACACCGAACGAATGCTCAAATTCCTGGGAGCAAAAATAGAAGTTAATGATTTGAGAGTGAGTGTTGAAGGAAATGATTCTTTTTCCGGGGCCAATATTTGGGTACCCGGCGATCTTTCCGCCGCTTCTTTTTTTATGGGCGGAGCGGCCATCTTAAAAGGATCAAAATTAAAGATTTTAGGGGTGGGACTCAATCCCACCCGACGTGGTTTCATCGATGTTCTTGTCCAGATGGGAGCAGATATTGAGATTCTCAATTTAAAGAAAGTCTGTGAAGAGGAGGTAGGCGATATAGAGGTAAGAGGAGGTAATCTGAGAGGAGTTGTGGTCCAGGGAGAAGCGATTCCCCGCCTCATTGATGAGATCCCTATCCTGGCTGTAGTGGCCTGTTTTGCTAAAGGGGAAACGGTTATTAAAGATGCTCGAGAACTAAGGGTTAAGGAAACCGATCGAATTAGAGCCATAAAGATCGAGCTAACCAAGATGGGTGCCCAAATTGAAGAAAAAAAGGACGGAATGGTGATTAAAGGCATAGGAAGGCTAGAGGGGGCCGAGTGCCGGAGTCACGGCGATCATCGAATGGCTATGGCCTTAGCCATTGCCGGTTTATGCGCCCGCGGAAAAACGCAAGTTTTAGACTCAGCATGTATAG
>Ga0209977_10001171_pt1 | contig 11329 bp, 20 predicted proteins | sample SumtaG_2_FD_183113 | JGI IMG/M metagenome (GOLD analysis project Ga0209977, IMG submission 183113) | Deep subsurface microbial communities from Indian Ocean to uncover new lineages of life (NeLLi) - Sumatra_00607 metaG (SPAdes) (version 2) | ecosystem: Environmental > Aquatic > Marine > Oceanic... | reverse complement strand
TTAGATTATTTAAAAGAATTAGATAAAGAAGAAAAACCTCGTAAGAATTAAACGCCGGCAGCGAGGACGGTAAAATAAATGACCTAGGAGGGTTGAAAAATGTATAAGGATAAGTTTGTTTTAGGTATTATTCATAATGGACACGCAGTAAAGGAGACTGGGTATAGAGAAAATAAGGTGGTTGCATTACCGTTTAATAGCGAATATAAAATTCGCTTAAAAAATAAAAACGACAGAAGCTGTACTGCTAGAGTTTTTATTGACGACAAGCGGGTAAGTGAATTGGGAGATCTTATAATTAGTGCTAATGGAACTATTGATTTAGAAAGATTTGTTGATAGTTCTTTAGATCATGGTAAGAGATTTAAGTTTGTACCTTTAGATCATCCAGATGTAGATGATCCTACTAGTGGCCACAATGGAATAGTTAGAGTTGAGTTTAGATTGGCGCGGAAAGAAAACGGCATTAAAATAAAGACAGATCCAATAGTTTGGAAGCCTTGGGATTGGAATAAGCCTCTTGATGGTGCTGGTGATCCCGTGGTGTATTATGGTGGCAACATTGGTCCGAGCACTGGAGGTTTTACTGGTGAATCAGTTCAAATGAATTATTGTTCTAATGCTAATTTTCTTTCAGCTGATCAAGGTAGTGTAGAAGATGGTGCTACTGTAGAAGGTAAACATTCTGATCAATCTTTTGTTTATTCTAGTTTAGACGTAGTAGAGTTTCCTACTACAACTTTACAACTTAAAATAGTTGGTATTAAAGATACTAAACAAGCGGATAAATCGATTTATAAGTATTGTTCTCGATGTGGAACTAGAGTTAAATCCTTTGATAGGTTTTGCTCTACATGCGGCAATAGATTATAATATTATTATAGTATTTATATACATACCCCGCTTGGTTTCTAAGATTTTCAAGTGGGGTTGTTTGTAATTTAATCTAGCAAAATTGGAATTTTATTCTATAATATATATATGGGGTGTAGCTCAGTGGCAGAGCAGTTGGCTGTTAACCAAAAGGTCGTAGGTTCGATCCCTACCATCCCAGATTTTAGAAGGAGGATTTAATATGGTTGAAACTACGGAAAATTATCATAGAATTCCGGTTGCCAGAAAGAAAAAGAACGCAGAAATTCGTACAATTACTATTGCTAAAGGAATTAAAGCTTTGTATGATAAAAAAAATAAAGTAATTCTTACTTATCTTTTTGACGTTAACCAGTTTACTATGAAACAGGCCAAGGCTTGGGTTAAGAGTCATAAAGGAAGCGCGGCTCATTTAGTTATGGCTGAAAATTTGAGTTTAGTTGAGGACATAGAAAAGGACATCGAGTCTAAAAAAAATCAAGTTATTGACGAAGTAGTTAAGTTAATAGAAAGCCGTAAAGAATTATAACTATGGGGGTGAATTGGAATCGACTGGGCAGTGAGACCAGAGCTGCAATGCGCAGGGATGTGGCTGCGTTAAAACGCATAACTTAAAACAATTGGCAATAAGTCAATGATAGACTACGCTAACGAAGCCCTAGGTGGAGTTAGTATAGTCACCGCTAAATACGCTAGCGTTTAACAGCGTAGGCGTATGTGGGTATCCGTAATACCTAGGAACAGAAATTATGGGGTCTAGGACTAATAGTAAATCTCGTTCACTGGGTTCTAGATTATGCGAAAATACGGGACTACTTATTTTGGATCAGGACAACTATGGTAGTATTTTACCTGATAAATCATTGTAAATCGGCTATGAAGTAACTGTGCAACACGCGAGTTCGAATCTCGCCGCCTCCATAAATAAACAGCAGAGGTGATAGAATATGAAAAAGCTATTTAAATGCTTTATTATTTTTATAAGTTTTATATCAATAATATTTGCATTAAATAAAACTGCATTTTCTATGGATGCTGCTGATGTAAATACATTGCGAGATAGAATATTGTCGTCTGTAACGTTAGAAGCTGACGAAGGTTGGGATAAAGTAGGCGTTTATAAAGGCCCTGTTTTTTCTAGACTAAGGGCCGAACATAACACTGCTTTACATGATGAGTTTAAATGGAAATGGGAGCTATATGTTGTAGTAACTTGGAATGATCCAGGAGATGGTATAAAAGTGGTATTAAGAGAGTATCAAGAATACTCAACCAGAGGCGGTAGAGGATTTGTTGAATATGTAATAGCCGATAGAAATATGGATGGTATAGCTGATAAATGGATGAGAGACTATAATATTACCAACTCATGTGATGGAAAGGACTTTTATTTTGTGAGGCCAGAATATCCTGAAGGTTATATTAATTCTGACTGGTATAAAATTTCACAAGAGGAAGCGAATAAAATTTATGAAAAAGTAATTACTTATTTTCTTGAGCATTATAAAGGAAGGGTAATATAATAAAACACTATTAAAGGAAGGGGTGATTTTTTGGAAGTAGTAGTTTATAATAATGATATAGAAAAAGCACTAAGAATTCTTAAAAAGAAGCTTTCTAAAGATGGTCTTTATACTGAATTAAAAGAAAGAAGATTTTATGATAAGCCTAGTGTGAAAAAAAAGAAGAAAGCCATAAAAGCTGCAAAAAGAAAGCTCAAAAAAAAGGGCAGAAGAAGACAGACATTTAAAAAAAGGTAAAGGTATTGCATTAAAAAAGGAAAAGGAGGAATTAATTATGTGGTGGATTTGGCAAATAATAGCGATAGTATGTGTTACCGCTGCGCTTACATTTGGTAGATGGTATGGATTAAACTATCCAGGTCAAGGACTTTTTACTCCATGGGCTGTTAAAGTGGGGATAGAATTTATAGCAGCATACGCGTTTATTAAATCATTTGTTATGGCGCCGAGCTTTTTTCAGCCGTGGTTTCTAGGAGCAGCGCTCTTGGCATTGTTTGGATTTCTTGCGAGCTTGGCATTTTTTGGAGAGACTATTAGTTTAATTAAAATTTGTGGTGCTGCCCTATCTGTAGTAGGAGCGGCATTATTAATATTATAGAAAGGAGTAGGTGATATGGGATGACTGACAAAAAAATATGTAATATACCCAAAGAGTACTGCTCCGTTAGAGATAAGGAAGGATATTGCGGCCTTGGTGAGGAATATGAATGCCAACCAGTGGTAGATAGATGTAAAGAGGACGAAGGCTGCGAAAGAATAGAAAATGGATATTGTAAAGCATATATCTTTCCAGCATCAAAATGGAGAACAGGCAATTGTCCTCTTGCGACTCACGCTAAAATAGAGCCGGAGACAAAAAAACAACAAATGAAAAGAAGAGTCGGGCAGCAAAAGGGAAAAAGACTTTTTTAGTAAAATAACAGAAAAAACATAAGAATTTTGAGAAAATGGTAGATTTTATCTAGCAAAAGTGCTATTTTATTCTATAATATAGGTAGAATGGATTTTACTGAACTTATAAATTTAATACCTTATATAGATGAATTGAAAAGATCATTTAAAATGAATGATAATTATGCTATTGACGAGCCTCCGAGTGAATATATTAGGTTGTTATATTTATTAAATCCACAACAGTACGGGCCATTATTGGAAAAATATGTCAAACGAATATTTAATTTAGATTCAGTATCACCAAGAAAAGGAAAAGGCGATTCTAAATTAGGAGAACATAAGGCTTCCTATTTATCCATTAATGGATCTTATAACTTTATTCAAATACGTTTGTGGGAAGGCAATGATCATGTATTTGTAACTATTGATCCAAGGAATGATTTCAAAACCTATATGTTTTATCTGACTAAGGAAGAAACGGAATTTGAAATAAAATTATTAGGCCGTATTTGTCATAGTAAAGCTAAACATTATAAAATAACATTGGATCCAACTACATCAGATTGGAATAGGTGGTGTTCTCAATATAAAATTGAGGGCAGCATTGAAAATGTAGATGAGCTGAAAGGCAATTTGGAAAAAGCTGTATTAGATAAAAACAAACCATCAAATTTTTATGAAATTGGTATAAAACAATATCAAGAAAAATTATTTACACAATGAGTATGTTAATATGAAGCCAAATAAGATATATAATGATGACTGTTTAAAACTTACACCAGATTTCCCGACCGAGTCTGTCGATCTTATAGCAACAGATCCTCCATATCAGATTGAATATATAGACATGATAGCTCAAGAGAGTTATAAAAATAGGGGATTAGATAAAAAAGTAAAGCCTATTAAAAATGACTCCGAAGGTGATATAGATTGGGATATATTTTTCAATGAGAGTTATAGAGTATTAAAACCTAAAAAAATGCTATATATGTGTTGTAGAGCAGACATGCTCATTAATATTGGTGAATTTATAAAGCGTAGTAAATTTGAATACGCTCATGATTTTGTTTGGCAAAAGGGTGATATGGGTTATGGAAATTTGAATGTGATGGGCACAACCCATGAATTAATTATAGGTCTTAGTAAAGGAAACCCTGAAAAAAGTAGGCCGATATATATAGATGGAGAGCTAAAGAAAAGAACGCCAGCCATTTATACAGGAAAATTGAAAGAAGCTGAATATTATGGGCATCCTACACAAAAACCTGTTGGTATGATGGCATATATTATCCAAAGTAGAACGGATGAAAGTGATTTAGTTTTGGATACGTTTGCCGGCGTAGGATCTACTCCAGTCGCGGCCAAGCTGCTAAATCGTAACTATATCGCAATTGAATTAGATAAAGAACATTACGACAGGATGGAGCACCGGTTGGAAAACGGAAAGCATTTACTTATGTACAAAGAAATGCTAAAAAAAGGCCTTTCATTTGGAAACGGCGGCGTAACCTACGATCTAGATGATTATAAAGGACATAATGAAGACCAAGAGGATTTTGTGGGTTATTAATCTAGCAAATGATTAATTTTATTCTATAATATATATAAAATCAAAGGAAAAGGAGAATTAAAAATGTGTGACGGACATAATCATAATCTAAAAGTGATCTATGTAGCAGATGTGGGATGGAATGAGGAGCATGTGGTTAGATGGTGCGAGGATTGTGGGGGAGTAGTAGTTGATCGAGAAAGTGATAACAGACGCTTCGGTAAAGTTGTAAAGATGAAATTCCCTGAACTTGCGTATGAACACTTTAGAAGAGCGAAAGAGAATCTAAGTAAAGGAAAAGTTTAAACAATAAATAGGAAAAGGAGTATAAATTATGGATAATCCAAAAACGAGAAGTTGGAGAGTAAGGACAAAAGCTCTGGGAGAAGCGAGGGACAGATTAGAAAATATCCTACCCAAGATAAAAGAAAGAGGAGAAAAGTTAAAGATACTATCTGAAAGCCCTATTAATAATGATTTGATAAAAAAGTTAGCGGAAAATGCTAGTGAATTAGCCAAAGAAATAGAATACGCATTGGGTAAAGTATTAATAATATTAGACGAAAATTAAAGGAAAAGGAGATAGACCATGCATAATGATGTTTTAAGAGAATTATATAAGCGCTTTGATTTAAAGGCAAGAGAAGGGGTAGGCGGTAGACAGTTTAAATATGTGCCAACCGAAGATATTGTGAATAGAATGAACGAAGTTTTTAAAGGTAATTGGAGCACTGAAGTAAGGGATGTAGAAGTTGTAGAAGATCAAGTTTTAATGAATGTCAGAGTTTGTGTTACTGATTCTGATGGTAGAACATACTGCCATGAAGGATATGCAAGACATCCTTTAGCAAGATATAGCAGCGGAGTTAATAAAGACAAAATAATAGATATTGGAAATTCATATAAATCTGCTATGTCAAAAGCTATTAAAACAGCTTGTACAAAATGGGGAGTAGCGTTATATTTAGAAGGTGGCAGCGAAGATTCTGATGATAAAGATATGCCATCATCTACAGAAATACCTACAGCAGCTCCAGAAACCTCAGTAAAACCTAAGCCTATAGCTTCAGACATTCCAACAAGCATTAATCCAGCCGGTGTTCCTACAGGCCCACCAATGGGTAGCGATATTCCTAAAAATACTAATGAACCAGTTTTTACTAATGAGAATGTTGTGCCTTTAGAAACTACTGTTATGGACGTGCCTTTTAATACTCAGCCGGATAGCGAGACTAAAGAACAGCCTATTGAGGACGCTGTAGAAAAAGTAACGCTGGTTCAGAAAGTTGCTATAGAAACAGTTATGGATGTTAATGATATCAAATTTAGTGATCTAGTTGCTAAGGCGCTCAAAGGAAAAACTTTACCACCAACGATAGACGATGTAACCTATCTTGATGCAGTAACAATTATTCAATATGGTAACCATTTAAGACCAGGACAAAACTAAAACGAGGTTATGAAATGGATAATGGTGATAAGAACAAATACGAGGTTAAGCAGGTATACATAGAAACTGCGTCTTATAATTTACTTATATTAAAAATACCTGAAAATGAAATAGATGATAAATTAACATATTTATCTCGTGAAAAAGGTTTAATAGCAAAAAGTCTTTATGATGATTTTTTAATCGCGACTTGTATAGCAAATGTTAATCCTTTTTTACAACATTTAAATCAGAAAGGCACTGATTTAACGAAGTTAAACAAAATTCGTGAAGAACTCATTGAAAAAATATTGGAGGTAAACAAAAAACTAAACCCTATAAACTTGGTTATAAATAAAAACCATGTTCTCAAATTAAAAAAGGGCAGAGTTAGTAAAGACACTATATTATTAACAGAAAACGAACTTTGGGACAAAGATATTTATAAGGAGAGCGAAAAGGGTATAATAAACGGTAATAAATCACGGAAAAAATTAGATAGAAGTAAAATTAAAAATATTAAAGATCTGAAATATATTGCTATTCAGAAATTCTGGAAAAGAATACAGCAATATATTACAATAAAACAATTTGAGGAATCTGATGTAGACGCTCTATTAGGTGAAAGATCTTTTGATACAAGGACGGCTTTTGAACAGTATGTAGTTACTATTTGTGTAGAAGAAATAGAAGATTTGTTCGTAAGATTAGATAAATTAGGGTTGCCGCTAAGAGTTGATCCTCCTGTTTTAATACATGAATTATATGAAATATGCAGGGCTTCTAATCCATTTTTAGATTTTGATATGTATAAGGAAGACCTCCCTGAAGATGGTTCTTTAGATCCTTTTGCTTCTTTTCATAGAACTGCTGAAGCTGGTTCAGAAGGAGGCCCACTAGGCCAAAGAAAAAAGATCAAATTGTTTAGGCATGTTGGGAGGCCTTTGTTATTAGATCTTGGGAATAGAATGAAAAAAAGAGTTGTAGGGCAAGATGATACTATAAAAGACTTAGTAGAAGCTATACAAAGATCTAGTGTTGGTTTAAAGGACCCAGAACAACCTATTGGCTCATTTGTTTTTACTGGTTATACTGGATGCGGTAAAACCTACACTGCTAAAATATTAGCTGAAGAACTGACGGGTAGTTCAAAAGGCATAGTTATAATAGATTGTTCTGAATACACCGTTGATCACGAATATGCTAAATTAATAGGTGCTCCAAGTGGATATATTGGGTACGAGCAAGGAGGCTACTTAACCAATGCGATTAGAAAACAGCCTTTTTCTATTGTTTTATTTGATGAAATAGAAAAAGCTAGTGAAAAAGTGCACCAGCTACTATTGCAGATAATGGAGGAAGCTAGACTGACAGACGGTAAGGGACATCATGTATCATTTAAAGATACTATAATAATCATGACCTCTAACATAGGTGTTAGAGAAGTTGATGAGGTGTCTAAAACCATTGGTTTTGGAGATGTAGGTAAAATTACGCCTGATAAGCATTTTAAGGCTATTAAAGAAGCTTTGAAAAAGAAATTTAAACCTGAATTTTTGAATAGAATTACATCAATAATTGATTTTAATAGACTTACAGAAGAAAATTATTTAGATATAATAAGACTGGAATTAGACAAACTAAAAAGAAATTTGAAGCTAAACAACACTGGTTACTCAAATTTAAAGTTGAATTTCGACGAATCTTTATGTAGGTTTATTTATGACAAAGGAATTGATGAAGATTTTGGAGCAAGGCCATTAAAGAGAGCAATTGAAACAGAGGTTTCCTCACCTTTTGCTATGAGGTTATTAAATGAGGATGTTGGCGAAAATGCAAAAGTTAATATTTATGTTGAAGACGGTGAGTTGAAGATAGATATAAAGAAAGACAGTGAATTTGCTGATCCGCCATTTTATATGATAGTAGAAGAAAATAATAAAAGGAAAAAGGTAAATGAATAGGCTAAGACAACCCTCATTTGTTAAAAAATCGTGGGGATCTGAAATAGTATGGTCTTCAACAGACAGTTATGCAGTTAAAACTATCGAAATAGATGCTGGAAAACAAACCCCTCTAGTAGTGTATGAGCAAAAAGAGAAGTCTATTATAGTTATATCTGGAGAATTATTTTTGACATACGGCCCTTGCTGTAGCGAAGCTGATGCATTAGTTTATAAGCTTCCTGAAGGATGGCCGTGGTATATAGAACCAGGCAAAATTTATAAATATGCAGCATTAGATAAGCCTGTAAGACTTATTGAAGTGTCTAGTCCTCAGTTGGAAGATGGTATAATTATAAGAGATGAGAATGGGATTGCGTCTAGCTCAATGGATTTAAAGACTGTAGAAAACAAAGTTAAAGCCGTTGATCAAAAAAAGAAGGCGACAAAAAAACGAAAGCCGAGAAAAAAGAAGGAAGGTAAGTAAAATGATAGAACTTAATGATATCGAACAGATGTCTTATTTATTTGGGATACCGTCCAACACAACTACAGCTGGAAGTATGACTACATTTGAACTTCCTATGTTTGGGACAAAAGTGATATTTTTAGATGAAGGTGTTACTACAACTGGAACTGGTGACGATTCTTGGAGAGTAGTTTATATTAGACCATCTGATTTGTTAGAAGAAAAAAGAATAGAAGTTATATGGGAATTAATGAAAGCTGGATATATGCATTATTTGAGGAACGAGGCTCCAAGAACATTTAAAGAATTAATTGTTAATAAAGGGTGGGACAAAAGAATTATTAATAAAAGATTAGAACTTTATGGAGACTATCCTAAATATAATTATTGGAGAGATTTAAATCAATGGGCATTAAAAGAATCTTCGACTTATATTTTAGCATTAGAGCCTGGATTTTTTGATTTCTTATTAGACGGGGAGAAGTAGTGTGTATGAAGTAATATCAGCATTTTGTTTATTGCACCCATTTTTAATTCTTTATTTAGCTGGATCCATGATAGCGATTGGAATTATTTATTCACTAATATCAAATAATTTAGTGGATTCATCAATAAGTAATAGAAAAAGGTATATTCTATCAGCTGTGGGTAGTTGGATTGTTGTGGGTGTGTTTTTATATGGGTTTTTAGGTGGATTTTTAAAAAATTTAATTAAGGGAGGACAATAATTATGCCAATACCTTTAATATTAACAGGACTTTCACTTTTGCCAAAATTACCTGCAATATGGAAAGGCGTTGCAGGATTGTTTGGAAAGAAAGTACCGGCAGGCATAGAAGAAGCCGGTAAATTAGCTGGTGAAGTTATAGGCGCATTGAAAAAAGGCGAGGTTTCACCAGAAGTTCAGGTCGAATTAGAAAAGATAATGAAAGACCATGAACAGGAGATGGCGAAAATAGCATTAGAAGAACACAAACTTGTTGCCGAAGGTTTAATTGCATCACAGCAGGTTGAGATAGAAGCATACAAATCTCATGACGAATATGTCAGACGAACAAGACCTATGATTTTGAGGAAATTGTTCTACGCATGTATAGGGTATACTTTTTTTGCTCCAGCGGTAGTTATTATTGGAAGTGTAGCAGGCGTTGAAGCAGCCATATTAACACTAACCATTGGAATGATTAAATGGATAGGTGGATGGCTGTTTAGTACATTCGGTGCTGCTTATCTTGGTTATGCTGGTGCAAGAAGTTTAGATAAGAGAAATCCGGAGTTGAAAAACGAAGACAATTTTCTTGGTCATTTGACAAAATTTATGATGAAATAAAGGAATTATTATGATAGATAAGGTACCAATTACACAAGAAGGGTTGGAAAAATTGCGGCGGGAATTAAAAAATCTTGTCACTATTGAGCGTCCTAATAATATTAAAGCTATTGCAGAAGCAAGAGCTCATGGAGATTTAAGTGAGAACGCAGAATACCATGCTGCAAAAGAACGACAATCCTTTTTGATAGGAAAAATAAATGGGTTGGAAGACTCAATTAATATATCAGAAGTAGTTGAAATAGGTAAAACAGCTGAAAGGATTATTTTTGGCACCACTGTAAAAATAAAAAAAGTAATGCCTGTTACTATACATACTAATAGATTTTCGACGTATCAACTAGTTGGCCCCTATGAATCTGATCCAGAAAATAATAAAATATCTGTGTTTTCTCCTCTTGGTAAAGCCCTTATCGGCAAAGAGGAGTTTGATATTGTTGATGTAGAGATGCCTGGTGGTATTCAGACGCAGTTTGAGATTCTAGAAATAAAATGAAACTTTTATCTAGCAAAGCTATGAAAATATTCTATAATATATACAAAAGCGTTAGGAGGAATTACTATGAATAAGCGTTTTTGTTCAATACCAGTAGGATATAAAGATAGTAAATTTGGAAGGAAATACGAACGTTGTGGTGGAAAAGCAACGCATAAAGTAAAAAATTCGGACTGGTATATATGTGATGATCATATTGAATATGCCAATGAACAAAAATGGGATTTAGAAAAGTTAAAGGAGACTAATTAAATGGCTAAGAAGCTTAAAGTTGATGTAGAAGCATCTTTAGGATACCAAGCTAATGGTAGATTAAAACCAGCAGATAAATCTGAGTATGCTAATAAAGATATTAAAACATATGAATGTCCTAAATGCGATCATAAGACCAACTCGTCTGAGATTGTTGGATTTGGAGAAAATGTTTTATGCCCAAACTGCAAAGAAATAATGATAAGAATTTACTAAACGAAGATGCAGAAACATCTAATAGGTCGCAATATATTCTTTGTATAAGAAGAAGATGTCATCCAAGGCTACATGTTTTGATTTGTGATCAATGTAGATATAGAAAAAAATGTGCGGAATATCAATGTTTTAAACAAGGAATAGGTAAAGAGGAGTTTAAAGAATCGACAAGGAAAAGAAAACGAAGAATTAGAAGAAAAGTATATTAAAAAAATAGTGGATTTCAGCAGTTACTCTAGGACAGACAGATGTTGATGTGCTTTTATCCACTATTTTATTTGTGGGTACGGGGTGTAGCACAGTCTGGTAGCGCACCTGCTTTGGGAGCAGGGGGTCGTAGGTTCGAATCCTACCA
>Ga0209977_10001170_pt1 | contig 11333 bp, 20 predicted proteins | sample SumtaG_2_FD_183113 | JGI IMG/M metagenome (GOLD analysis project Ga0209977, IMG submission 183113) | Deep subsurface microbial communities from Indian Ocean to uncover new lineages of life (NeLLi) - Sumatra_00607 metaG (SPAdes) (version 2) | ecosystem: Environmental > Aquatic > Marine > Oceanic... | reverse complement strand
ATGGGCTGTTAAATTTCTAAGAGAAAAATATCCTGGTGCTTTTTGGGAAGTTAAAAAATTTGGAGAAGCACAATTACCATATATTAAAGATACGAAAGGATGTTATGTTGAAGTTGCTGTTACAGTCAATAATGTAACTCTTGCACAAATACATCCAGTTTTAAATCATAAAAATGCACCCATCTTCGATCCGGACGCATTTCAGATAAATACATCTATTCAACGATGTTTGGCTAAAGCAATTGCTTTACATGGATTAGGTATAGATTTATTTGCAAATGAAGATTTACCTGAAGAAAATGGAAATGTTACAACGCCACAGAAGACTTATGCAAAAGCACCATCTAAAAACCAAGAAACATTTAATCCAAAAATATTAGATATCATTGCAGATATTGAACAACAGACTGATTTAAAAAATGCTCATAAAATTGCTATTGATGCTGTTAATCAATTTGAAAATAAAGAAGATACAAATTCTATTTGGCGTGCTTATTATGGATTAAAAAAGAAATTAGGAGGAGATAATTGTGATTAATAAAATAGATAAATCAATTTGTGATACTGGATTTAATAAACATAAAGAACTAGCTGAGATTAAAAAAGTACAAAAGAAAATAAGAGACATAAAAAAGAAGAAACTGATAATAGCTATTGAGGAGGATTCTGTTCAAATTTGCGGGTTTAATATGGCAAAATTTGCACCAATTTGCTCATGGAAATGTACGTGCAGCAAAAAGGAAGGCGAACCATATAATCATTACAGGACGGTTGTAGATGGTGTATTAATATACGCCGTCTCAAATAGAGGCAAAAAGGAAATCTTCGCCAATGAATAAATTAAAAGCACATACAATTTATAAAATCAATGGTAAACGTGTACCTGGTGTTACCACAATTATAGGTTCACAATTAGGATGGAATAAATTTGCATTAATTAAGTGGGCAGGAACCGAAGGTTTAAAAGGCAACGATCCCTCCAAAGTTCGTGATAATGCTGCCGAAATCGGTACACTTGCCCACTCACTTATACATGATCATGTTAATAGGATTTTGAAAGGAAAAGATCCAACTAAAACAAAAAATAACATTAAATGGGAAGAATATTGTAATAATAACATAAAATATGCTAAACAAGCATTTATAGGTTTTCTAAAATGGGAAGAAAAAACCAAACCTATTTATAAAGCTACTGAGATGCTCGTTACCAATAGATTTTATAAATACGGCGGTACGCTTGACCTTATAGCAGAAATACCAACAGAGGAAGGTACAGAGCTTGCGGTGGTAGATTTTAAAACCAGCGATGGTTTTTATCCTGAAATGATTATCCAATTAGCTGCTTATGCTGCTGCTTATGAAGTGGAAAATGGGCCAGTAGGGTGTAGTATTGAAGACGTAACGATGTTTAAGCCTCTTATACAAAAGCATATAATCTTACAGATAGATAAAGCGACCGGAAGCTATCACGAGCATATAATTAGTAAAGAAGCTATTTCGAAAGGTTGGTCAGTATTTGTGCATCTATTGGCTTTATATAAATTACAAAAAGAATTAAAATGAATAAATATAAATTAAGCTTTTTGTCTGGGTCTAGAGCTAGATCTTGGTGTGGGTCTTGGTCTGGGTGTAGTTACTAATGAAAATAATAATTTTTAATGCAGTCTTAAATGGAATTAGAGCTAAAATCGACAAATCTTTAGGTTTAACTCTTGCTACTCCTGAATTGTCTACAAGTGAAAAAGCCGAGATTATGAATTTACAAGGAATTAATCTTGATGTTACTTTAAAACCTTTGGACATAATAGATGCTCCAGAAATAAAAGTAAATAAGGATATTGAATCTAAAAGCCAATCTCAACGCATTAGAAGTGTATTATTTTTATTATGGAAACAAGAAGCCGAACCAGATACTTTTGATATTTATTATCATCATAAAACAGAGAAATATATTGAATTTCTTAAAGATAAATTGGAGGATTGAATGAGAAAAAAGTTACAAAAATCTCTTTATATGGATCAATGGGAAGAATGTTTTGAAAAAGAAAATAAACCGGAGGATTGTATTATGACAAAACAAGGTCAAGAAATTATAGATTTTTTTAAACAATGGGAATCTTTATATAAAGAATTTAATGGTGCAATCAAATGTCATGGATATACTAACGAATTTGAAATTGCTGAATATATGATGTTACTTTTTGCTCCTCTAAATAAATGGGAGATTAAAGAAGATGTTACTTTTTATCATGACTGGAAATATACTTTACAAATAAAGCCGATAGATATTATTTGTTATTCCAAGTTTGATAGGGAGCATTTACAAAGATTAATGGACGCGAAAGAAAATGCCGAAAAAGATAAATAGTAAACAAAAACGTAATGTCCTTGAAAAAATGCTAGAGATACAAGCTATGAGAGATTATTTATTGTGGAGCTTGGAAGAAATGCATATCTCTATTAAACAACGAAGTAATATTGAAGTGATGATTGATAAAGCGACCGGTTTTGAAAAGGAACAAATAATTAAAGCTAAAAAAGCCATGAGAAATATTGAAAGATTACAAAGATTATATTATTTAATTAAAGATAATGACAATGAAAAAGATAAATAGTAAAAAGAAAGGTGGACGCGGTGAGCGTGAATGGGCTAAATATTGCCGAGATCATGGCTTTAAAGATGTAAGGCGTTCCCAGCAATATTGTGGCAATAATCCTGATGCTTCTGATTGTGTGGGATTACCACGCATTTATCAAGAAGTTAAATATTGTGAAACCCTTAATATTAGAATAGCCTTAGAAAAAGCACAAGAAGATGCTGGTGCCAATATCCCAACTATTGCTCATCGTAAAAAAAGAAAAGAATGGATGGTAACTATGTGCGCGCAAGATTGGTTTGGATTTTATAGTACTTGGTTAGAATGGTCAAATAAAATTGATGAATTAATAGGTTTAGATGATGATGAAGATTAAACGAAAATATTTATATTTATTTCCTTGGATAATCTTAATTGTTATAGGTATTTTAATGTTTCTATGGGGGTGTAATCAATTAGTTTTTTATGTTTATGCATATCAAGCAATTTTAGGTGTGTTTTATATTATAATAAGCTGTATTATTATATTTTGGATAGCTTTTTGGAAAATATTAGCGTGGAGAAAAAAATATGGAAAAAATAAGCGATAATCCATTATTAAATATTAGCTTACTAGATGATGATTTATACAATGATGATCGTATCTGGGGCTTTCCGGATAAAAAGGTAGGAATTTAACGTTGTATTATTTAATTAAGGAGAAAAACAATGAAGACTGCTGAGATTCGAGCGCATAATAATGCCATGGCTTATTTAAGAGAAGAAGCGGCTATAGCGAAAGGAGAGATCGAAGAATCGGATTTTTATGAGGAACCAAATGACATTGAAGACTTTCGAGATCTTTGTGATAGATGTACGTCTTTATAAAGATTTTAGTGTTTAACTAAATAAAAATTATTTATTAGCAACATCAATTATTTTTTGGTATATAGTATCAAACTTTTTGTCAAACTCCATTACCATTTGTTTGGTTTCTTTTACTTCTTCTTGAAGTAAATTAAAAATCTTATTAACTTTATTATTGATCTTAGTATCAATATTATTGATAATTTCCTCAGCTTGCTTTTTTCTTTCTTTACGTTCTTTCGTGATTAAAGTTGCAATATAAGAAATGATTACAGTAAGAATTAAAATCGCAAAGAATTCAAATTTAGATGTTGATGTACCACCTCTAAATATAAAATAATATAATTTATTTCCCCATTTAGAAAAAGTAGTAATAGCAAGAATTATCCCTGTGATTAATATCACATAAGATTTTAATTCCGTTTTTCCGTTTCCGTTATTATTCGCCATAAAAGTCCCATATATAGATTTAAAACAATAAGGTGATAACACATATTGAACATATAATTAATGGTTTCATGCAGGAATATGACACAATAAAAATTATATGCACATAAAATGGGTAAGATACTACAGAAAGTTAAATATGATATTCGTTCTATTCTCGGTAGACTGTTCCATTTTCTTAGTAATAAATAACAACACCAAATACCACCTAAAAGTTTTAAACAATCAAATATCTCGCCTACTATCTTTTGACCCATAGGCGTTAAAATTTCACCTAAAGAAATGAGACTAATTAATATTAATAATATTCCGAGGAAAAATAAATAATCTTCGCGGTCAAATGGTAAACTTATTTTTTTCATTTTAATTACCTACATTTTATTTTTTTTAAAAATTCCATGTTTATCAATTGTACGCGCGGCTCCATAACCCAAATATCCCACCCCAAATAGCCACCACATTTGATCTGGCAATGCCGCCAACCATTCGCGCAATCCAAGAGCTATCGAAGAGGCTAATTGTGGATTATAAGCGTGTAAAATTCCCATGGGAAGGGACATTAATATCATTGCGTACATTACATACATAAAGGAAGGACGCGCACGTGACGTCCATTTATCCGCGCTTTTAGCTTCTGCTACAATATTATTCATTGACGCGTCAAGTTCTTTTAATTCACCAGCTTCTTGAAGTTCTAAAAGTCTTATTTTAGCTTTTTCTGCTTCTTCCTTATCCGGGAAAATTTTATCTAAAATCGTGCTGCCTAATTTAATTATGTCACCTATCATAATTTATTCCTTATCTTCGCGCCACCATTTACAATCGTAGCAAGAGGTAGAACACATTATTATTTCTGGATGATAACAAATATGTCTTTTATTAATGCTGGGTATCATAATTTATCTCCCCTATCATTATTTGCTCCTTGCTGTATTTACTGTTAAGTTAAAATTTTCAAAACAATTGAAAAGATATTCTGCTAGAATAAAGTCAGGAGTATCACTCCAATTTTCTAAACTATTTTTGTTAATAAATATTCGTAACTTCTCAATAATTATTTTCTTTTCGGCTAAAACCTTAACTCTCGGCATTGGAGGATAGCATTTATCAATGGAACAACTTGTACTTAATTCTATCGAATTTTCTTTTTTATTTTCTTTACACATAGTTTATTTTCTCCTATTGTTAATTATTTTAATAGCTCCTGTCTCCATGAGTCTAATTGCTCCAACAAGTGTGGTTGGTTTTTGTTTCATCGTGTTTAAAACATCTTGTAGCAAAATCATCTCGTCTTTGTCGGGATGGCGATGCAAAAAAGCATTTAGTTGCGTCCTTACTGTGCGCCACTCCCTATCAAGACCATACGAGTCTAAACTTGCCGGCTCAGACACGCAATACAGATCAAAAATATCCCATGCAACTTTGTCTATTTTATCGCCTATTGTTTTACTAATTGTCATTATTATTTTCTCCGGTTACCCAAACAAATCTTTTCAAGCAATTGCGCAAAGCACCAAATAGCGACCATAAGTAATATAAAACCAATAACAATAATCGGTCCTACCCATATCGGCCATAAAACTTTCCACCAAGGCCATACTATTATTCCAGCTAATTTAAAAGCGATAAATAAAATCAATAAAGTCCTCCAAAATCCTAATCCACTCGATTTAATATCAATCATTTTTCTTTCTCCTTAAAAATAAGTCCAAGCACAATTATTACAATCTTTATTACAACCTTTTTTATAAGGGCATTTTTTAGGATTAGCCATCTATATTAGTCATTTACATACGCCTCATAATCAGCCACAAATTTACCAACCGAGCCTTTTCCTTTTTCTGTATTATAATATTTTTTATAATAATTGGCCAATCCGTAAATATCGCTTGATTTTGGTAAAGGCTGTGGAATACGTAAATAATGTATTCTGCACATTGCTGTCGCAAGTTTTAAATTCCATATCATATCTGTAACAACAAATGAAAAGGATTGGTCATATTCCATACACATTCTAACTCTAGCTATTAAGTTGGGTCGATATTCTAAATAATTTTCAGAAATATCATCAAAAGTAGCCGGCTCCATTTGATAAATGCCTAAAGCCGGCCCTGTGCCTTTTTGTTTGAGATAAGTACCCATTTGAGATTCAGTCGCACAAGTACCTAACAATAGATTTACGGCCGAATGGCTATACAAATCAAGTTCTTTTAAGGTCGGCGTTATAATTAATTTTTTTAATTGCTCTGTATCAATTGACATGCTATTTTAATAGTTTTTTTGCTTCTACTAAATCGATTTTAGCCTCAGTTTTAAGAGATCTAACGCGATCAATTTCATCTTTTAAAGCTTTTATTTTAGCATCGCACCCAATAATAGATCTTTCTAATGAGGATAGATCTACAATAACTTCAGATTCTGTCATTGCGGTAATTTTAATATTTTTAGTTTCTTTATCTTCAATTTTATATTTTTTATTCATGATTATTTCCCTTTCTTTATAAATACGTTAATTGTTTGTGCTTCTATCGGTGTTATTTTTATATCTTCTAAATCATCAATTTCAATTGGAAATTCTAAATTAAAATCAATATCTACTTCCAAACAAGCTGTAAATTGCTCTACAAATTTTGAATAATTTTTATCAGATGTCGTAATTTGGATGATGCCATCTTTATTCTTTGAGCCCAATTCATTTATTAATTTACCACGTTCTTTTTCGATATTATCAAAATATTTAGTCAAATCAGTCATTAAGCAACCAATTTTAACCGCAGCTTTAGATTTAATATCGCTATTTCCCATTTTACGTAACGCCGGCATAGCATTATAAATACTTTTTAATTTAAGTTTCATGTTATCTCCTTTTTATTAAAAGACGCGTATTATATACTAATGTTACTATAATTTCAAGTTATTATGCTGGCCCTTGATTAGCATGTATTGCAAGTACCCCTATATTTACACCGTTATGAATAACCCTAATTGATCTGATAGAATCTACCGTACTAGTAGGAACAGCGCCTTTATCCTGAGCGATAAAATTAAGTACAGGTTCAGAGGTATCCGCTTGGTCTAAGGTTAATACTGGTATGGCAGCAGTTGTAGACGATTGATCAATATGTAACATTGCAGCGGGATTTACTTCATTTATTCCTACCCTTCCTGTTTCTAAAAATGTAAATAGTTCAGTACCACCAGTATAACTATATGAATCTTTTCTTATTCTCAATGCTGCATTTGATGAAGTATTATTCGAATCTAACATAAGCATAATTTCATGCGAAGAATATATGCCCATACCTCCAGGATTATTATAAATAAGTTTATTTCCTAGATTAACACCTATACCAGTTTCATAAGTTGCAACAGGAATAGCCAAACTTACAGCTAATCCTAAAGCAGGAGTTGTATTAGTTAAAAATAATGTATTCCAATCTGGATTTCCGCTAGAAATAAGATTTTGATCAAGTGTGCAAGTCGCTGTCACTAGCAAATCATCTTGAATATCTAAACTACTGGTACCTTTTGTTAATATAAATTGATTAGCTCCAGGTTCCGTTAAAAGAGTAGTAGAGTTTGAAAAATTACCTGATCCATCAGTTTTAAGAAGACCATTTGCTGTATTTAAACTAGGAATAGTTAATACGCCAGCTTCTGTAAGCTTAAATAATAGTGTTCCGCCACCACCATAACTAACATCATCTTTTTTTATTCTAAATTCAGAAATCGCGCTATCATTATCAGCGTCTATCATTAATTCAATATCAGCAGCAGAAGATAAGGCCGTCCCTGCATTATTTAAGTAAATAAATTTATTATAAATATCTATACCTATTCCGGTTGCATTAGTAAGAGAAGGCGTAGATAAATTAACAGCCAATCCATTTGTTGGTGTTATATCGGTTAAACTTATTTTTTTCCAACTCGAACCGGCTGGATTTATACTACTTAAATCTTGATCTAATGTACAAGATGCAGTTATGGTTAAAGGCGCTTGAATATCTAAGGCATTTACCCCATCCGTTAGACCATATCTACTAGGTCCCAAACTTACCATTTGTACATTACGTCCTTGGATTCTAAAATTCATGAAATGTATTGAAGAAAGTATATTATTATAATATATAGTGCCATCCGATGTAGCTGGCGGTGTTAATTGAGGAGTAAGAAGTAGTGCTTTACTTATTACATTTGAAGCACTTAAATTTCCAGTTCCTAAATCAACATCATCTCCAATATTTTCTGGTCTTAAAAAAGGAGTGCCAGATGTATCTCTATGCCATAAATCTTCACTACCGCCAACAACACTTAAAGGACTTGAGACGGTTCCTAACCCAGTTAAGCTTGCATCTGATGTTACAACAGATAAGAAATTCCCTTGCGGACTGCTTGTTTGTGAAAATTTTGTACCTTGTATAGTTCGTACTTCACTAAAAGTCCAATTAGCAGCTTGATATCTAATAATAACCTGAGTAAGAAAAACAAATTCAGGCGTTAAAGTTGTTAATTCCCCCAAATTTACATCATTCGGGTCTAAACCTTGTTGCTCTAATTGCGTAAGACTTTCATTTTGACCTTGAACCCATAAAAATCTATAAGATTGTGAACCTGAATCTATAGATGTTGGAATAGCAACAAGCCAAATAGACATATAATAATTATTTGACATTAATGTCTGTTGCCATATACCACCCGTAAATTGATTCCAATAAGGTTGATTGCCACTTAATGGTACAATATCTGTTGCTATTTTATTAAAATTTGCAGTATCAGTACTTGATAAATAAAATTGTGTGTAATTTCCACTTGCAGTTAAAGCAGGGTTTGTTGTTGGTAAATCTTCATCCTTAATTCCAGCAGCACTGATGCTTGGTTGTCTATCAGCAACTGTTGTACTATTTAAAACATAAGCCCCTAATGTACCGCCAGATGTTCGATAAGTTCCTATAGTATCATGGTCTTCTTCATGGCTTTGCCATGGCTGCAAACCATGACATTCTCTTTGTCCCCATTTATCGGAAATTCCATAATTAGCGAAAGCAATCAAAAGATCATAAAGTTTTTGGCTTCCATCCGCAACCCATTGAAAGCCACTATCATTATAAGCTAACCAATATTTTCCATTTACCGCAGAATGAACAGGTGATACCCACCCAGTTGTCAATGCAGTTATACGCTTACCATGATAATAACCATTAACTGTTCCAGTTAAAGTAATAGTTCTCGCACTAGAATCATAAGTTATAATTATATTTTCTGGTTCTGTAAATCCAGTAGGTTCTTTTTGAATAATAGGGAAATTCACCCAATTAAAAAAAGTTTGATCGGGATCGCTGATATTACTTGCATCTGGAACATAACCCCCATCCATTCGATAATCTAAATTTGTATTATTAAATGAATTACATCCTTTTAATTCAATAATACCTCCTGTTTCTTGTCTAATACCATCAGCATTATTAAAAGTTATACAATTAATAATGGTCGCACGTCCTGTATCATCTACTGATATGCCTTCTGCGCTACAGCCATGAGCTATAGAATCAATAATAACTACATCCGCGCTGTCATCAATATCAAAACCTTCAATACAATCTTTTACTATACAATTTTTAACAAATGCACTATTACGATATGTGGGGGAACCAATTTTATCGATTTTTATTCCCTCTCCATTACCACCACCACCGCCACGTTGTACTTCTGTATTAACAATAAAAGAATCTATACAATTTTGTAAATGAATTTGTCTAGCCAAATCTCGACCATTATAACTACAATCCTTAATATAAAAGAAATTAATACCTCTAGCCGTTATTGCTCCACCTTCATTCGGATCATTAGCAGCACTAAAGAAATGACAATCAGTAAAAGCCATACGATCACTAAATTCAGAAAGTAGGTTTGCAGTATAGTAAGTATCACCGCCTGTTGATTGATGATAAGAAAGCAAAACCGCACTATCAGCATTATTTCTAAAAGTACAATTATGGAAAGTAATATCTTGAACTTGCGCTTGATGTTGATAACAAACAGCAGAACCGCGATTATTAGCATCTCCCCCTGGATTACTGTCAAATATAAATCCATTTAAAAATATATTTGCTGCACCATTATTTAAAGTAATAGCTTGTGCAGTATTCAATTGGACGTGAAAACCTTTTTTAACACGTATAGCAAATCTTTTCCCGCTTGGAATAGTTATTTGACTATATGAAGCATCTACTTGGATTTCTAAAATATCGCCATCTACTAATGTTCCTATTTTAGTTGCTAAATCTCCTGCACCTGTTGTAGTTAAAGTCTGTGTTGCAGGACTATTTAAAAAATAAGCAATATCTTTATCAATTTTATTTTGATATGCGTTTATTTCATTAATTGAACCAAAAACAGATTTATCAAAAGTATTTAATTCTGGATTATTTCGTGTAAAAATATTTTCATTGTTGATTTTATAAATTTGTCCGGCAGGAATATTAATATTACGTGGATTAATAGGTAATAAATCAATTAAATCATCACCCCATAAAGTAGTTGCACCTAATAATGTCCAATTAGTTCCATTCCAGACTATTTCATCACCAGCTAGAAAAATTTGCCCTGTATTTGTTTTAGTAGGATCATTATCTGTTACATTTGCACCTATAATATAGAACCAGCCAATTTGTACTTCCGCTAAAGTTGGAAAATCTGAAGGAACAAAAATTATACCTTTAAATTTAAATAAACCTTCTGGAATGCCTGTCTTTTCTGAAAACTTACCTTGTATGCTTGTTGTAAATTTACTCATTTTTAATGCACCTTAAATTAATGAATATTTATCAAACCACAAAGAAATATCTGTAGAACCACCAGCATTTTCTATAATGAATTTAATTTTACGTTTATTTAAGAATCTAACGCCGCCATCTGAATTGGTTAGAACTTCACCTTTACTTGCGCGCCAGGATAGATCAGCAATGCCTTCGATTGGAGAATTATTATCAGCATCATTAATATATACGGTTTTTACATCAGCACCATCTAAAACGCCAGCTATATCTACTTGGATATAACCGCCTTCCCAATCATATTCAGGACTAATAATATTTGTAGTTTGATTTAAAAATATTTGTGTTGCCATAAAAATAGCCTCCATTTAAAATTAATTAAATAGAGGCTATCAGAATTGAATAAGCTTGTCTAGTTTATTTTATGATTTATCCACAGAATAATAACAGCTTATCCACAAAGTTATTCACAGGATTAGTTACAATTTCTATCTTTACATTTATGACAAATTATAGCTACGATTACTCCGTTAACATTAGGTGCTGCTATAAGCTGAAAATTAATATAGCCACCTTTATCAGTATAATCTTTGCCATCAAAAGAATCCTTATAACCATCTCCAGCTGAGAAATGAGGTGATGGATTGTAATCTTTAGGAAGATATGATCC
>Ga0209977_10001166_pt1 | contig 11337 bp, 15 predicted proteins | sample SumtaG_2_FD_183113 | JGI IMG/M metagenome (GOLD analysis project Ga0209977, IMG submission 183113) | Deep subsurface microbial communities from Indian Ocean to uncover new lineages of life (NeLLi) - Sumatra_00607 metaG (SPAdes) (version 2) | ecosystem: Environmental > Aquatic > Marine > Oceanic... | reverse complement strand
GGCTTTTATTATCTTATTAGGCTCATCTATTTCAACAATCCTGAATGCGGTTACATTCCCACGACGTACACCAGTAACATTCATGAATATAAAATTCTTCTCCCCACTAATAATCCCCACTATTTCCTCGACCTGTATGTCCTGCTCGGTAACACCGCATTCAGTCAGTATCTTCGATACCAAGCCATCTTCTGTTCCGAGCGGTATATTTTCCCACCATCCGACTGCTTTCAAAGTTACACCATCAATTTTTATCACACTAAAGCTGTCTTCTTGGTCGTCATCAGGTAGCTCAGAATGGTCAACCTCAATAGTTATTTCGCTTTCCTTTACGGAATCCGATAATATAATAGTTTCATCCTCTAAAACATTTTTCTTGTCTCCACTATCAAATTGTAACCAATGGCCGATTGAATCTATTCCATGATTCATTATTTTTGCACCCACTTTAGATCCCTCACCCATAGTTACAAAACTTATTCCACTTATATTCTTAAAAGGTGGATTATCAGGATCCGCAACCAACTCAGCATTGTATCTCTTTGCATTATCAAGCCATCCCATACCAGTAAATGTAACCCTTTCTCTGATTGGTCTTTTGACACCCCTCTTAACCTTGCCATCGAATTTCAAAATCCATTGCTCACATCCCTCTATTCCTGAAGATACTTTGACCTGATAATCCCTATTAAGATTTTCCTTGTCAAAAAGACCCGATTGGTCATCTTTGAAGAATATGGGTGATACTGGTTCTTTGGCTGTAATGGATATGTCGGCTGGCTGGAATTGATTCAATTTCCTTTCGACTCTTTGTGTTATTCGCCCTATGCCACCTTTGACAGTAACAATTTCAGACCCTTCGACATAAGAATAAGAAACCCAGACCTGCCCATGATTCTTGGTCCCTACATAGATTTTATCATCATATTCTTCAAAAGCCCAAAGCGAACTTTCAGCACTCAGCTGCCCGCTTATGTCCTCCCAAAGTGTCCCGCCTCTATACAGGTAAATGTATGCCTTATCGTTTGTGCCAACCAGAAGCGAATCTTTATAGTCAAACATACATCGTATAATATTACTTTCACCTGGATAGCCACAGTAGGTAAAATCATTCAGAGCATTGTACCTGTAAATTCTGTCCTCATAGACAACCACCATCTCTGTCCCTATGTAAAACTCGCCTTTATGAGAGGCGAGAGAGTATATGCCATTCACATTCGTATCAACCAAGCCCAAATCCGTCCAGTTCAAAACTCCGTCATCACGGTATAGGTGTCCCGAGTTGCTGCAGCCGCCATACCATTTTCCGTCCGTGTGCAGGTGAACGCATCTGACCGCATTCCCCCCCAGTCTTCCTATTTCGCTCCAGCTCGTGCCTCCATTCCAGCGCATGATTCGACCTGGTGTTGTTCCGACCCCCGCACATACATTCCCCTCATATTCAAACAAAAGCATTATGGGATATGTAGTTCCGCAACTTTCCCAATTCCCCGGAGAAAGGAATCTTTCCATTTTGCCATAGTCTGTACCAGCATACAGTTCATCGTCAGAGGAAAGTAACCCAAGAATACTCTGACTAAGAGGGTCTACGGGATTTCCCATATCGTCCCAATCATCGACTTTGTTATATCGCCAGACATGCCCTTCTACAGGATAAGTACAACCCGCATATATATCCCCTTTGTGTTTCTCCAATGAAGCCACTCTTGTCTCAGTTCCGCATCTCCCCGTGTTCGACCAGGACTCAAAAATGGACTCCTGTCCGAGCGGAATGAGTTCGACCCTCCGCTTTATTCCCTTAACAATCTGTTCTTGCCTTGCATTGAGTATGCAAGTGCTTATATCCTTCATTCGTTAAGCATCTCCGTTTTACTCAGTACATTGTCCGATAATTCTCGTTGCAATTCAAACTTTGCACTTTCACTTGTTCCTTTGATTTCTTCTACTATGATATCTCGATTAGTATAATTGTGGATTAAGATAGTCGGTTTCATGCTCTTGATAAATTCTGTCCATTGGTGGCCTTTCATAAATACTTCCCACCCCTTTTCACCGAAAGGAACACCTCCGGGACTAATGGTAGGTTCTGTTGCGACAACCCCTCCCTCTTGCATGCCGAATACAGGGGCAGTCCCTTTGGGAACTGTTATGCCGCCTTCTCCCATGCCAAGTATCCCTCCAAATAAGCCCAAAAGAAATCCGCCTCCTGGGAATATGAATCTTAATGCTAATCCTAATAATTTCTTGAGGTCAATTTCCGCTCCCGACACTACATCACCTATTATTTTCCCCAAATCCTCAAATGAATCTCCTGTGTCTTTGTTCACATCTTCGAGTTTCTTCATTGCTTGATATGACCTATATAAATCTTCGTCCATTCCAGCAATAGACTTTCTTGTTGCATCTTTTATTTTGTTTCCAGTTTCTTCCGCAGTATCACCTAAGTCTTTTATTCGTTTCGTAAAGTGTAATGTCATAGGAGAGAGATTATTGAGGATCTCCATTTGTTTTTCGTAGGAAGTATTCAAGTCTGCTGCGGCATCTTCTGCTTTCTTGAAATTATCCTTTGCCTCATCTCCTACGATTTTATTAAACTCCGTAAAGCTATCAGAGATACTGTCCAGTGTCGCTCTCAAATTAGTCTTGAAAACTTTATCCCAAACTGTAGCGATTTTCTTTAGCGTGAATACTGTTATCTCGTAGAGTATCTGGAATTGCTTATTGTGGAATTGAATAAGTTTATTAAATGCTCCCCTAACAACCCAATAAACATTTTTCAATCTCATCCATACATTCATGACCGTAAAGATTGCAGTAACAGTTCTTTTAGCAAACTCCACTCCTATCATTCCAACCATATCGGTGTCTGTTCCCAGGTTGGCAAGGGAAGGCAACAGGTCGTCTATGTGCTCCCTGATTTGAATGAACGCATTTACTATTGTGTCAGTAAAGCCCGTTACCGCTGGAGCTATTCTCTCTCCAATGAGATTTCTGAATCCCTTAAAGCTACCCTTGAGAGCTGTTATCTTATCATCGAGTACCTTCATTGCTGCCGCTGTCTCTGTCGACATAACAAGGCCGAGCGCCTCCGCCTCATCTCCAAGCCTTTCTATCTCTTCTCTGCCAAGCTTCATGAACGGTATCAATTCTTTGGCTGTCCTCGCGCTAAGCAACTGGAATGCTGCTGCCTGTTTTTCGGTTGATAGAGTCCCTTTGCTTATCGCATCTACAAGTTCAAGAAAGACACCGTATGTATCTCGCAGAGATCCATCTGCTTTTCTATGCTCAATTCCCAATGTCCGGAAATATCTCAAATAAGTCTCAAGCCCATCACCTGCATAGCCAAGCCTAACAGTCAAATTGAATATGCCCTTTTCGAGGGCTTGTACAGAGCCGTGCTCTTGCTCCATTGCATAGCGGAGCCTCGTTACCTGCTCTCCTGTAAGGTTGAGTAATTTTACAAGCCTATCAGTTTCGACTCCATACCGAACCGTGTCCTTTGTTATCTTTCCCAGAGCGAGCCCAAGAGCAGTTGCTGCAGCTGTCACCATAGCAAGACCCTTCATGGCATTCATGCCAAATGTCTTGAGACCCTCTGTTGCTTTACTTATTCCAGTTCTAAACTTCCTGGAGTCTACTCCTAATTGAACGTATAAATCTCCTACTTTTTTAGCCATTGTCTTAAACAGGCGATATGTTACCCATGAAGAAAGCCTTCTCCTGCTCGAGTGTTACATCTCTAACCTGTAATCTCCCTGTTCGGATTCTTATCTCCAACGCCATCCTTTCAAGAATTTGATAGAAGATATCGAAATCCAGACTGTTTAACTCTGAGGGGGAAATTCCTTGTCTTGCGAAGGTGAGATAGATTGTTCCTTTTTCAATTTCTCCATTAGCTCGGGTGCGATTATCGTTACTATCTTGTCTGTTGTCTCTCCCCGTAATCGTGTAAAAAAATCTTTGTTTTTCTCCATCACCTTCTCAAATAATTCGAGGATATCAACTCCATCGATATCTTTAAGGTCATCGGGTTCTTTCCTCAAGCCATAACAGACAATCTCTTTAGCAAGCCCAGAGAGACTTTTTCGGTCACCCGTCTCTCCCATTTTGAGAAATGCATCCTCTGCCTTATCCATATTCTCAAAGTTAAACTTATATATTTGAAAATCCTCTTTCAACTTAACTCCTTGTTAAACGGTGAATTCCTCCTTGCCGATTTCTTCGCCTGCGACTGCACTTTCCAGCGTCTCCCACTCAACATCCCATTCGCTCAGTGAACCCTCATGGACATGAGTTATCTCCGGGTCGTTTATGATGATTGCTTTATTAAGTGTGAGAATGTAAGTCTGTCCATTCTGCAGCACATGAGTATAGACGATTTTTGCTTGCGTACTAACTTTACTCGTTGAGAACTGGAATTTCTTCGTTGTCTGCGTTGTATGTCGATACCAGAGATAGACTGAATCTCCGTCGTTGATTGAACCTCCTGACCTTCTTGCCATTCTCCCGCCAGCATAATCCATGACATAGTCTGTGAACTCAGTCAGCTCGCTTCCGCCTTGAGATACTGCAGTCCAGAGTCCATCGCAATTGCTTGCGCCTGTACTCGTGCCTGTACCTGTTCCGCCGTCGCTCGTTACCTCGACAACCTCTGCTACATCGAACTTATCGCCCAAGGGGTCTGGTTCGTCTCTCCTGACTACCCATGTCTTTGCTACATTGTCATAGGCAAGCAATACACCAGTGTCTCCAGATGTGCCACCAAGAACATTTTTGCCTATGTCTCCTGCAACTGTTCCAGGGTCTCCGACAAATGTTATGATAGTCGTATCGATGTCAATCGGTGATTCTGGTACTTGTCCGTGAGCAAGTGAAACCCAATCTCCAGCTTCATAGCTGCCTGCAAGAACAACAGCCTCGTCGTCGTTGTCAGCATTCCCGGCTGCGACATCAACGGGGTCAAGGCCATATATTTCCGCGAAATGCTGGTATGTATGCTCGGTTAGCCTTGCCTTGAAGAGAATCTTTTTGATCCGCTCATAGTAATCAATATTTCCACCTGTCAATCCGGAGGGGACTGGATATCTCTCCTTGACAACCTGCTTCGATACTATGAGAGCATTGCCGAGACTCTCCGCACCGCTTCCGCGGTCTGCTGTAATGGTGCCTGTTCTTATTTCCCTTTTGTCTGCTTCTGCGCCCATTATTTTTCACCTCCCTTTTTTCTTTTCTTCTCGACTAATCTTTGTAGTGTTACATATTTTTGTTCGTACTTCTTCATTTCCTTGAGGGCTTTGTCCCTCGCTTTCTCAAGCTCCTTTAAGCTCATTTCTTTAGCCATAAACCCTCCTATGATACTGCTTTCACATAAATCTTTGTCGTTGCCTCGTAGGTAATCAGCCCGGATCTGCAAAAGATATTGTCTGACACTTCTCTGTCCTCATACGAATATTCATCTATTGATATGCTGCATTCATTCAACTGTGGGATACCGTTCTCATCGTTTAGCATATTGTTCTCAAGAATGCCCTCGATATCATTGCAGAGCTTTATCAGTCCCTTTGAAGCATGAATAAGACTTTCCTCTTGATTTGTTTTGTAATCTATGAATGGTATAATCTCGACAGTATGGATATGTCGAAATTGTTCCGAGCCCTGCCTTTCTTTCGGACTTGTTATAGCCACCAAAAATATTCCAGGTATGATCAGTGGAGTTGGAAAAGGTTTCGTGATCTGCTTAACTGAGGCTGTATTTATTCCCTCAATCCCAGCAACCAGTCTCATTTTGAGTTCACTCAATAACATTGTCATCATCATCTTAGCCATTAGCCCCGAATCTCCATTGATATGCGTTTCATTATCTTTTTGCCGAGAGTATCACAAATCATTTTCTCGTCTTTTTTTGAAGCACCCAAGAATTGTCTGCGAGGGAGTTTTTTCCTTGGCTTAGTTGACTGATGGTATTTTCCATACCAACCAGTAACATCAGGACCCCATTTAAGTATTCTTGGCTTCGGAACCTCATAGGTTTGTGCCCTCTTTAGAACACCAATCTCAGTCAATATCTTGCCCGGCCAATGTCCTCTTCTCTTTCTTGCTTTTTTTGTTGATTCAGCTAACGGTTTCCATTTTCTTCCGAGAAGATTGCTGCCTTCGGTCTCGAATGTAGTTATTGTTGACTTCTGCATCAATATACCTATCTTCTTGAGTTCAGGATTATCCCCTATCTTCTGAATCTTATTAAAGTTTCCCTTGACTTTCGCCACTCCGCGAACGTTACCAGAGAATTTCACTAATCCCTCGAATCCTCTATCTTGTCTTTAAGGTCTTCGTCAAGCTTAGCATTGAGCATTCCATCCTCACCAAAAACGGCCGTGTTATCCTCTCTGGTACTTTTGCAGAGTTGTCTCTGGTTGACTCCTGGTATGTCCATCTTACCATCCCTGATTTCCTCGAGTCTTTCCATTGCAAGATTGTAGTTCATTTCAAGTTTGCCGTCTGCATCAACAACAAGTCGCGGGTCCTTCCACATCTTACAATAAAAAAGTGCAATATCCATCGAGATACCATTTATTATCGCCGGGACTGGTGCTGAGAAAGGAACGGGATATACGCAATTCAGCTTAGCGTCAATTTCGCCATCTGCCTTAGTGATCGCCTTATCAACGGTTGCTTTCGGTAATTCTACTGTTGTAACTCCATTCCAAGCCAAGCGGACATCTGCTTCAGTCGAGTAAGCCACGTTTAACTACCCTCCTTTCAACTCCAAGTTTATCTGCTGCATCATAGAGTCTATTTTCTCTATCTTCTTGTTGTCTCCTCTCTTGCTCATCCCATATCTCCTGCAATAGTTTCTCGTCTGTAATCCTGACACAATAATTTTTGTTCAGGTGCCATTGTTTCGCTTGTTCTCTTGAGATATTAATATAATCCCCAGGGACGAACTTATGTCCGTCCCTGACAATTGGTGCTTCAACCAAATATCGAGGCATTATTTCTTGTCGGTTGATCTCGTTAGAGTAGATTTTATCCTACTCTTTCCGGGTGTCGTTTTCGTTTGACCTTGAACTTTGGCAAGGGTGAATTTGTATTTTTCGTAGGTCTCTTTTGAGACCTCGAGGACATCACCCGCCATATATTCCTTGTCGTTGTGATCGAAAATGCCCCCTGTTACTCTGACTTTCATTACTCCTCCTTAAGCCAAACTGCTATTCGACCATTAGTATTATCGGATTCAAGGCATCTTCCTATGACATCTCCAGCAGTCGCGGCAGTTCTGGGTTCGCAATGTTTCGTTGTATTTGAGGTCGAAACAGGATAACCGACTCTGGCATCCTGACCTGTAGCATCACACTCAACCGAATCCATTCTGCCTTCGTAAGCAATCAGACCCCATTTGTTATCTTGTATGGAATCTGAAAAGACGACGCCACAACGGAGAATATCATCGTCGCTTGTGGTAAGTCCGAAAGTTGATTGTCCAAAGGCATCGACCGCAACACTATCGTTTGCATCACCGCCGAGAAATCTAACCTGTGTTAATGAATCCCACTCAATAAGAGAATATATAATCCCTGTAGCTGTATGTATGATAGATTCCACGGTCGCCGTGCCAACAAAATTAACGCCTGTAATCTCAAGTGTGCAAGCATTTGCAAGACTAAACGATGTAGTAATGATGTCAAGTGGTGATTTTTCAGTTGAGCCTGATATTGCAATAGTTAAAGTATCAACCGCAGAAGCCTGGGCAACCGTGTCAACTAAATCAATTTGTAGTTGACTCCAAACAACCACATCGCCCTTCTTTACTGTTGCTCCAACTACATTCATTAGGAATCTAACCTTGACAGCTCTGCCGAGTGTGTCATTCACAGCCCAACCATAATCGGCATCAGTCGAACAACTCATAATGTGATAGCCTGCCCTCTGTTCAATGAATGTCGATGCACTTCTATACTTCAGCCAATTAGCAAGCCATTCTTTGCGGATTCGACCAGTGATACGCTGTCCTGTTGCCAGCGTTAATGCAAAGGCAAGCAAAAGGAGAATAAAGATTGTTTTTTTCCATTTCATCTTTTTACCTCCTTATGCTATTACTGCCTTGATTAAGTAGCCACAGTTAGCGACGAGGACTTTCTCATCTAATCCCCATTCCTCGACTTTTACATTTGTTCCCTCTGGATTGTTTGATGGCCATTCAGATACGAATCTTCCAGGTTTCCAATCGAATGTGCCACAAAGTGTCCAACTTCTAAGTCCTGGATTTGGATGCCTATAGCCAACAAGAACATCCTTGCCCCATACTGCCGCAAGAACAGCAGTAGCTCCTAGTTTTGCGGAGTTATACTGTCCGCCCGCAATTATGGGCTCAAGACCGTATAGGTCCTTGAGTACTGCCAGGACTGAGACAAATGTAACTTTATCGTGATGAGTAACGAGTGCAACCATATCGGGATGTGTTCCGAGGTATATTGCAACCTCATAATCCATTAGAATAAAGTTTGCTTTTCTACCTCCATACGTTCTTACAGAAAGTATAGCATCCCTGATATCGCTCAGTGGATCTGAAACTCCAGAGGAGATATCAGACCATTGACTTGTTCCGGATAGGGTTTTGTATTTTGTGATTATGCTTGTGCTGAGTAGCTGAGCTGCTAATCTTATCTCCCTATCGAGAGCCATTATTTCGGTCAATGCAAGGTCCGTATCCGCTTTAGCGTCAAGAGGCTTGTCGTAGTTTGCCATCTCTTTTCTGGTAACGGTATCAAACAAACCATACCCTTCGCAGAAAAATTTCTCGTCTGTGGTAAGTCCCCACGAATACTTTCTTGCACCACTCTTTCCGCCGTGTCCAATAAGAGTCTGTTCCTGCCTCATGTGAGACATATCGTAAACTCTTATCTTGTCGGCTTGCTTCTTTGTTTTTATTCTCTTTGACACTTGGTCGCCTACTAATCCCTCAACTGATAAACGAAGAGAGAGAGTAGTCAAGGCGGCATTTATGTGTCCTGTAACTGTATCATGTGCCATTTTAATTTCTCCTTCGTTTATGCATGTACGATGTCGCAGATGTTAATGAGACATTTTACTATTTCATCAGCATCTCCGCCTTCGAGACATGTCCCTGCGTCATATCCTGTGGCTCCGAGTGCTTTCGCTTTCCCTGATGTACCATTTATCTGGATATGCGCACCTTGAGTGACTGTGGCTCCAAGTAAAATATGTGTCAGACCAAAGAGAACGACATCACAAGAATCCAATGCTGTAATAACTGGTGCTAATCTAACTCCAAGTGGTAAATCTGTTGCAGCTGTTGGAAGTTTGCAAGAATCGGCAGTTGCGCCAATCATAACAAATACAAAACTTCCCGATGAAATCGCTTCTCCTAAAAATGCCTGCACAATTGGTTCATTTTGAGCCAATTTAATCACCTTTCCTTTTCTTTTTGTGGCTCATTAAGCTCTTTTTTAACTAATCTCTTTCAAAGCGACATCGTAATCAACTTTATGTTCCTCTGCATACGCTTTCGCTTTTTTGTCAATGTCGTCATCAACGACCTTCATACCAGTTGAGAACTCCAATTTTTTCTTTTGATCCGAAGCTGTCTTGTCTTCTGTTTCTTGGATTGTCTCTTCGGTCATCTTAACCAGATTAATCGGAGTTGCATACGAGATTGCCTTATAAAGGTCGATCATCGTACCCTCTTTCTCTACTGGCTTTCCATCCTCCTGAACCGTGAATTTCACAGTCTTTCCCTCAACGGCTGAAATCATAGCAAAGACATTGTCTTTTTGTGCTGGGAGAATCTTGCCGTCCTTTATTCCCTGCTCAATAAACTCATTTATCTTAGAGGCCTTTCCTGCTTCCTCGAATTTATCAAGTCCGTCCTGGACCTTTTTCTTCTCTTCTTCGGTGGCCTTGATTTTTGTTTTACTATCTTCAAGGTCCTTTGTGAGCTTCTTGTTGTCTTCCGTGAATTTCTTAATCTGCTCTTCCTGTTTCCGCCCCTCCTCCTCTAATTCCCTTATCCTCTTTTCGTCGTCCATCTTTTTCACCTCCTCTGCTGTTAAATTTATAGTTCTCTTTTCTCCTATTAAAATATAGGGTTCTGTAAAATTAAGCGCAATGTTTGAATACTCAGGCTCAAAGTCAAGATTGTTGGCGAAATAAAAGCTGTGAATATCGCTCAGCGATTTCATGGCTTTATGCTGTTCTCCCAGAAGTGCTACATCGAACAGGATATTTCTGTATGTTTTTCCTGTGGTTGAATCATAGTAGGACGGTGTTAGCTCCGGACTAATTTCGTTGTAAGCACCTACATTTATCAAGTCCATGACCTTCTTTGGAATCCTGATAATATGTCCCTTGATTCTATCGGCCACTTTCTTGAGACTATTAATAATCCCTATGTTCGGATATCCATCGGCCTGGATTAGCTTCTGGCTGTCGTCGTGTCCGAGCTTGAACTTGACGTTGACCTTTCCCTTCAGCTCGTTGAAGGCTGTCAAAATATTGTCAAGCACTTTATCAGTAACATTCAGCACCGAACCTGACTGGGATTTCCATTTTCCTTTGACAACCAAGTCAACATCTTTCAGCTCATAAAATTCAGGCTCATCTGACATCTTCTGTGATGCGGCATGGAAAGTCCCGTCTTTACTTATACAATGATTTCTTGCACTTCCAGCATCCCATATATCCTTCGGATAGTGATATATTGCATCATCAGTCTTTCCGTCCGGTGCCTTTCCGATGAGCACCTGGTATCTCTTGCCTTCGTGGCTTCTGCTCATCTGCCCGAGAATCTTATATCCCGAATTTATATCGCAACTATGCTCATTAGGTCTTGGCATTATTTACCTCCTTCATAAAGTAAAATTCTATGCCGAGCTAACATCCATAATTGTAAAGCGACCACATATAAAACAATTTTGCATATTGCTCTTGGCAATTTCCTGTTCATTATTTTTATTTTCAGTTTTCCGTCTCTGGCAACACTCAGCCACATCTTTATACTTCTGAGATAGGGTCGAACATCTATATACAATTCTGCTGCCTTCATTTCTCCTCCCCTGTTTCAAGGTTATAATGCTTCCCGATAAATTGGAATATCTCCTTTCGCTGTTTCACTGTCATGAAATTCAGGAGATTGTGGATCATATTCTTCTTCAATATCTCCATGGTCTTTTTGTTTATTTTTTTATTCAATTGCCTGTTCTCCATTTAAGATATAATTTAAGTAACAAAATGTCTTTAATTATTTCATTTACAAACGCTGGAAAGACTGAACGGCCATTTATACATATCTCAAGTTTACAGGTTTTTGAAAACTCAAGC
>Ga0209977_10001165_pt1 | contig 11339 bp, 12 predicted proteins | sample SumtaG_2_FD_183113 | JGI IMG/M metagenome (GOLD analysis project Ga0209977, IMG submission 183113) | Deep subsurface microbial communities from Indian Ocean to uncover new lineages of life (NeLLi) - Sumatra_00607 metaG (SPAdes) (version 2) | ecosystem: Environmental > Aquatic > Marine > Oceanic... | reverse complement strand
TTGAACTGTGCCAGCTATTCTTAATCGAGATTCGCCAGTATCCCATCTAGGCTTTTTGTCGGAAAAGATGTATCTTTCTCCAAACCGGTCATCGTTTTCCATATCTTTTAGAATATAGTATTCTTTGCTTGCCTCTTTACTTACCTTTTTACTTACCATAGTGCCTCCTATCTTTCTGATAAAATAAATAAATCGGCCAAAGAGAGGCTGATTACCTCCAGGTGCTATTGTTCTATTTTAGGAACCCTCTGATACATCAATAGAACTCAACCCCTTCATAGGTTCCGATTAGAAGTATGACTATCATGTCATTCTCTGGTCGACCTACTTATTTTATTATTGGCATCTTTAACAAATGATATGTGTTTTCTCTTGCTCTAAACTGGTCTTGTAATATGCCTATGCCTTCATCAACATACTCATATAATATAGCGTCCTTCTTGCCAGGATGTGTTCTTTGGATGCGACCAACAGCCTGTTCCACCCTTGCCCTTTCTCGAAATGGCAAAATTATAAATCCACGATTAAGCTTTTTCACATCGAAGCCTTCGCCAAGCAGCTCGAACGTTGTGACTAGGACAGTAATTTCTCCATCCTCGAGCTTTCTTACTTGTAAATCGTTATGTTTTCTGCTGTAATCACCTGTCGCAATTCCGGTTTTGTCCCAATGTTTTGATATTTTACCATACACTATTTCGCAATAAGACTTTCTTGTACTTATAGCAATGCAGTAATTACCTTGCTTCGCTTCGTTAATAATATCTATTGATATAATATCACTACGAATCTCATTCGGTATTACCATTTCTCGCATAATATAATGGTAATCGTTATTTTCCCACACTGGCCACCTTATTGACCGGACAAAAACTGTTGGAGTTACAATACCTTTCGCCTTCTTAACGTCTTCCCTTTTGATTACTGCGTTTGGTCTACCAACAGTGGCAAACATTATATCTTCAAGTTTATCCCGGCGATACGGTGTTGCTGTCAGGCCGTATAGATAATAGGAAGATAAATATTCTATAACTTTTAGAAATGTGCTGGCCGGAACATGGTGAGCTTCATCTATTATTACTAGCCCAAACTCTTGGCCTATATCTGTTAACAGCTCTACATTTCTCGCCAGTGTCTGAATCATTCCTATTGTTATCTTATCGCCTATTTCTCTCTTTCCTCCACCAATTATTCCGATATCGCTCTCAGTTAAATTTAGAATAGCTGGCGGATTGTCTTTTGCTCCAAGTACTCTCTCTTTTACCTGCTTAGCTAAGCGGTTAGTATGAGTAAGCCACAGCATCTTTTGTCTAACTGCAGCAAAAATATCCAATCCCATTATAGTTTTTCCAGAAGCCGCCGGAGCTACCAACATCCCATTAGGATGGCTTAACAGATTATTTTTAGCCGGTATTTGATAGGGCCTTAATGTTATATCTGATTTTATATCTATAGGCTTGTGTAGTATTCTATTATCCACTATTGTAGTAGACAAACCTTTTCCTATAAGGATGTCCTCAACTGATTGTAAATACCCGCGTGGTATCACAATACCGCCCGGAGTTAATGAATAGAGCTTTATATATCGAGGAACGTCTCCAATATATCTACCCCTCCGTACCGCTTCTTCATATACCGGGTTTAGAAAGGTTAGCTGCTTTACTAACCACTCGATCAGATTGTCCGGTACATTTATGAGCTTTATCCGGCTGTCTATTATGATCTTGGGACTGTTCATTTTTTCCTAGGTATTTTGATATCTTTTCCTTCCACTCCTCATTAGAATTATAGAAAAACAGTGTCTCAGTTTTTCCTCTTTCAGATCTCTTCCGTTTGCCCTGGTTAGCAAGTCTCTTTTTAGCCTTTTTTATTGATTTTCTAATCCTTTTGCTTTGCTTCTTTGATAGAGGTACTTTATTGATATTCTCTATTGTGTTAAATTTTTTTCTTACTTCACGTAATTCTATACCAGACCATTTTGCGTATATATCGCGTAATTGACCCAACTGGTAATGATCTTCCGCTTGTTTTAAAAATGCCTGAAAGCAAACAATGGGCGTTGATAGCATAGAATCACAGTCTTCCTCATATAATGGACATCTGTTAGGATGGCAAAATAATGCGGTAAACCCTTCAAATGATTTCAACGCTGAGAACGTTTTGGAATTTGTTTCCCTAAGAAGCTTTACTCTTAATATTATTTCATTAATGAACTTCGACCCGTCAGTATCATAAAGTTTTGTACAGAACTCTGGGTCGGGGTCTTTACAAAGTCCACAAATGGAACATACAGTAGTAATAAAAACTTCTCTATTAGGTTTGCCATTATTATCCATCTCTCTATCCCCTGTTTAGACTATGATTTAAACACTTCTTTTACAGTTTTGCCATCGTGCTTTCCTCCACTCAATCTCCAGAATGTCCAGCCACTTCTTCTTACCCCGCTTACACCTTGTGCAGCAGCTGATAGCGTTGGATATGGAGTCACGCCTATATAAAATGCTCCGTTCTTTACTTCGCAATAATATGGAACCCCTCTTGTTTCGCCGATTAACACGGTCCCTTCTGGAATCTTCATATCTGACTTAGCCCTTTCGATATTTTCAGCGATAGCGAAATCCTTCCTTACTGCAGCCTTATCTCTCGTCTTTTTCAACATTGAAAAGATGCTATCCAAAGACAGCGCTAGCTGAACTATTGCTTTTTCTAGAGCAGCTATTCTTTCCGCATCTGTCTGAGGAGCTGGAGCTATTTCGACTACTTCAACTTCAGGACCTTCTTCACCCAGCGCTACATATCTAATATCGGGCTCTCTTACAACTTCACCTACAAAAACATCCTCTCTTTTGATATTGTTCATTTTTCACTCCCTTGTAATGATTGTTCTATTCCTCCCTGCTCCTTCCCCTACGTAGTTCGGATTATCTGGCTTTTTACTCATAATATCTATTATTTGATCAGAAGAATATGGATAAAAATTGTTACAGTCTACTCCTATATCATGGCTCTTGCCTATTGGCTCTAATCTACAGTGAGAATGTGCAAATAGATGCCAGCTGTTATAGTGAGACCTAGGCCATGTCCTCATACAATAATGGCACACTACTACATGATATTTATTATGTAATACCAATTCATAGATATAAGGAACACATTCGAACAGATCAGGGTATTTCCTTGATATCTTTCGTATTACCTTGTCGTGGCCTCCTCTTAGAGATACTAAGAATATATGTTTACCATTTAACCTTTTTATTATTCCCACAGTTTCTTCAACAGATCCCATAGAGAAATCACTAGCATGAATTATTGTGTCTCTGGGGCATATTACCTCATTGTTGTTAGCTATTAAAGTTTCTCTCATTTCTTCGAGATCAACAAACGGCCTATTACAATATGATATTATACCACCAGACCTACTTCTATGACCATAATGCTGATCTCCGTCAAAAAATATCATAGTGCTTAGCATCCTCCTGCTCTAGCGAGTATGCAAAAAGATAAAAATATCGCAGCCCACCATAAAAGTGTGTTTATATAGTTTGTTTCCTTTTTGGGACGTCTATATTTGTATGGATAACATTGGTTAAATGATTTGCTTCTGTTCTGCTGCCGAAAGATGTCATTGTAGTGATTCAGGCCGCGGTCAAGATTGGCCTGGTATTCAACTTGGGGTTGCCTATGTTTAAGGTTAGCTCGCCTATACTTAAGATAATAGCAGTCAGGGCATTCCACAGATTCCTCATTTTCTAGCTCTATTAAACCATCTTCACAGCCAAATCTGCATCCCCACCTAAACCTTCTCACTCTTCGCCTAAGTTGGCCTTTTTTATTTTCAGCAACCGCTTTATGTTTTTTAGTTGTGTTATCCATAGTTGGCCCTCCAATCTCCTGGCCTACACAGCTTTTGGTTTATATCCGAAGGATATATTTTGGATAATCATGCCGTGCCCAAGCTGCCCACCTTCTAGTGGCCAACTCCTGTAATATGCTTCAACGGCCACTTCTTGTCCAGCACTACAATGTTGTGCAATAGCTTCTGCTCTTTTCTCAAACGCATAGCACGGCACACTTATAAGCTGATCGACCCACTGACCGTTCGCATCTTGGACCCTTCGACTGACCATCAACACAAAATGGACCTGTTTCTTTCCAGTATTTTCAGTGAGAGCAGGATCACTTTCTAGTTTGCCTATTCCTACCCAGTGATTTATATTATCCATATCAACTTCTCCTTTCTTCTAATCGATAAATGTTCTTGTTACTTTCCATGGTCTTTTCTTCATCTCTTTTGTACGCTTTCTCGCTATTTCTGCATTTTTTTTCTGTACTTTTAACAATCTTACTCTTATTTCAGCATCATGGCAGTTGAGATAAGAGTAGTTATAGGTTTTTGTAAATTTGAATACGTCATAGAAGAAACTACGGAATTCTTGAACTTTGTAATGTGTTCCATCAGATATGATTTTATATCCTTTTTTCATAATCCTGTCCTCCTATTGTTATCCCATCAATGAAATCTGCCATAATTTTGTAAACTTTTTGCAGACCGGGCGAGGTTCGCAAGAATCTTCTCTCAGCTTTTTCTAACTTAACTGAGCCTAACTTCTCAGCTATCTCTCTTTTCTCAGTTTTGAGGATTGTTTCCATCATATGACTTGGCACATCTACTGGCTCTGCTTCAAGATGCTTCAGCAGATTAAATGGTCCAAGAAGCGCTCTGGTAGCAAAGTATATCTTGTTACGCTTTCTCACAATTGTACTTATGATCTTGCTACCGCCCCTTTCTTTTGCTCTCATATGATACTTCATAAGATCAGTAACACCGATCGAAGCTGCTTCTTTAATGATGAGATTGCACAGTAGCAGGCTTGGATCTCTATCAAAGCCTAGAGATACCATTTTATCGACATCCGCTGTGCAAACTGCATCAGTAGCTTCTTCTTGTAGAGATTTTATGCCGTGCTTTTGCTTGAAGACAGTGTTGCCAAGGAAGTCTAATAACACCTCTATATTTGCATGCTCTTTTACGTTCTCATATGGCACACTTCTTTCCACAATTCTCATTAGATTATAAGCTAACGCAATTACTGGACCAGTATGACTTTTAACACCAGTCGCTTTGCGTACCAAATCTGCATGCTCCTCATTGTCTGGCTTTGGGAACGGCCTTATTTCAAGGTCGCTTAGAGCCATCTCCTTGGTCCGCGGCGTTTTCTTTCTATTCATTTCTTCTATTACATCTTCACATATCCTATTTGGCGCCCTCATTTCCTTTAGCAGTGCTTCCTTAGCTTGTGGAGTGTGAAGCGATGCAAGGAATAGAGTATCCCCATCAAAATCTAGATTCATAGAAACAAGGCTGTTGTTACTTACTCTTATGGTATACTTACACTGAGGGTCGTTTGTCACTTTAACCCATTGAGGGCGAATGGACATAAAGCCAAGGCAGGGAAATCTTTCTGCTAACACTACGTCTCCTGTCTTTACTTTTAACTCCTTTGCCATATCTCTATAGATCTCAATCGTATTTGCCGGAAGATCATCAGCTAGAGCAGCGGTAGCATGAGTGGAATATGGATATCTTACTGCCATTCCATACATACTCAGCTCGCCTTTCTTTGTGCCCATCATTTTTGTCATGTTTATAAAGTAACTTCCTATAGCTCTCATCAGATTGCCATAGTCAGTTATTTCTGACCCCATGTAGTTATCAGAATTGTCGCCTTCTTCACTACTATTTATAAACTTGTGGCAACATTCTACTACTCTGTTTATAAACATTCCAACATTGCTCAACCCCCATTTACCAGATCCATGTCTCCAGCACCTACGTAACAGTGCATTTGGGATAAATATTTTATTATATTGATATACTGTCTTATTTTCTGTGTCTTCAACCTCTTGAGGCATTCCACAAATGAAGTCATCAAGGTTATCTTTTTCCACTATCACTTGAAAATCTGTGGGCAACTGTAGAACAAATCCATCAGGCATAAATTCTTCATCAACAACTGTGCCTTTTATCTCATCGATCGTATGAAATATACCTTTGGAACTATCTACAGAGCGCACACCTCTGGCATCTATTACTGGTAAAGTTCTATCTATTTCACCCTTTGCTGATTTGAGTATTTTCAACTCATCAGATAGAATTTCTACCCCTTGAGCATAGGACAAAATTTCTTTTACAATGGGGTTTCTTATACCAAATCTGGTTATCAAAGCCTTGATCTCAACGTGACTAAATTTTAGCCCAGATGTCCTTAGCTCCCTATTATTTGTTAATATTGTGCGATTTCCTTCCCATAGCTGATCTTCTGCGTCTTTGGTCACTCCCCAAAATATTTTGCCGACCATTGTAGAAAATTCGCCACAATATGTGTTGATCATCCATGTCCCATCTTTAGGAAAGCCTTCTTCCTCTAAAGCACTTTCTACAGTTTTTCTTTTTGTCTGGAAATTATCCTCGACCACGATGATTTCTTCGTCCAATATTCTTTCTAGATCTGCTATCTTATCTTCCTCTTTTGCAAATCTGGCTTTGTCTAGCCCTTCTATTATATTTTTCTTATATCTTCCCTCAAGATTATTTGACAAAGCTTCTAATATCTGCCCAAAGTTGGCTCTTTTATTAATGGACAGGCCGGAGATCATCACATCGATTGGAATTTCTTCACCTGTTCTTGGATCTACTGCATATCCTAAATCTTTGAATCTTATTATACCTTTATTTCCATGTAGATTAGAGAATTTACTACCATCTCGTAGAAATCTTTTACCTTCCACTGTGATAGTAAATATTATTATCTGTTCGCCAGCTAGATCTGTTAGCTCTTTCCTTATCTTTGTGACCTTCGCTTCGTCACATCTCATATTCATCTTTACTGGCATATTGTCACTAGAAATACCAAGCGTGTCGTTAGTCTTGACCTCGTCGTTCACTTTCGCTCTTAGTTTGTCTCCATATACGACAAACTTTCTTGTTATCGTATGAAATAGGCCCCTATGTCTGTTGTCAACTAAAATCTGATCTTCGAAGTTCAGCGGAGTGTCAAGGATCGCGGTCACAAAATTCCAACCCTTCCTAGATATTCCCCTCTTTATCAAGTTATCCATAGATCTGGATCTTACTTTTGGCAGCTCATCACCCTTCATTCCAAGAGTAGAGTACAAATTCCTCTGTGGGTTGTGATACAGTTGGAATGGAGTTAGCTGACGCAGATCTGTTGTAAGGATAACATTTTTGTCAGCCAAAATGCCATCAGATAAACCAATTGCAGTCCAGCCAAACTTGGAGTAATATTTCTTGTTCTTTTCTACCTGATATTCTAGCCTCTGATTTGGATCTGTGATTCCATCAAAAGCTGGGTCTATAATTATCAACCTGTGGTTCATGGCCCAACTATTCATATCAGTTTCATGAAGCGGCATCATATTAACCATGTCATTTATTAGCCGCTGCAGACTACTGACCATAAATGACACCGTATTTTTATCGAACGCTTTTATAATCTTAGAAAGAAGAGAGCTTTCATTTTGTAGCGCCGGCATTATAGTGTTTACATTTTCACATATTAGCCGCTCTATGACCTCATAATAGCTTAAACACCTTTGTTCTGTTTCTATCCAATAATCACATATTACCCTTGTAATATCATTATTGATTAGTACTTCTATGCCTTTGTCATTTTTAATCGGAAGAGGAATTCTTACAGATGAAGACTCATTTTCTCTACTGAATATCATCCACAACACATTGTCGATGATTTTCAGCTCAAGTAAAACATTAGCTTTTATAACGAAGTTTAGTCTTTCGTGCTCATTTTTTACTGCTCTTATGAGCTTTTCTGCTCTCTCAAAAGTTTCTTCCTCCAAATCTCTACCTCCTTTCTTTCGGAGTTAGATTTCTGTTTTACTTTATTATCTCATAAATACGGTCTAGAGCCGAACTATCACTGTCAGCATCCGCCTTAATGCCATCAAGGATTTTAATTCTGCAATTTAACTCATCGTCCTTCTGCCATTCCTCTGGTAAACAGTGTGCTAGAGGTTTTAATCGCGCATATGTATTGTTTGGCATTATAGCTGCGCGAAAAAATATAGATCTTATCAAATTGTATAAATGCAGGCATGAGGGAAACGAGAGATCTACCGAACTAGCCCCATCCATAATACCGCATGACTTCCACATAGAAGCTAAGAAGTCCACTATGTGATTGACTTCTGGATTTAGATATCCATTAAGATGATATGAGTCCAGGCGCTGCAGAAATACAGAAGTCAGGGAGTTCAGATGGTTCACATTCTTCACAAGAAGCTCTGCCACCTTCTTATACTGCGACCTATTAGAGCTGAACCTTCCAAATCGGTATGCAGATATGGAGTCACAGGTATTACCATATCGAGCTGCATCAGTTGGCGGAAAATCGAAGCTCATAACTCCTGAAAATATCTCTGACCACATTTTTCGAGCTAAGTCAAAATAACTATTCTCCATTGGATCCAATGGATAAAAGTGTGAATAATCGCAGAGAACGTTTAGTGCAGAACCCACCATAGGCATCATTGACCGAAGCCAAGCTGTAAGCTCAACTTCATCGCATTCAACCATTGAGTATTTGTGAGTAAATTTTGTATTAAATAGCGCTATCTGTCCGTATGGAATTTTGACAATTTTATCTTCTACAGGGTTTACCTCCAATCTCTTTTTCAAAAGAGGCCATATTCCGTAATTGCTATACATCTGTGGATAGCTTGTAAAAAGTTGATTGCCTTTATTAGGTGTTCTCATCCGATAGCCAACAGAAGATAAATTTACCAAATCAATGTTGTCTATGAAAAATTTGACAGGCATACCTCCGTGAGATATTTTGAACCGGATGTTTCTGTTCATTCCTAGATCAATCATGAACTTCTTTTTCTCAACCCTGTCTCTGTTATCACCATTATATGCAAAGAAGAAGGCATCTAGTAAAATAAACCGGAGCCCTGGAAACAGGTACAGATTGTCCAAATATCCAACATCTCCAGCCCTTGGACGGATTCCTGATTTAGCAGAGCTTTCTAAAACAACAATTTTTTGTCCCCTTTGGAACATATTATCCTCCTACCGCCGAGACATCCTCACTTTGACTCCTCTATCTGCTGCAGTAGTCCTCAGCGAAGCCCACAGTTCAGCGTGCTTAGATAGCGCATCTTTTGAATATCGAACAACAGCTTGTCGATTTAGAGATAGCTTTTTTCGAAGCTTTTCTATCCAAACTTTCCTATTTCTTACGTTGCTAAAATAGGTCATATACTCATCAAATTTTTGGCCTAATCTGCCATCAGGATTTCTAAAGGCCTCGGCTATGTAATAGCCTGTGAGTAGTAGCGGTGTTTCAGCCACTGGCGTATTAAAAATGTCGGTCCTACTGATAGCCCTAGCCCGCCTCAAACCGGTAGAGCGCTGTTCCATCATTTCTATAAATATAGAAAGTGCTGAGATATAAGCCGCGAACTCCCAAATTTCGAACTTTGTTAAATTTTTAATCTCGATCGGAATCGTTTTTATATGGGAATCGATTGATCCCCCTTTTCTATATCCTCTATATCCTCCATCCTCATTTCCATAGTGGGGTGCCTGATAATCTTGAATTATTTTTTCTACTGATTTTCTGTGATCCTCACTAAAACTGAGAGACTCTATATCTATGAACGGTGTTCTCAGCTTCACCAAAGAGATTCTCGGCTTACCACTTTTGCCAAATTTCATGAACACGATATCTTGTTCAACTAAGTTGTGCCCATTTATTCCGCGCCCATAAGCTAGGTAGCCAGTCGATCCAGCTTTACATTGTTTGCCGCTATCTATTACTTCTATTTTTTGAAGTGGCTGTATTAACAACTATCTTCTCCTCCTCTCTTATAGAGATGTGCTATCCATTGCTATCTGTACCGCCAACACTAGTTCCAGCACCATATCCTATTATACCATTACTAGCACCGATAGCTACATTATTATTACCAGAGGATACAATAGTGTCACATGGGTATCCAGCGATAGGTGAGCTGTATTCAACTCCGGTTTGTCTCTGGCTAGTTCTGGCCTTGTATGTAAAATATTTTTGGCTGAGTCTTACCATTTCCTTTTTGCTACATGTTTTGATAACCTCTTGTAACAACTCATAATCAAGACATAGACAATGTCCAGTCCACAGTTCAATAGCTTGCCTTGGCCACTCATGTATATTCATCAGCCTGCCAATAAAGTGCCTCTTTATTGCTTGATATCCGCTATGGTCAAGTCTGAGGGTTAGACTACTAACATTAAACTCCCTTCTATCAATTTTAACACGTGTTAGTTCGGGGCCGAAGATCTGCTTTTCTTTCAGATCCATCTGCTTTATGATGTCGTAAGCGTCTTCTTTGTCTAATTCAACAGTTTTCCCTCCTGACCACTTTATTGTTAAGCTATCTTTGGAATACTTGACATCAACACCACTATTATCAATACACACCACATAGAGAAGGGCTGAACCATCTGATAGCCCTGTCAATAATGATATTATTGGCCGCAGCATGTCCATACCATAGTAATCTGCGTCTCTCATTGACTCAATAAAATAGAGAGCCCCTATCCCAAGCTTCTCGTTGCTGCTTATTGCAGAAATTCTGCATATCTTTCGTAGAGTTCTACTTCGTAACAGAATTTTACTCCGTAGTAGAATCTTGCCACGCGATAGAATTCTATATAGCTGCAGCAGTTTTTTCTTAAGTAGCGTCTTTAATTTCCTCAAATACATATGTCTTCTTATCCTCACAGTAAAATTCTGGCTTCCCAGAGACCCATGTCAACGTTTTTATTTTTGGAGAAATAAATATTGCTGGTAAGCTATCCTTCATCATACTTCTCGTTACTAACACGAATCTCCTATCTATTACTTGGCCAATATTTTCGTTTACCGTAGTGGACTCTGAGGTATTGATCTTTTTAGGAGCATCGTCTGAATTTATAACTGCTTTACATTCTTCATCAGTTATAAAACCAACCAATCTTCCCTCAGCTCTTACTGTGTTACCAACTATTACCTTCACACTGCCGCTCATATCTTCCTCCTACTCTAAGCACTTCGCATTAATTATTTTTATGTCGGAATCTATTTGAAGAACTAGATCCACCTCTGCTCCCATTAAAACTGCGAAATCTTCTATTTCCAGATGAGGCTCTCTTTCCATGTGTTCTTCTATTGTATGTGTAACTTCTTCAATGTCGTCACACCTTTCAAATTCAATAAAGCCTGCAAGATCAGATGAATAATCCTTTTTCAGCATCCATACATCATAATCTTCTAGCAAAT
>Ga0209977_10001163_pt1 | contig 11346 bp, 10 predicted proteins | sample SumtaG_2_FD_183113 | JGI IMG/M metagenome (GOLD analysis project Ga0209977, IMG submission 183113) | Deep subsurface microbial communities from Indian Ocean to uncover new lineages of life (NeLLi) - Sumatra_00607 metaG (SPAdes) (version 2) | ecosystem: Environmental > Aquatic > Marine > Oceanic... | reverse complement strand
AGGAAATTAGGCCTCAAAGGGATTAAGGCATATAAGGGTCGGGCAGAAAAAAAGGCTAACCTGCCATCACTATTCCATTTCTATGATATCGTTGCAGTACGAGCCCTGGCATCTCTAAAAAAAACAATCAGCATCTGTTCCTCTTATCTTGAACCAGGCGGCCTTTTGGTTACCTTCAAAGGGTCAAGTGTTGACCAAGAGATTGAAGATAGTAAAAGATTAATGGAGGAATTAAATTTCAGGATTAGTAAAAAATTTCCCTATAGCCTCCCAGAAACACAGGGGAAGAGGTACCTTCTTATCCTGAAAAAGGGAAGAAATTAGGGGATTCGCCCCAATTGGCCTCCGGCCCGTAGGGCCTACGCCCCGGAGGGAGTATTGGCCCGCCCTGGCGCGACTTGCCTGGAACACGCTATTGTAGTTGGAATATTTCAGCAGCCAATTCTATGGAATTTATGCTTTACATATCAGGTCTGGGCCAGGGAGTGATGGGATGGTTATGGGTTACATATTGTATTCACTTTAAACCCTGGCCCAGTCCTGGCCTATAGGCTTACTAGGTTTATCAGTGCGAGTACTGTCTTATAGACTTGTTAGCCTTATTAGAGCGCATAGCGCCAGGGCGGGCTTTAGGCACTTTAGCCCTGGCCCAGACCCGCCTGCCAGACGGCGGGCAGGCCTGGCAAAACCTGACTCAGCAAAGATAAGCCAGGATTTGTAATACATCAGAAGCAAGCGTATATTCAAATCATGTCGCACCCCTGGCCCAGACCTGGCATTGGGAATTTGATGTTTGGTATTGAGTTCTTGGAAAAGCTAATAGCCCTTATTTAATACATCATCACGTCGCGCCAGGGCGGGCTCACTTTAGGCACTTAAATTATAGGAGATAATATTATGGCAGTTGTTACCAAAGAAATTGAAATAGAGACAAAAGGATTTAATGATGTTTATGATATCACCCCGCTGGTGGCTGATTTTGTAAGAAAACTACCTTTCTCCGAAGGCTCTGTTATCATATTTGTCCCTGGTTCCACCGGTGGAGTGACAACTATCGAATTCGAATCAGGTGTTATTGACGATTTAAAAGATGCCTTTGAAAGGTTGATCCCTCAAACAATAGAATACAGGCATAATTTAAGGTGGGGCGACGGAAATGGTTTTTCTCATGTTAGATCGGCAATATGCAAAACCTCTCTAACAGTACCCTTCGTGGCCAACAAGCCGACAACTGGTACTTGGCAACAGATTGTCTTAATAGATTTTGACAACAGAAAGAGACACAGAAGATTGATATTTCAGGCAAGCGGATAAAAGCTCCTTTATAATGATTTACTCTGTCAGGAAAAACGTTTTTTGGGTGGAAACAACAGGGTATTTCTAATAAAGTGCGGATCTTATTTCAGGCGGTAGGTAATCAACCCATGCGTGGTATCGTAAGGAGAAACACTAATCTGAACCTTGTCCCCAATTATTACCTTGATCTTGTTCTTCTTCATTCGACCGGAAAGTACGCCAACGATCTTAATCCCTTTGTCACAATCAATCTGCATAGTTCCCCCGCCTAACATCCGTGTGACCACGCCTTCTAAATGTATTAGATCGTCTCTACTCAATTACTCCTCTATTTCTTTATGCCCTCAGCTTTATTAAAATTTTTACCTATATGACATAAAACACCTTTTATGTCAATAGGTTATCTTAAATTTTTTTAAAATTGTCAAAATTGAGATAAATCTCATTTTTCAGAAAAAAATCTTATGGGAAGTTTAACTACTTTGTATTTTGACGAATAAAAGAGATTTGTGTATAAATACAAATTAATAAGGGATAATATGGCTATCATGAAAGAAGAATCTGAGCACAAAAAACTCTACGACCACATCACAGGTGTAATACTAGCTGGTGGATTAAGTAAGAGATACGGCCAAAACAAGGCATTTCTAAAGATCGGTAGCACTCGATTGATCGACTCTATAACAGAAGAAATGAAAGCTATCTTTAAACGGGTAATCCTGGTCGTTAATGAAAAGAAAGACTATGAATATCTTGAAATACCAGTGGTTAAGGACCTTGTCAAAGGATTAGGTCCCATAGGAGGGATATACACAGGATTGATGAGTATACCTGATCAGGCAGGATTTTTTGTTGCATGTGATATGCCCCTTATTAATAGGCAATTAGTTCATTATATGGTGGATATAAAAGGTAATCATGCTGCCGTGGTTCCCTCATTAGCCAATAACATCGAACCTCTCCATGCTATCTATACTCAATCCTGTTTGGGCCCCATCAGAAACCTCATTGACTCTAAACGTTACCAGGTCAGGCTTTTTTATGACCAAGTACCAGTACGGTATGTTAAAGAAGACGAGATCAGGAGATTTAGTTCCCCAAGCAGGGCATTTCTAAATATCAACACACCTGATGAATTTGCCAAGATTAAACCTCTTTTGAAGGCTTGAGCTTTGAAAAAAGGGAAAATGATTGTATCTACCTACCAACCATTTTTTGCCCCATTTTCTGGATTCTTCTTAAAGGCCCATCTTTCTGACATGATGGTTATTTTAAATAATGTTCAATTCCCTCAGAGGACAACCTGGATAACCAGAAATCGCTTTAAAAACGACCAAGGAACTCTATGGATTACCATCCCAGTATGGAGAAAGGGGCTGGGCCTCCAAAGAATCAACAAGGTAAAGATATACCCTGAAGGGAACTGGAGAAAAAAACATTTAGCGAGCTTAAAAAGGTTCTATGCCAATGCTCCATATCTCAGAGAGCATTTAGATTTTGTGGTTGAGATCTTTTCAGAAAGATTTGAAAAACTAATAGATCTAAATATGAGTATAATCTATTATCTGAAAAAACATCTGATGATTGATACGCCACTGACTCTGCTATCCGATTTAGGCATTGAAGGGAAAGGGAATGAGCTTCTAATTAAAATTTGCAGGAAAATAGGTTCATCTGACTATCTGGCCCAGAGGAGTGCAGAAAAATATCTGGATAAAGATCTTTTTTCTAGTGCAGGGATAAATTTAAATTTTTTTACACCTACCTCTCCTGTTTATCCTCAGCTCTGGGGTGAATTTATCCATAATCTGTCTGCCTTTGACCTTCTGTTTAACTGTGGCCCAAAAAGTCACGAGATCTTGTTCCTGGAAAAAAGCCCATAATACTTTGGAGACAATTTAAAAAGATTGGTTACTATCTCTTTCTTTATTGTAATGTTGGCATTGAAAATAAAATCACCCAATATCTTAAAAAATTCCTTTCTAAATCTACTCTTCCAGCTTAGATAATCTAAACTTCCGGATATCATGCCTGATATAATTCGGCGTGCTAATAGGCTCACTTCAGCCATTTGAATCATAATCTCCATAAACTCAGCCTGGTAAAAATATTTAAAAACCTGAGAGGCCTTGACCAAATTTTTACCAAAATGTTTCATACATAATTGCTGATAAAGGGCTAATTCCTTTTCCAGTATACATTGCGCCAAAATCTCAGCTGAATATATCGCATAATAGATCCCCTCACCGCTAATTGGCTCCACAAAGGACGCAGCATCACCAATCAATGCCCAATTCCTGGAGCAGATAGACATATCTTGAATATCTTTAGCGGAAAAAAACGGAATATATGCCCCCCTAACGGAAATTGTCTTTGACATTCCAGGGTAATATCTCTCAATAAACCGCAATAATCTCTCTTTCATGGCTTTGTAATTTTTTTCTTTTCCCATGTTTCGAGGCATACCAATTGCCAGGCTATCAACCCTTGGAAACGCCCACAGGTATCCTTCAAGATCAGGAAAAAACTTATATGTTACAGAATCTTCTTGCACATCCAAAAAACACTCCAGGGCAAAACAGTAATCCCCTTTCATGGATTGTACCCTCAGTTTCCTCCTTGTTCTACTTAAGGCACCATCTGCCCCTACTAGGATCTCAGTTTTGTAATCACCATTTTCAGTAGAGATCCTCCAGTGACCTCCTTCTAAGGTAAATGCGTGAACCTTTTCTTTTCTGAAATGGGCACTGGATTCCATTGACTTTTTAAGAAGAGAATAATCCAGATCTCTCCGGTTGAATATTGTTAGTGGTTTTTCAAGCTCTACTTTGATCATCCTGTCTTTCGGGGAGATGAAGTTTGTCTTCCAGATAGTTTTCTTGAGACAAGAAAGCTCATTGAGGATAGGGAATCTTGCTATTGTTTTGTAGCCGACTCCCCCTCCGCAGAGTTTCTCATGGGGGGCACGAAAATCAAAAACTATATTATCTACCCCCTCTTTGCTTAAAAGATGGGAAAGGTAAGATCCTCCAACACCTGCGCCTATTATTCCGACTTTATACATGCCGATCGATTATTCCTATTATCCGTGAATAAGTTTTTAATATTATTTATTAAAATATATTAAATCATTTTAAGGAAAAATAACAGAATTGCCTTTTGTCTTATTCTATTTTTTACTAAAATATATTTTTAAGTTAACAAGTCTAATTTTAGGCCTATGCAAGTTTAATCTTATGAAAGCAAAGAAAGAGGTTCAAATAGATGGCAGGTACGGCGAGGGAGGTGGTCAGATCCTCAGAACAGCCTTAACCCTATCTGCTATCTTTAAGGTGCCAGTACATATTGATCACATCAGGGGCAACAGGAAAAAGCCAGGACTAAGACCCCAACACCTGATAGCGGTAAATGCACTGGCAACTATTACTGGAGCCAGAGTTGAAGGTGCTAAAATCGACTCAAATGAGCTCATCTTTGAACCTGGAGAGATAAGGGGAGGAAATTACACCTTTCATATTGGCACTGCCGGTTCAACCGGCCTAGTTTTACAGACCATGCTTCCTGTCCTGCTCTTTGGAAAAATCCCCTCTCACGTTCAGATCACAGGGGGTACCCATGTCCCCTGGAGTCCATCTTTTCATTATCTTAAGGCCGTGTTTTTGCCCGCCATTAAAAACATGGGGGCAGATGGTTCTTTAGAGATTGATAAATGGGGATGGTATCCCAAAGGAGGCGGTAAGATTAGGGCCGTAATAAAAAATACAAAGGGTCTTAAGGCCGTTCACCTCTCCAATCGAGGCAAGTTACTCAATCTTCATATTCTTTCTGCTGTTTCCAATCTCCCTTTAAGTATAGCTGAAAGGCAAAGAGACCAAAGCCTAAAAAGGCTTAAATATCTTGGAGTTAACCCAACTATCTCAATTGAGGACGCCCCATCTTCTGGTCAGGGAACAGTTCTCTTTTTAGCTGCTCAATTTGAAAATAGTATAGGAGGGTTCACTTCATTGGGTAAAAGAGGAAAAAGGGCTGAAGAGGTAGCTGATGATGCCTGCAATGAGTTTATGAAATTTTTTGATTCAAGGGGGGTTATTGATACTTACCTTGCAGACCAGCTTGTTCTATATATGGCCCTGGCAAAGGGACGATCAGCATTGATAACTGAAGGCATACCCGAACATCTCCTGACAAATATCTGGGTAGTAGAACAATTTCTTCCAGTTAAGTTTGATATAGAGGAAGAAACCGGAAAGATATGGGTAGATGGAATAGGACTGAACTTAGTTCGCTCTGCTCATCCCGCTATGCGGGAGAGTTATGGAATAAAGGAGGGATGGAGTAATGGATCTTAAAGGATCTTTGTATTTCTAAATCTTACATTATTCCAATACTCCATTACTCCATCATTCGTTATCGTAGGCTTACAACTAAAAAACAAAGTGCTATTATTTCAATAAGTTGTAGAAATTCCGTAAATAGGGTTAGGTGATTATCAAAGAAAAGGAAGTTTTTCCTTTTTTCTATATGCCAGTGCCTGACACGTAGCTATTAAAATATTTTCTCCCTCAGTAACCCTTATATCATAGGATGCTGTCTTTGCCGACCGATAGATCTCCTTTGATTCCGCCCTTAATACCCCTCCTTTTGTTGGGGATCTATGATATGTAATTGTCACATTCAGGGCAACAGCTACTGTACCGTGAGTGTTGCATGATATCTCAAAGGCCTCATCAATTAAGGAAAATATAGCTCCCCCATGGGTCATATCAAAAATATTTGCCATATCATCCTTAAATCCCATTTCCACTAATGCATATCCTGGTTCCAATTTGAGTAGCTTTAAACCCATCTTTATGGCATATGGTTCTTTGGCTACTTTTTGCCGAATAGCATTTATAATTTTGTCATTCATGATAAATCCCTCAATGCTCCCAATTTATATTTAGATCGCTTTTTAACCATAAAACATTGGCCTTTAATCTATTCAAGAATATCAGCAAAGTCAATGACGATCATGGTTTTCCAAATAGTGATAGTTGTTTTGAATTTGAAAAAATGTTGACGGGAGGAAAGATTATTATAAGAAAAGATGGAGCTTATGCTCTTCTTCTCAATGAGAACACTCTATACCTGAGCTCATACCTACTTCCATTAGGATAAAGGGCTTGAGATCGTTAGGCTGGGAGAGCTGTTGCTTAAACGGAGCAAGTTCTCGTTATTTATCTTTACACCAATTCCGGGGCTATCAAGGGGACCTGCCTTACCACCCAGCCCGAAAGATATATTTTCAAGAGTAACATTTTCCTTTAAAAAGAACTTATCGTAAGAACCTTCATGATAGGCGGCATCACGGCAGAGGAGGCTTAGAGCCCTCCCAGCGGCAGAAAGAATGCCTGATTCACCCAGGTGACTTCCGATCTGGAAAGAAAGCCCATTTACCCTTAAATGGTCAATTATCCTGAGTGATCTTCGAAAGCCACCACACTTCGATAATCTCACATTTATCATTTTATAATTTCCATCCTGTATAATTCCTTCCAAATCTTCAAAGGAACATACTGACTCATCAGCCATCAGGATTACACTAGAATTTTGCATTGCTCTGGCGAATCCGACAATATCCGGATCATCAGGCATCATAGGTTGTTCTACAACCTTGACCTTGTATTCCTTAATAAGTGATACATGCTTTAAGGCAAGTTCATAATTCCAGGCACAATTGATATCTATCTTTAGATCATAATCATCTCCAAAAACAGAATTGGCTATTTTAATCGCTTCTTTATTTTCAGCAAAATCTTTACCCATTTTCAGCTTTACTTTGTTAATCTTCATCTCCTTGATAAATCGACATATTTCCATTTTTCTCGTCTTATTGCAGAGAGGAACTCCAGCTCCATAATAAACTTCTCTTGTATAGAAATCTTTAGGGAAATATTCTATTATATTTATGTCTTGGTTCTTTCCCAGAGCATCTAAAAGAGACATCTCAAGGGCGCAAATGGCAGAGTTATGTCCCTTTCCATTAGGAAGGCTATCCACGAAATCCCATATCTGCGAAACATCATTTAGCTCCCAGGGAAAGGAATCTTTCTGTGCAAAATAGCTGATATGTTTGGTTGCACTTTCTTGGGATTCCCCTGTGACGTACTGTCGAGGTGCACCTTCTCCGTATCCTCTTATTTCTCCTTCATCAGCAATCACCTCCACAATGATGTTATTGGCGAAAGACCCTTTTCTGCGGGAGTGAGAAAGGTCACCTGAAAAAGGAAGTAATATCTTATAGACGTTAACCTTATCAATTTTCATGGGTTGTTCCTCTCTGCCTTGGCTGATAATCGCAATGAAGGATCTGTGGGGAGATTTACAATAAATGTTGTCCCTTCATTGACCTCACTTCTGACCTCAATCGTCCCCTTGTGATCCTGAATATTTTGATGAGCAATAAACAGGCCAAGACCAGTACCGTTATGCATATTACTTTTATGTTTAGTCGTAAAATAAGGGTCGAATATCTTATTAATCACTGATTGAGAGATCCCGATCCCGTTGTCCTTAATCTCTATCCGGATACTTTTTCTATTTCCACTCATTGAAAAGTCTAAGGTTAATATCTCAATTCTTCCCTCTTCAGGGGTAAACTGTACAGCATTGGAAAGGAGATTGAGAATAACCTGTTTCATCTTCTCAGAATCCATCCACGCCTGTCCTATGTTGCTATCAAATTGACGGACAACCTCAATCCTCTTGGCATTACTTTCCGGCGAAACAAGAAGAATCATCTTGTCAATCAGGCCATGGAGATCGTTTAGCTCAAAGTGTGATTCTCTCGTCTTAACCAAATCCAGAAGCTCTGTAATCAGGTTATTCACCCGGTTCGTCTCTTCCATTGCAATTTTATAGAAGTTTGTTCGAAATTCTTCATCGTTGAATTTCTGGGGTAACATCTGTAGAAAGGTCCCTATGGCTGTCATGGGATTCTTAATCTCATGGGCCAATCTTGCGGCAAGATTGCCCAAAAAGGAGAACCTTTCGGCCCTGCTCAACAGGGCATGAGATTGTTTTAGCTCCTTCACCTGTTCCTGCAGTTTGCAGTAGAGCCTTGCGTTTTCAATGGCTAAAGCAATCTGAGGGGCAAAGATTTCAAGTATCTCACGAGTTTCCTTTGGCACGCCTTCCTCAGCAACAGCATCTGTAGCAATGACCCCGATCACCTTAGATCTGGTTATTAATGGAACCACAAATATCGAAGTAGGCTGTCCATAAGATAAAATAATGTTCTCTTTTCTCAGGCTTGAACTTTTTACCTCAGAAACATACTCTGGCTGTCCTGTATTTGTAGCTCTTGCCAGGATGTTGCTTACACGGCTAAGAGGAACTCTATAATTTGTAATCTCTTCCGGGACCTCACCATCAAAGCCAACACCATATATATACTCAAGATACCCTTCCTCTTCATTCAGAAGCATGATTATAGCTCGATTAATCTGACAGACGTTGGATAGAAGGTTCATGATAACAGTCAATAGTTGGCCCAAGTCAAGCACGGAAAGGATGGCCTTTCCGGTTTCCTGTATGGCCAGAAGTTGTTTGATTTTTTGACTTAGCTCCACATTCAGACGGTTGACCTCTTCGTATTTTTGCTTAATTACCTTCTTGTCCCCCTCCATTTCCATTATTGTTTCCATCAGAACAGACTTTGATGTGAAAAAGCGTGAAAAAATCTCATGAAATCTGTTCCTGGCAGGCCATTTTAAGTGATATTCGCAATAGGGAGCACCTTCAAAGTAACAACATTCCTCTTTGAGATTGATGGGTCTCCCTCCCCAGACGAGGGGCATAAAGGCATATGCGCCCTGGTTCAACAGGCATATATCTTTTGATACTTTCATTTGAGGGTCCCAATGTAATCTAACAATGGCCTGGTTTCCCTTAATTTCCACCAGCTCTACCTTTTTGTTTCTGTTCCATTTGTCATTTATTTTTTGAACATGTTTGAGAGCCGTTTTAGTTGACCAAAGTGCCTTTATTATTATGCCCTGGACATAGCCCAAAGAGGTTTTTTCAACAGCATACTTGCCTGTCTTGTAAGCAGCCATTTCGTCATGAAGAATCAGTCTGGCCCTTTCCAGTAATTTAGAAATTACAGCACAGGAGATCCAGTTATTAGGATCCGTTAAAAAGCCTTCAGGATCAGGGAGATCATCAATCTCAGGGTCAAGGCTCCCTAAAAGGCTAGAACAATCACTATCGTTATATTCCTTTACATAATTCAGGATTACCCTGGAGTTTATGCAGCTTACTTCCTTTTCCATATAAAAACCTTTATAATTATTAAGGGCTTAGAATGGTAAGTTACGAGTGCTTCTCTGGCTTGACATCCATTTTTTATATTTCTCAGTTAGCCTGGGCACTAATTCTCTGAAAGCTAAAAGGCTTTCTGTTTTTACATTAAATATCCCCCTATCGTTATTCCTGAAACATGTATCAGGAATGATATCATCGCTTAAGGCATGGGCCGGGAGCCGAAAAAAAGGGATTATATTTAAGATATTTGCCTGGAGCTTAAACGTATAATTTGATAAATTAAAAATTTTTTCCATATAAGACAGGAGGGTTTCAAAGTTTAAATCTTTAGAGGGCTGCCTGACAATATTCTGACCGAAAACACCGTCATCATCAAAAACAACATCTGGCAGGGACAAGGAAATGTCGTAAAGCTTGGTTTTGGGGTAGACCCTGCATTCTCCGATCTTAAAGACATATCCCCCTGGTCCATTATTTTTTGCTAATTCTTTAGTAAAAATAAGGCTCTCTTCAAGGTCTTTTTCTGTGTCTCCCGGATACCCGGCAATCATAAAAACCATTATTGGGATTTCATTTCTTACGGCTTCTTCGAATATGGCAATGGTGTTGGAAATGTATTTCTGGTAGTGAGATCTATCCCTCACCTTATTCATCCTTCTTAATGTATTATAACTTGCCGATTCAAACCCAAGTGCCATCATCCCACAAACATCTGCAATTTGAGGGATTATGGACGGATCAAAGACATCACATCGGGTTTCAAAATTAACCTTCATACCTAATGATCGAAGAAAAGGAAATAAATCAAAAGATTTAAAAAGGGCATCACTGATCATCAGGGTATGGGTATTGCTCCGATGTGACAGATTTATCAGGTCTTTTCGGACAATCTCAAAGGGAACCTCTTTCCTGACAGGTCGTATGAATTCTTCCATGCAGAAATTACAATGATAGTGGCAACCACGACTGAATGCATAGGGCAGTATATCATATTCCTTTTGGTATTTTAATAATTCCAGATTAAGAAGGGTCTTTTTCTTAAGATCAAAACGCATACCTTTTTTTGTTAAATGGATGTGGCCATCTTTTTTCCAGGCCAGGTTCGGGATTCTCTTGTTTATTGGGTCTTCGCCCCTTTCCAAAAGCTCGATTATTTTAAGTGCGGGTATTTCACCTTCACCAACCACAATCAAATCTATTGCTGAGGTTCTTGAGAATATCTCTTCATAGTAAATGGTGGGGAAATAACCTCCCAAAAAGATAAATATAGTAGGATCATATTCCTTTATAAGCTCACATAGATGGAGTGTCTCTTCAGCCTGAGCAATAGCCGTACACGAAATGCCTATACCCTTAGGTCTTATTTCTGATATGTCATTTAGAAGTTCTCTGTATATTTGTTCTTTTCCTTCCTGTGTAAGGGGTAACCCATAATCCACAGGGATAGAAATAATCCCAATTTCTACTTCGGGAATGTTGGATTTAACAAAGCTTGCTATCTCCATAAGGGGTAATGGATAGGCGGGAACATATACATCTATATTTTTCGAAATCGGTTCAATGAATAGAATCAAAGTGGACTCCTGATTGTAACTGGATTTTGATTATTTTGTGCTCTGTATGTCGCTTTTCCTTTCCCATCAACAGATACGACGCAATTTCTTGGCACCTCACAAACAATCCAGTAGCTCCTCCATTCTTAGCATACTGTACACAGCTTTTGCAACAAAAATACCAGTCACTTCC
>Ga0209977_10001161_pt1 | contig 11354 bp, 17 predicted proteins | sample SumtaG_2_FD_183113 | JGI IMG/M metagenome (GOLD analysis project Ga0209977, IMG submission 183113) | Deep subsurface microbial communities from Indian Ocean to uncover new lineages of life (NeLLi) - Sumatra_00607 metaG (SPAdes) (version 2) | ecosystem: Environmental > Aquatic > Marine > Oceanic... | reverse complement strand
AAAAGCCAGGCACCAGACAGCAAGAATGGGAATCTCCATGGGGGTTAGGATTTCCTGGCTGGCATATTGAGTGTTCTGCAATGTCCATGAAATACCTTGGAATGTCGTTTGATATTCATACAGGAGGGGAAGACCATATTCCAATTCATCATACAAATGAAATCGCGCAAAGTGAAGCTGCTACAGGAAAGAAATTTGTCAATTACTGGCTGCATGGAGCTTTCTTGTTATTCAAGGGAGAAAAGGTTTCAAAATCCACAGGAGGATTATATACATTATCAGAACTTGAAGAGAAAGGATATTCTCCACTATATTTAAGATATTTTTTTCTTTCTGGGCACTATAGAAAACAACTAAATTTTAGCTTTCAGGCACTAGATTATGCCAAGAGTTCACTTCAAAGACTTAAAGAGATAATCTCAAAATTAGATAAAAAACAAAAAAAGAATAAGAAAAATATTGAGGCTGCATATAAGCAGTTTCTTGAATTTTTGAATGATGATATAAATACTCCTCGTGCTTTGTCTTATATGTGGGAAATTTTAAGAGAAAACAGGCTTAATGATTCTGAAAAATATGAACTTATTCTAAAGTTTGATAAAGTTTTTGGTCTGGATTTGGATAAAGTAAAAGAAATTAAAGTTCCAAAAGAATTAGAGAAATTAATATTAGAAAGAGAGGGATTGAGGGAAAAGAGAGATTGGAAAAAGGCTGATGAAATAAGGAAAAAGATTAATAAACTCGGATTTGTAATTGAAGATACTAAAGAAAAGGTTATTGTGAAAAGGCGCTCTTAACGTCTTTGCTGAATAAAAGATATCCTGCAATAAATCCTTCTATTAGAATATTAATTATTCCATTAAAGTAGGACCCTGTAAATAATATTGAAATTCCTCCAAGTAATCCTAGTATAGAGAAAATAATTACAACTATTCTTGCCCAATTACGTCCTTTCCATAAACCTCTTCCTATAAAGAAACCAAGAATGCCTAAACCAATCATTAGGATTCCACCCACAATAAATAAACTAGTACCAAGTGCTATAAGCAGAGGAATTTGTTCTATAATAGAACTTATCATTCCAGCACCAATAAGAAAAAGTAAACCAAAAATAATTCCTAAAACTGCGCCGATATAATAAAGAACTGCAATTATTTTAACAAGAACAGGAATCTCTTTCTTCACAGGCATTGTCTGCGGTTGATTGTCCCTTAACATTGTCTGTGGTTGATTGTCCATTAATAATACTATGAAAGAAAATATATAAATCTTTTGAAAAAGTATATAAAACAAAATTTATTAATTTATGCATAAGATGGTGAAAAAAGAATTTGAATTTGTTGATTTAAGATATAAGCCAAAAGATGATTTAATTTGTTTATTCAGGATTTCTCCTGCAAGAAACCTGAGTATGAAAAAGGCTGCGAATACTGTGGCCCTGGAGAGTTCTATAGGTACATGGACAGAAGTTCCTGGAAAAGATTATGTCAAAAAATTGAAAGCAAGGGTTTTTTCTATTAAAGGAGAGAATATAAAAGTTGCTTATCCTAAAGAACTTTTTGAATCTGACAATGTTCCGAATATTCTTTCTAGCATTGCAGGAAATATTTTTGGGATGAAAGCAGTAAAAGCAATAAGATTAGAAGATGTTTCTTTTCCAAAATCAATTCTGAAACATTTTCCCGGACCAAGGTATGGAATAAAAGGAATCAGAAAAATGATGAAAGTTAAAAACAGGCCTTTAGTCGGGACAATAATAAAACCAAAATTAGGACTGATAACAAAAGATCATGCTGAAAGTGCGTATGAGTCTTGGATGGGGGGGTGTGACCTTGTTAAAGATGATGAAAACCTTGCCTCACAAAAATTTAATGTCTTTGAAAAAAGACTTGTAAAAACATTAGAAATGGCAGATAAAGCTGAATCAGAAACAGGAGAGAAAAAAGCTTATCTTATTAATGTTACTGCAGAAACAAAAGAAATGATGAAAAGAGCTCAATTAGCAGAACAGCAGGGAAGTAAATACATTATGATTGATATAATAACTGCTGGTTGGGCTGCGCTGCAAACTTTAAGAGAAGCTAATTTTAAAATGGCACTTCATGCACACAGGGCAATGCATGCTGCTTTTGACAGAGACCCGAAACATGGGATAAGTATGATGGTTATTGCTGACTTTGCAAGACTTATTGGTGTAGATCAAATCCACATTGGAACAGGAATTGGAAAACTTGAAGGAGACATTGAAAATATAGAAGATTTGGAAGAAGAGATTTCGACGAAAGATGTTAAAGCTACTAAAAAAAGACTTGCACAAAAATGGGGGGAAATTAAATCAACACTTGCAGTTTCTTCAGGAGGATTACATCCAGGGCATGTTCCTTTCCTTATAAAACACCTTGGGAAAGATCTCGTGCTGCAAGCTGGTGGAGGAATTCACGGACATCCTTCTGGAACAAGGGCTGGAGCTGCTGCAATGCGTCAGGCTGTTGATGCTGTGATGAAAAAGCAATCTTTAAAAAATTATGCAAAAAGCCACGGTGAATTACAAGAAGCCCTAAAAAAATGGTCAAAAAAAGGATTTTAAAAGAAAAATCTCAAAAGGCTTGATAGCGGTCCTCCGTATCTGAATATTTCTACGATGGAATTTACAAAGATTATTAAAATCAGAAACATCAAAAAGGCTCCTAAATGGATATAAAATTCTCTCTGAAGAATCATCCCAGTCACATTTCTTTTTTTCGCTTTATCATAACTTATAGCATCGAATGGAACATGCATTGTAGCCTGGGTAGCTCCGTAAAAGATATCTGTAATAATTACTTGAAGAGGAGTGACTATAAAAGATTTTACTACCCAGATAATTGCATTTGTAACTGTCCCTATTTTTAAAATGCTCTTCCTCTTTTTTGTATCTGAAAGTTTCCCGGCAAGAAATATGAAAACCACCCCTGAAAAAAGAGAGAGTGAAGAAACTATCCCGAGAAAAATATACTTTTCCCCAAGAATAAAAAGAAATATGAATAAAGGCCAGACAACCCATCCAAGCCGCATCTCTGCTCCGTGACCCATAAATCCTAAAACCTCTTTTAATTTCTGTCCCTGGAAAAATTCTTTTAAAGAAAAATGGAATGGCTGGTGAATTTCTTTAGTAAGAAATAAAGGGATAATTGAACCAATAAGAAAAATAATTACAATAATAAAAAGTATATTAAATCCAAAAAAGGCGAGGATTAATCCTCCAACTCCAGGACCCATAACTGCAAAAAGAGAAGCAATAATTTTTGAAAATCCAACTTGCATTCCTCTTTGTTTTTTATCACTAAATTTCGTGAAATCTATATGATAAGGAACCCAGAAAAAAGCCGCACTAATTCCATATATTAGGGACAGAAGAATCAAAGGCCATCTAAAACTCTCAAGACTGTAAAGAAGTGCGAAGAAAATTATCAAAAAAGGCATACTTATGAGCATACAATGTTTAAGCCCTATTTTTGAAAAAACCTTTACAGAAACAAGGGAAGAAACCGCTGTTATTAATCCTAAAATCCCGTAAAAAAGGAAAATTGTTGTAAAAGAATATCCTAATTGATAAAGATAAACAGGAATAAAAACTCCTGCCAGTGCAAAGGCAAAAGCTCTTATTGCAATACTCGCATATAATTCGTTAAGTTCTCTGTTTCTTAGGAAATGAAAAAAATGATGCTGCTGGTGCATTTAATAAAAAAAGAAAATTCATTAATAAAAGTTTCGGGTTAATTAAGCAAATTATAAAAAGATAATTTCCTTCCTGGTTTAATGAACTTTAGGAAATTTGTTACAAAACAAGGGACTATAATTCTCGCAGGAAAAAATGCTGAAAACAATGAAGAGCTTATAAAACAAGTCAAAGACAGTGAAGAAGTATTCCACACAGAGCATCCTGGAAGTCCGTTTGTTAACATTAAAGGAAAACCCAAGAGAGGAGACATAAAAGCTGCAGCAATATTCTGCGCAAGATATAGCAAAGATTGGAAAAAAAACAAGGAAGATATATTTGTGCACAGATTTAAAGGAAAAGATATTTACAAAAGCAAGGGAATGAAAAGGGGCACTTTTGGCGTGAAAAAATTCAAAAAAATGGTAGTTAAAAGAGCTGATATAAAAAAATGCGGCTTGCGGGAATCGAACCCGCATCCCAACCTTGGGAAGGTTGTATCATGCCACTAGACCAAAACCGCTTGTTTATTAATAAAAAAATATAAAAACAATATTTAATTTTTTGTATGTTAAAGAATGGCACAAAGCAGTATACAACTAGGAAAGAACAAAATAACTGAAAATTTTATAGAAACAATTAAAGATCATTTCAAAAAACATGATAATGTTAAAATTGATGTTTTGAAAAGTGCAGAACATAAAAAAGAAAAAATAAGAGCATATAGTAAGGAGATTCTTGAAAATCTTGGAAAAAATTATACGGCAAAAATAATCGGATTTACAATTTTTCTGAAGAAGTGGAGAAAAGCAAGGAGATAACTTTATAAATTATCTCTCCTGCACTATTTTAGGTTAAACAGTTCAGCTGTTCTAATTCCGAGAGGGATGCCTCACTCAAACCAAGAACCTTAACAATGGAAAAAACTGAAAAAAATCCTGTTTATGAGCTCAATGCTCAGGAATATAATTTAAAATTAGCAGAAGCTTTAAAAAAAATTCCAGAGTTCAAACAACCTGAATGGGTTGGGTTTGTAAAATCTGGTCCTGGAAAAGCAAGACCTATTGACGATCCTGGCTTTTGGTATAAAAGGGCTGCAAGTATTTTAAGACAAATTTACAGGAAAAGTATTGTTGGTACTAACAGACTTAGAACAAAATATGGAAGTAAGAAAAAAAGAGGGGCCAGACCAGAAGAATTTAGAAGAGCTGGAGGAAAAATAATAAGGGCAATTCTTCAGCAGTCTGATAAAGTTGGTTTTACAGAAATTGTAAAAGGGATTAAAGGTGTAAAAGGAAAAAAACCCGGAAGGCAATTAACTGAAAAAGGAAAAAAATTTCTGGAGGAGATAAAATGAATGAAGGCTCTGTAAAAGATTTTCGTCCTGGAGATGGAAGGATGGATAAAGTAAAAAAAGTCCTTAAAGAAGGTACTTATATATGTAGTGGGGATGATTTTGATGTATATAATTTTGAATGTACGACGATCTGTGTTTATAAGGATGGTAGAATTAGAATTGGAGGAAAATTACCTATGACTAGACTATACGGTCAATCTCAATTAGAAGAAAAGGCAAAAATTGAATTAAAGGAGATAAAGTAAAATGGGAATCAAGAATCCACAAAAAAAAGCCAAGCTTGCGAAGAAAGCAAGACAGACTAAGTGGGCTCCTGTATGGGCTGTTCTAAAAAAATATGGTATGGGAAAAAGGGTCCACCCTTCTGCAATGACCAAGCATAGGCGTTCTTGGAGAAGGACCAAATTACATATTAAACCAAGAAAACAAAGGAAATCTCATTTCGGATAAAATGGCAATCAAATATTTTTCATGTCAAATAAAATACCCATTAGCATTCAAAATCGAAGATATGAAAAAAGCAGAATTAATTAGAACATATATCCCTCTAGATATGGATGATGTAACAGCAAAAGTATATCATATGGAACTTGGAGATAGAAGTGTCACATTAGAAAAAATTATGACTCCTGTAAACAACTTAATGCCTATTGCTCATAGAGCTCATGATGTATATCTTAGAATCATTGGAAAAGAAGAAGCAATAATGAAAGCCAAAAAAACATTAGAGAGAAAATTTGGGTATAAATTAGAAAAGAATGATCCCGCTATAGAAAATTAAAATGGCAAAGAAAAAAACTGAGCCAATAGAAAAACTTGAAAGAGAATATATTATTCCTCTCAGAAATAAATGGAAAAAGGTTCCTAGATACAAAAGAGTAAACAAGGCGATAAAAACAATAAAAGAATTTTTGGTAAGACATATGGGAATTAGTGACAGGGATTTAAATAAAGTAAGGCTTGATAAATATCTTAATGAATTTGTATGGGCAAGAGGAATAAGAAAACCACCAATTAAAATTAAAGTCAGGGCAATTAAAGAGGGGGATATTGTTAGAGCGGAGCTTTTTGAAATGCCAGAGAAAATGAAATTCAAACAAGCACGACTTGAAAAGAGGGAAAAGGAAGCTGCTGAAATAGAAAAGAAGAGAAAGAAAGAGGAAAAGCCTGAAGAGAAAACCGAGGAGAAAAGAGAAGAGGAAAAGGCTCCAAAGACAGAAGAGGAGAAAAGAGAAGAAAAAGAAAAAGCCAAAGCAGGAGAAGAGGCAGGCAAAGAACAGGCAAGGAAAGAAGCTAAAAGAACAAAACATCAGACAAAAGTCTCAAAGCAGCCAAAGAGACAAAGAAGACAGGCACTGGCTAAATAAAAAATATTTGAAGGGGAATTTAAGAGACTCTTTCAAGACCTCCGAATACACATCTTCCGGGTTCATTTGTTGCAGGGGTAAATATAATGTAATCCCATCCCCCATCTGGGGTTTGAAATCTCTCTTTAAGCTCCTCTATATCTAGTCCTTCTCTTAATTTTGGATCTCCGCCCACAGGGATTTCCTGTTTCTCTAAATAATCCATTGTACCACTTAAAACTTGTTTATGGAATTCTTCTGGACTTGTAAATTCTTGCTTATCATAAGGAATTAAATAATTTAATATTGCAGGTAGCTCTGGATATTGTTCGTTTTTCTTAAATCCTGTTGGCATATCTAATCTTAATTTGAATCTAATACTCATAAATTTATAAGAAGAAAAATACTTTAAAAGAATATCTCTCCTATAAAATATATAATGAACATCTCAAAACTAAAAGAAAAAAAATCCACAGAAGAACTTTTGGAATTTGGAATCATAAACATAGATAAGCCATCTGGACCAACATCGTTTGATATTTCTGATTTTGTCAGAAAAAAGCTTGAACTGAGAAAGACGAGTCATTTTGGAACACTTGATCCTAAGGTTACAGGTGTTCTTCCAATAGCACTTAACAGAGCATGTAAACTCACCGGGTTTTTTATAGGAGAGGATAAAGAATATGTTGGAATAATGAGAATTCATAAAGACATTTCTTTGGAAGAAATTGAAAAAGCAGTAAAAAAGGAATTCATAGGTAAAATAACCCAATTGCCTCCTGTAAAATCAAGAGTAAAAAGACAAGAAAGGCAGAGGGAGATAAAAAATTTTAAAATATTAGAAAAAGATGGCCAAAACATTTTATTTCGGGTAGAGTGTGAAGGCGGAACCTATATAAGAAAATTAATTCATGATTTAGGGAATGCTCTTAAAGTTAGGGCCCATATGCTTGAACTTAGAAGAACAAGAGCTGGGATTTTTGAAGAAGATAAAAGTGCTACCTTATATGAGCTTGAAAAGGCTGTTAGGGAATATAAAAAAGGGGATGAAAAACTTTTGAGAGATATCATAATCCCTGGAGAAATTGTTTCAGAACTTTATTCTGTTGTGCAGATAAAAAAAGAATTTGCTGACAAAATTCTACACGGCAGCCCAATATATTACGGGCATTTAAAAAACACCAAAGACAAAGAAAATGAAGGGAAATTTTGTGTTTTTGAAGAAGAAAAGTTTATCGGGATTTACAAAGTCACAGCTGAAGGAGAAATCTTTGCAAGACCTGAATTTGTTTTGCAGCCAATACAATGAGAAACTTCGTATATTTTTCAGAAAGCGCAAGAACGTCTGGGAATTTTGATGTGAATGATCTTATGAAAGCAGGAAGAATGGATATTGTAATGCATGTGATAATAAATTCTTTTTTTCTTTCCCATAATTTAAGAGATGATGTTAAACTTCATCTGATTTTTTATGGGCAGCCAGATCCCCCCAAACATATTGAGATGCAGGTAAAACCTGAAACAAATCTTAGTAAAAAGGATGTTGCAAATTTAATTAAGAAGGTCCTTTACAAGTATAAGGAAGGGAAAAAGGCAGAGGTTTTGCCTGGTTGTTTTATTGAAAAAAAGAGTTTTTTGAATGTTATTGATGAATTAGTTAAACAAGGAAAGAAGATTTTTATCCTAAGCAAAAGAGGAAAAGATATAAGAAATGTAAAAATTCCAGAAGAAAGTGTTTTTGTTTTTGGAGATCATAAAGGACTGCCTAAAAAAGAACTAAAAAGGATGAAAAAAATTGCTCCATTGATATCTGTCGGGCAAAAAACTTATTTTGCAAGCCAGGTAATTACAATTATAAATAATGAACTGGATTTAAGAGGATTGTAAATTAAATTTTAGAGCCTAAATTTCTAAATTAAAACTTTCTCTTAATTTAATTCTAATCAAATACTCGATGTCCTCTATTCCTACCCCGAGATTATAAAGTAGAAAAATCTCCTCTTTTGCATCCTGTGGAATTCCCTCTAAAAATAAATTTTCCATTTCACACCTTTTTCTTTGAATTTTTGTCCCCCATAAAAGGGGGATGAGCATGAATTCCCTTCGTTTAGAAGGGAATTGGGGTTGAAACGAGACTAAATGTCAGGTAATTTTAAGCTGATAAAACTAAGAAAAGGGTTTATAAATCACTTGTGAAAAGATGATAAAGAAAAGGTATATAGAATAAGGTTCCACAAGCTTTTTAAATAAAAACTGGTTTTTTTGAAGGATGAAAATAGTTCTTACTCCTGATTGGTTTCTTGGAAAAGATATTCTGATTGATTCTTTTAGTTTTATTGTTCTAATAATCTTTTCTGTTCTTGCTATTAGAAGTTATAATCTGAATAAAAAAAACAAGAATCTTTTATATCTTGGAACAGGTTTTGGCCTAATAGCGCTCGCGCAGATGGCATGTATTTTTACTAAATTAGTTTTGTATTATGATATAGGACCTGCCCAGGCAATAGGGCAAGCAATAATTACAGGCCAGCTTTTAAGTTCTGTAAATATTTTTTATTATATAGGATTTTTCTTTCATAAATTTTTAATTTTGGCTGGGTTTTTTATTATTTATAGGCTTCCAAGGAAAAAAATATTTGTGGGGGATTATGCTCTTGTTTTATATTTCATACTACTTTCTGCTATATTAAGCGCATACGAAGGATTTTTCTATTTCTTCCATTTAACTGCTTTTGTTTTGTTAATTCTCATAGTCAATAATTATTATAGGATTTATAAAGAGAATAGATTTGTGAATACAAAGATACTTATCACAGCATTTGGTATTCTTGCCTTGGCTCAGCTTATTTATGTCCTTTCAAAAGTGGGTATTTTGTTTGCTGTGGCAAATACCATAGAATTGATAAGTTATGTAATCTTGTTATTTTTAATTATAAGGATACTGAAATATGGAGAGAAAAAGAAGTCGTATGGACATAATATCAGATATGCTGACAATCGTTCAGGAAAGAAACGGAGGCATTAAGCCAACGCATCTGATGTATAAGGCAAACCTATCACATAATCAGATGAAAGCATACCTTAATGAATTAATTAAGAAGGACCTAATAGAAAAAAATACTTTGAAGAATGGTGTCAGAATAATCATAACAAAACATGGGAGAGATTTCTTATTACAATACATCAGAATGAAGGAATTTGAAAAGACTTTTGGTTTGTGATACAGATAAAACTTAATAAATCCTTTTTCCTTTTCTTTTCTATGAAGAAACCAGTCAGACTTTATATTAAAGGGGTTGTTCAAGGAGTATTTTTTAGGTCATTTATTAAAGAAAATGCTGAGCGATATAATGTTAAAGGATTTATTAGAAATCTTGAAGATGGGAGAATTGAAATCTTTCTTGAAGGAAATTCTGATGATGTAAATAAAATGATAGAACTTGCAAAAAAAGGTCCAAAACACTCACAAATAAAAGAAGTTACAATCAAGCCAGAGAGATTCCAAGATTTTAAAAGTTTTAAAATACTGCATATTTAGTTATAAAATGGGTCGAGAAGAAGAAATTATAAAAGAGAGGGAGAAAAAGATTTCAGAACTTCGGAAAAAGGGGATAGATCCCTATGCTAATAAATTTGATAAAAAAGATTCTGTTAGCAAGACTTTGAAAGCTAAGCTTGGAACAAAGGTAAAAACAGCTGGCAGAGTTATGACTAAAAGAGAAATAGGAAAAATAGTGTTTTCAGATTTGCAGGATTTTTCAGGGAAAATTCAGATAGTTCTTCAAGGCAAAGAAACACCTGCAAAAGATTTTGATTTTTTCTGTAAATATATAGACATTGGAGACATAATTGGAATTGAGGGAAAAATCATTAAAACAAAAACAGGTCAGCACTCGATTCTTGTTAAAAAGCCCACACTCTTGACAAAATCTCTTCTTCCGTTACCGTCGAAATGGCACGGGTTTCAGGATAAAGAAGAGAAATACAGAAAAAGGTATCTTGATTTAATTATGAATCCGCAGGTTAAAGAAGTTTTTAAGAAAAAACATATTTTTTGGAAGTCAATAAGAGATTTTATGGAGGGGGAAGGATTTATGGAAGTTGAAACCCCTGTATTAGAAAATACTCCTGGGGGAGCAGATGCTAATCCTTTTATAACACACCATAATGCTTTAGACATTGATGTTTATTTAAGAATTTCAATGGGAGAATTATGGCAAAAAAGATTAATGGTTGCCGGTTATGAAAAAGTATTTGAGATAGGAAGGCAATTTAGAAATGAAGGGATGGGTCCTGAACACTTACAAGATTATTCTCAAATGGAATTTTATTGGGCATATGCAAATTATAAACAAGGTATGAAACTTGTAGAGCAAATGTATAAATCTGTGGCTAAAAAAGTCTTAGGAACTCTTAAATTTGAATCACATGGTTTTAAAATTGATATGGGTAAAAAATGGGGAACATATGATTATGAAAAAACAATTAAAAAATATACTAAAGTGGATATTTACTCTGCATCTGAAAAAGAAGTTAAGAAAAAGTTGAAAGAACTAAAATTAGAACATGATCCTATTTTAGATAAATGGAAACTTATTGATATTCTTTGGAAATATTGCAGGAAAAAATTAGCAGGACCTGGATTTTTAATTAATCAGCCTGTAGAAGTTTCACCTTTAGCAAAAAGAAAAGAAAGAGATCAAAAAAAAGTTGAGAGGTTTCAAGTGATTATTGCAGGAAGTGAAGTTGGAAACGGGTATTCTGAATTAAATGATCCTCTGGATCAAGAAAAGAGATTTGAAGAACAAGCAAAAAAAAGAGAGCAAGGAGATAAGGAAGCTCAAATGCATGATAAGGAGTTTGTTGAAGCTTTGAAATATGGGATGCCTCCTACATGTGGTTTTGGGGTAAGTGAAAGATTTTTTTCTTTCTTAGTGAACAAGCCAATAAAAGA
>Ga0209977_10001160_pt1 | contig 11355 bp, 9 predicted proteins | sample SumtaG_2_FD_183113 | JGI IMG/M metagenome (GOLD analysis project Ga0209977, IMG submission 183113) | Deep subsurface microbial communities from Indian Ocean to uncover new lineages of life (NeLLi) - Sumatra_00607 metaG (SPAdes) (version 2) | ecosystem: Environmental > Aquatic > Marine > Oceanic... | reverse complement strand
GATAAGCGTCTTCAAAGAGCTAAAAAAAGAATTAATATGCTTCTGGACGAAATCAATCAATATTATTGGGATTTTAAAATAGAAAAAAATCTTGTTGAACTTAGAAATTTGGCTACTGTCGCAAAAATAATAATAGTAAGTGCAATTTCTCGCAAAGAGAGCAGGGGAATCCATTATAATTTAGATCATCCTAATAAATCTGAAATGAGTAGAGCTACTACAATAAGAAGACCTTGGTAATTTGAATCCAAATATAAGTATGAAATGTTTTAATTGTTATTTTTTTCAAGACACAAATGATATTTTCTTTACTTCTTATTTTTTGATAATTACTCTTTAATTTTAAATTTCTTTTGCAATAATCTAATATCGATAATCTTATTAGTTGTTTTAATAGGTTTTTATTTTATGATTAAATAAGTATAAGAAAGAAAATACAGCTATATAATTAGGAATTAAAAATCATGATTGAAGAAATAATTAGAAATACAACAAGTATTTGTCCAGAATGCCTACAACCAATTCCTGCTGAGATTTATGTTGATGCAAATATGGGGTGGGTTATGATGCGAAAGCATTGTGAGGAACATGGAGATTTTAAAGATAAAATTTCGGTTAGCCCAGAGGAATACAAATGGAACCAGAGTTTCACTAATGAGATTGGTTCTACTATAGATAACTCTTCAAAACCTTCTGAAGTATCATCATGTATTAGAAAAATCACTAATGGCTGTCCATATGATTGTGGGATTTGTGAAAATCACCAATCGGCACCTTGTATTGCTGTAATTGATCCTACAAATCGATGTAATTTAACTTGTCCAATATGTTACGCCAATGCTAGTGCTAAAGGTTATGTTGTAGAGCCTACTTTCGATGAAATTGTTCAAATTCTAAAGCATTTCAGATCAATCAAGCCTGTCCCTCCTATTTTGCTACAATATGCAGGGGGGGAACCAACATTAAGAAATGATCTACATGATATCACCCGTAAAGCAAAAGAATTAGGATTTATAGAAGTTATGGTATCAACTAATGGTGTCAGAATGAGTAAATCAGTTGAATATTGTAGAGAATTAATGGAATCTGGAATAGATGCGATATATTTGCAATTTGACGCTACTAATGCTCCAGAGGTTTGGAAAAAAATGAGAGGCGTTAATTTATGGCCCATAAAACAAAGGGTCATTAAAAATTGCCGCGCAATCGGGTTTAAAGGTATTATGTTGGTTCCAACTATTGCTAAAGGCGTAAATGACAATCAAATTGAAAATATTTTAGAATTCGCTAAGCAAAATAATGATGTAGTTGCGGGCGTCGTTTTTCAGCCCGTTTCGTTATGTGGTCGAATTAATTACGAAGAACTAATGGAATTGAGATATACTTCATCTGATTTAAAGATAGCTATTAATAAAATAACTAATAACGCAATTGAAAAGTTTTATCCAATTGCTTCATCTGCCAAATTCACTAGATTACTAGCTTGGTTCGATGACGTACCTTCTTTTTCAATGACAACCCATCCAGACTGTGGCTTCGGTACTATTGTAATAATTGATGATAACAATGAATGGAAAGCCCTTGAGAATTATTTTAATGCCGAGGGGTTAGTTATATGGGCAAATCAAGTATGGGACATGGTTCGCAATAGAGAAATCCCCAAACCAACAAGTTTTTTAAAGGACATTAATCTAGAGAACTATGGCGGTGTAGTAAGCACGATTGGTGAGTTCATCGATGATATGACTAACTTAGGATATAGACAGATAATGAAGGCATATTTTTTCGCAGGTGCTTTAAAATATATTAAAAATCCATCACAAATCTTAACTAGCAAAATTTTTCAATCATTTGTTAAACTTATTTTATCGCCTAATTTAAATTCAGCAAGTAACTTTTTACTTTCAAAAAACTTGTTAATTTCATGCATGCATTTTCAAGATGCTTATAATTTTGATTTAGATCGAGTTAAAAACTGCATTGTACATTATGGAGTGATTGATCCAGATGACCCCAGCAAGGTTCTTCAAATACCGTTTTGCACAATGAATACTTTACATAGAGAAAAATTAGAGCTCAGACATAAACTAGCCAATCAAAGCACAATTAAACCTGAAATAATCCAGAACAAAATTGAGACCTATATTAAATCAATTGAAAAAGAAATATAACAATATTTTTTTTATTCTAATCTTTTAAGTTACAACACTTCTTATGAAAAACCTCAATCATAATAATATAATTTTATATTTCTACTCTCATTTATTACCAATAATTTGATTATAATTAAAAAATTGTGTAATAAGATTGAATCTTGGAAAGGGTATTAGAATTGAACGGTTGTTCGATCGAAAAAGCAAAAGAACGATAATTGTACCAATGGACCATGGCCTCACTGTAGGAACGATTAAAGGATTAGAAAATTTGGCAAATATTGTTGATAAGGTCGCTATAGGTGGCGCGAACGCGGTTTTAATGCATTCTGGTATGGTTGGAGCTGGGCATAGGCAGTACGGACAAGATATAGGGTTAATTATTCACCTTTCGGGAGCAACAAGTTTAACTCCAGACCCTGATAGAAAAGTATTGGTGTGTTCTGTAGAGCGAGCTTTGAAAATGGGTGCAGATGGAGTTTCAATTCATATTAATATAGGAGCTGATGAAGAACCAGAAATGCTTAAAGACGCTCATAGTGTCGTTGAGTCATCAAGAGAATGGGGCTTACCGCTTATAGCTATGATGTATCCTAGAGGTAAAAAAATAAAAGATGAGAATGCTCCTGAAGTAGTTAATATTGCTGTAAGAGCAGGTGCTGAATTAGGCGCAGATATAGTTAAAACAAATTACACTGGAGATATTGACTCTTTCAAATATATCGTAAAAAGTGTACATGTTCCAGTTATTATAGCTGGTGGTCCGAAAACTGATACGATTCAAGATTTGTTCCAACTAGTTTACGATTCTATCCAAGCAGGAGGTAAAGGAGTTGCGTTTGGAAGAAATGTTTTTCAAGCGGAGGATCCTATAAAAATTGTTAAAGCTCTATCTAAAATTGTACATCATAACTACACCGTAGAAGAAGTTCTAAAAGAATACCAAATTAAATAGACAAGTTAAAGAAAATTATGAAAAAAGATAAAATGGTTTCTTACTCTTATTTAGTAAAGAGGGCGATAAAAGTCTCAATTGAATTTGTAATAATCTTGATATTACTATTCTACTTACCGGAAATACTTAACTTTTTTCGGTTTTTATATGGATTTTGAACGAGACGATAAATATGTTTCCGATTTTTCATGTTGCTATTCCGTTAATTCTCTTTGAATTACCACTGGTTAAGAAGAGATTTGAATTTAATAGATTTGCGTTAATTATTGGCTCGTTATTTCCAGATATTATTGATAAATTTCTACTTTTTTTAAATTTAGGTTCAGGGAGGGGAATCTCACATACAATTTTATTTACTTTAATCAGTTTTGTTATTTTGCACTTTATTACGAAAGGAAGAAAATCTATATCAATACCATTTCTAGTGGGGATGGCCGTTCACTTAATTTTAGATCTACCAGAAGTACCACTTTTTTATCCATTTATCATGTATGAATTTATTATAATTGACGATCCTCTCGGAGTATGGTTATATACATTATTTAACAATCCCGTAGTTTATTTGACGGAGATAACAGGGATTCTAATTTTCATTTTTGTTTTAATAAATAACAAATTATATAGTAGAAAAGAAATTATAAATTATCTTAAGCGTAATATTAACTTAGAACCTCAATAATAGAACAAAAACAAATCATTTAACTTTAAAAAGTAATACTATTATTTTTTATTTTTATATCTTAGATTATTTTAATTAATATAATTGATTTTAAAATAACAATTACAAATTCGATTACCAATAAAAATAAAAATGAGCCAAACCAATGTCCTCAAGATCATTATTGATAATAGAGAAAGGAAGTTAATGAAATTACTGGAAGAGAAGCACCCTAATATCAAGTTCGAAACTAAACAATTAGATATTGCGGACATAGTAATTTCTGAAGATGTAGCAATTGAAAGAAAAGAAGGGTTTGATTTCGTTTCTTCTATTATGGATAATCGTTTATTTGAGCAGTGTCTTCGCTTAAAAGAAACCTACACAACGCCTATATTAATTCTAGAGGGTTTAAATGATAATGTATTTGAAAATACTGGAATGAAAATTTCCTCGATTTATGGTGCTCTGGCATACATTTCTTATAAATTGGGAATATCTGTAATTCCTACTCGTAAATTGGAGGATACGGCGATTGTAATCGAAAGAATTGCCTATCGCGAACAAATAAAGGATGGAGCATTCATTCTCTCCCGAAAGGCACCAAAAAGTATGAGTACTGAGGAAAGAAGAACATTTATTGTGGAAGGATTCGTAGATATCGGTCCGAAAAAGGCTAAATCTTTAATAGATGAATACAAGACGCCCTATCGCGTGTTAAAGGCAATTCAACAAACAGAAATTACATTTACTCGGACAGGAAATCCAAAAGGAATTGAAGGCCCCTTAAGCGAGCTTTCTGGTTTTGGATGGAAATTTGTAGAAAAGAATAAAGAAATGCTTTTTGGGAAAAGAAAGGACCCTCAAAAAAAATTAATGAATAGAGATTAAACATTTATGATTATACCTATATCACTAATAGCAATTTTCTTCTCGAGTACGGTCTACGGGATTATAGGATTCGGCGACGCGTTGATATTAATCCCTATTTTAGCTCCAATAATAGGAATTAAGAACACAGTAATACTAGTAAATATCTGGGGCACTTTTCCCGCTTTACTCAATTATATTAAATATAAAGAATTTTTAGATAGGGGTTATTTTCTCCGAATTGTATCGCTAGGCATTCCCGCCACAATTCTAGGAACGTATTTAATTATAAGTATTCGATTGGAATGGATCGAGTTAATTTTGGGCGTTTTTATTCTGATATATTCTTCTTTAAAACTCGTTAATTATGTTAAGAGGCAATCTCAAATTGAAATAAAAAAGGAAATAAACACAACATCTCCCCTAATTTTGTTCGGGGGATTCTCTTATGGCTTGTTAACTGGTTTAATTGGCGCGGCAGGACCCATTAATGTAGCTTTATTAGAAAAAACAGGACATTATAGAGAAAGTTTTATCGGAAATTTTGCTGCTATTGGAATAGTACTTTCCGTTTCAAGAATCCCATTCTATATAGTTGAAGGATTATTCCCAAGCGAACTACTATTAATATTTTTATTCGCTTTTCCAATTATATTCCTCGGGACTAAACTTGGTCATAAGATTACCCCTAAAATTCCTGTAAACAAATTTCAGATTCTTGTCTTTTGTTTTCTCTTAGTTATTAGCATTAAGTCGATTGTTTCGGCTATTTTGAGTTTGATTAGTTAAAAAGCATTTAAAAAAGAAATGATGAGATTTAAACTATTTTAATAACCATTAATTTGTTTAAAATAATCGTCTGGATCGTCAATTCCAGATTTTAATAACTCATATTCCTTTTGAATCCCTAACTCTTTGCTGATTTTATTCATATAGAGAATATCTAATACATCATTAAACCTCATCCAACATCCTAAAGCGTCAGTATAATCTTGCCAACCTCCAAAAACTAATTTGGATATAATAAAATCTTCTTTAGATATTGCCCAACATTTGATATCAGCAAATTCGACTTTGACTCTCCTTTTTAGGGCAATAGGCCCAATCCTTTTATAGTTGCTTTTATCAGCTTTATCAATAATATAATTATCGAGTTTTATTCTTTCTTGTTTATCTAAATATTGAAGCATTTTAGTTTGTTTAGCTAGATTCATAGTTGTAATCCAATCTTGAAAAGGAAAAAATTCATATTCAGATAGTAGCGAAATATAATTATTAAGAGAAAGATTTGTTGAAAATAAATCTACTACAAAATCAATATCGTGTGTGGATCTTGTTTCAGAATAAATACTAGTTAAAATTCCACCGACTAAATAATATTTAATGCCCTTATCTTTTTCCATTTTTTCGAGAAAATTTATTAATTGAAAGAACGCATTTTTGTAAATTACTTCCATTTATTTTTTCGCCCCATTGCTTTCAATTTTTCGTGAAATTTATGCATTTCTAAAATAATTTCTTTAATTGACTTATCGGGGAACCTCTTTTTTTCAGTTTTAATGTAACTATTTATACCAAGGTCACAGATTTCGAAAAAAATTTTAACCGCATCTATTGTAGGCGTTTTATTCATAAATTCCATTCTACCTTTGAAGTTTCTTACGATTTTTCTATAATTTTCATCTGTAATTTCTTGCATGGTTGATACAATCTGTTATAAAAACTAAAATAATATTAAGTTTCTTCTTTTCTAATGTGATTATACCATTTTGAACTTATTAATTTTCCTTACACGCTTAATACATTAAACTTTCAGAAAAAAGAAAAGACTTCTATCATTTATTAAAAAAGTAATAATGTCAAGTTTCTTTCTTATTCATTTCTACAGTATAATAAAATATTCTGTAAATAAAAAAGGAAAAGATTATAAGATTTTTGAATACCTTCGAAGCCCACCGTGTAATATAAGCAATTGAATGTTTCTGGCTCCACCAATTACTTCTTCAATTTTACTTACATCCATGAGCTCGTCAACTGGAGTGTTGTCTGTAACAGATACACCACCCATTTGCTGTTGAACTTCGTAGCAAACTTCGTGTGTAAGCTTTGAAACTAAATACTTGCCTTGAGAAGAGACTCCCGCCACCCATCTTTCTGCTTCTTTGCTTGGTTTATCGGCAAAAAGTATTTTATCGTCGTAAATAGTCGCTGCTTGGAATGCCAAGCTTGTAGCGGCACTACATTTCGATAATAAATCACCTAAACTATATCCGACTCCTTGATAATTAATTACATTTTTTCCAAATTGTTGTCTGAGGTTAGTATAAATTATTGCGTATATAAGTCCTGCCCAACATATACCCACACCTGAGCCCATAATGCCTAAGCGCTCAGGAACCAACCCATCAAAAAGATTATGATAACCCCTTCCATTATCCCCTAAAATATACTCCATTGGAACTTTTACATCATTTAAATATGTATGAGCGATATGAACTCGAGGAACTGAATTAATCTTCAATCTTTTTGTCTCTATTCCAGCGAAATCCCTCGAAAGCATTCCTTGAACCATCGTTTGTCTGGGGTGCTCGGTATCGTAAACACCATAACAGGCAAAATACTTTGCTTTAGGACCATTTGTCGTAAAGACCTTTTCACCTGAAAAAACAATACCATCATCCACCTTTGTACAAGTTGTTGTCAGGTTCACAGCATCGGACCCGCGTTCTGGCTCAGTTATTCCAATACAACCTATCTCTTTTCCACTCATCAAATCGTCTTGGACTTTAAGAATCTCGCTTGTTTCACCATGTTGAAATGTTGGATTCCCACATAAAATACCGCTTGCTAATCTTGCTAATTCTAATTGAGGATCGCATATAGACATGATTGTAGCCAATAAAATTTCTTTTTTCATACCATATGGCTCAAAATCGCGCCATTTATTTATCCTTTGCATGTATCCGTGCTTACCTAGCTCTGGGAATAACACATATACATCTTTACTTTTATCGATTTTAGGGTGAAGCTCTAAGCAAAAAGATTCTAACTCTTGGCAATATTCTACCTCTTCATCATTTAACATTGGAAATATATTGTCGTTAAAAATTTTGAAAACATTATCCAACGTCATTTTTTCAAGGATTTTATCGTTTATTATTTTCTCTTGCATAATTTTCGTCAATTCTAATTGTAATTCTTATAAATTGAAAGATTTTATACTATTATTATTATTATTATTAAATTTTTTATTCAAATTAAATTTTAATATGAAATTTGAAAATAGGATAGTAAAATTATTTTAACTAAAAGATTCTTTATTTAACTAATTAACAACGATTAATACTTAGTTGAGTCCACTAACAATGTTCGTTTTTATTACTGCTTTATATGTATCAGTTCTACTATTAATTTTTTACATTGTATTAACTCTTCGTTATAAAAAATTTCTTGAAAAAAAGGAAGTTCTAGCGGAACGAAGAAATAAAGAAATCCATATTGCGAAATTTATTAGCGAAGAAAAAAAAGACGATGTGAAGAAGAAATTAGCGAAAATATCTCAAATTATATCAAAAACTGAAAAACAAGTAGAAATAACGGTTAAAAAGAAGATAAAAGTTGCTGAAGAGCAATTTAAGTTAAAAGATAAAGAAGTACAAGTTATCGAAAAAGCAGGTAAGGAATATCGGGTCTTTTCAGCAGGATATAAGTCTGCTTTGCCAAAATCCGAAGAAGAATTAAAGCAAGACTTTGAAAATCTTGAGGGTGCAATTGAAAAGCTTGAATCTTTCGATTTGTTTTTGGATAACATTGACGCGAAAAAAGCAAACATCGGAGTTGGAATGTTTTACGAAAAAATGTCTCGCAAATTTAATTCCATCATTAAAGACTACGATTTAGATGAACTCAAAATAATTCCGATACAACAATTTAAATACCACGCATTTACAAATATTAAGAGTATAAAAAACGACGATTTTTTGCCCGTTCTAAATCTGATGAAAAAAACACAGCTTCTAAGTGACATTATAGAAATCAACCCAACCTTTCATATAATGGTGTTTACTGCCGAAAAAATCGAGCTATCAAATCCAGAAAAGGTTGTTTTAAGTTTTGCTTACGAAGATGAAGATCTAACTATTCAAAAATTATTAGATATAACCAGTTGGGATTACACTTATGCAAATAAAATTATTGAAACATTGAAGAAAAAGGAAATTATTCATATTGAGGAGGGAGATCACATTGTTATTGAAGAATTTAGCGAATTCGAGGAACGCAACAAATGGAACGAAAAAATAGAAGAACATTTAGAGAGAGAAAAAGTTAAAGAACAAGAAAAACTTAAACGCCAATTAGAGCTGAAGGCTAGATTAAAAGAACGATTAAAAAAGACACAAAGCGTGAAAATTCCAAAAACACCGCCTAAGGAAAAACAACCTAAGATCGAAGATGATCTACAAGATACAAGTTTAGATGAAATTGAAGAATTACCAAAAATTAAATTTGCTACAAAACCAGCTGTGAAAAGCTTACCAAAAACCAGAAAAAAAGAAGCAGTTAAAGATAAAAGTACGCTCAATAAGCCATTAGATTTAGAATATGTTGAGAAAGAAGAACTTCAATTAAAAGAAACTATTTCTCAAAAAATCTTGAGCTACCACGAAAAGTTCTTTTTAATAAATGGTGGGTTCTCTCAATACGAGAAAATAAAGCAATTTATAGATCAAGAAATCACAGATGTTGCTAACGAAGTAATTTTATCCGTATTAGACCAACTTTTTGAATTGAAATTGATCTTTAAATCATTTAAGATTGGTAAAGTCATATATTATTTGTTTAAAGATGTAGAATTAAACGCTGTCGAAAAAAAGTTCATTAAATTCGCAACAAATAAAAAACCATTGAAAAAAATTAACTTCTTGAATGGTTTAAAGTGGGACGAAGAAAAAGTATTAAGTACAATGAAGAGTCTTCAAGAAAAAGGAATTTTAAGGATAGAATCTAATAGTATTATAATACCTGGAATAGTTCAGGAGATATAAAGATTAACTGGAGCTATTTCCTTAAGTTAATATTAAAAGTTATGAATAATTTGTTTTCACGTAATCTTGTACAGCCTTTATTTCTTTTAGATGAGTATCACGATTTCCAAAAATATAAAACCTTACTTCCGGACCTGTCCCGCTAGGTCTAAAATATAACATCGAATCGTTACTTTTCAACTGGTATAAGTCCACCTTGTTATTATTATCAGATAAGGCACTCACTTTATACTTTTTGTTATTGATTTTAATTGTTTTACCGTCGTTTTTTCCAAAATTATTCATAATTTTGACTTTTTCCTCGTCAATTGCACGGATAGTTCTATTAATTCCTTTGATTGACCAATCAATTGATTCGGAAATTTTATGTCCTCGTGAGATTAATTCTGTGATTATAACGAGAGCAGGCACGGGATATTTATCTGCGATAATTGGAAATTTGGTCTCAAATCGGAGTTCCCCAGTTATTTCGTCTTTAGAAACATTTAATATATTCAGAGTGTGTCCTCCTGACTCTTCCCACATTACAATTAAAAATTCTTCTTCAAGTAAGTTGGTTTTTTTAATCAATTCGAGTAATTTTTGTTTTAAAGGCGCTGCGTTATCAATTTTTATCAAATTTTTTTTTTTATCTTCATAATAAAGAATAGCTGAGTCTACTTTTGATTGGTCTACTTCGATCCCTAGTAGAAAATATAAAATCACTCCCAGGTGTTTATATCCCACACCCGTAAAAATATTTATAAAACTAGTATGATCTCCTCTTAAATCGCTTGGAATCGTTCTCACATTGATAATTTTCTTATGATAAACATTAGCTAATATATTGTGCATAGCAGAATATATCTCATTCGGGATATAATAGTAATACTCACCATTCTGTTTCACATATAAGGCAATTCTATCTCTATCGGCATCTAATAGTAGAGCTATATCTGAATCTTCTGATTCCATAACTTGCCGCAATTTATCTTCTCGAAGTACTTTTATCGGATTGGGGGGATTGATTTCTTCCTCTATTAAAATTACATTCGCTCCTAACCGATTAAATAAATTAACAATTCCTCTAGCTTTCCCTAAGTAAGGCCAAATAACAATATTTTTTCCTCTTAGGTTATTAAGTTCTAAAACTTTCGATAAAAGAGAGATCACATAATCGTTGTTCTTCTGCTCAGCATCAATCAGAAAGGGTTTGTAATTTGGATCAAACTTAATTTCTTCAAGTTTTAGTGCTTTATCTGCAATCTCTTTAAATAGATCTCCAGACATTGGCATTGGATAATCAATATAAAATTTAACTCCGTTCCACGATAGATCGTTATGAGACGCTGTTAGTACGATATTTAAGTTTATATCTTCGAATAACGCGACAGACGCGGCGCCATAAGGGGCAGATATTTTAGATTCTCCCGGATGATCTGTTTGGTGATATATTTTATATCCCTCATAAGCAAAAATTTGAGAGCAATATCGAAGTAGAATCTGTTTGCTTGGTCGATTATCGGTAACAATCAAGATTTTAAGATTCTTCCCCTCTTTCATTTCTTTGTATTTTTGACTAATCGCTTTAAAGACTCTGAGAAATAAAAAAAGCTTTCTATTGGGTAATAAATATTTTTTCTTTCCTTCTTTTTCTATATTTTCAAGAATCTGAATTCTTAACCCAGAAGTTGG
>Ga0209977_10001159_pt1 | contig 11355 bp, 6 predicted proteins | sample SumtaG_2_FD_183113 | JGI IMG/M metagenome (GOLD analysis project Ga0209977, IMG submission 183113) | Deep subsurface microbial communities from Indian Ocean to uncover new lineages of life (NeLLi) - Sumatra_00607 metaG (SPAdes) (version 2) | ecosystem: Environmental > Aquatic > Marine > Oceanic... | reverse complement strand
TGACAATCCTGACAAGCTTGTGAAATATTTAACCAAATTTGCTAAAGACCAGGGTTTGATAATTGTTTCCATGGAGATATGTAGACCAAGTTTAGAGGATGCCTTTGTGGAGTTTACAGAGAGCAAAAGATATGCGGATTAGAGATATAAACCAGTCTTTTCGCGGTATATTGATTGTAACAGAGAAAAATATCAGAATTTATTACACCAAAGCTCCTGTTATGATATTTGGGCTTTTGTTTCCTTTGTTTATGTTTCTATCTTTTTATCTGGGGAGAAAAATGGATTTATATCTTTTCTTTCCTGGCCTTTTAGCCATGTCCCTATTCTTTACATCCTCATCAGTAGGTCCCTTAATTACTCCCTGGGAAAAACAGGCTGGAACTTATGAGAGATTGTTATCCTTCCCAGTTACCATTAACACTATTATTTTAGGAGATGTTGCAGCAGGCATGATCTTTGGCATTATCATAAACCTGATTGTATTAATAACTGGATTAATATTTTTGAACTACAACGTAAATGTGCTATTTTTAATCACCGGTGTGGTGTTAGCTTCTTTTTGTTTTTCTTCTCTTGGTGTTCTTTTGGCGTCACCATCAGTTCGTTCTCCGTCGCATATTATGATGTTTTCAAGTCTTATTCGTTTCCCACTAATTTTCATAAGTGGAATTTTTATTCCTTTAGAGAAACTACAAGGCATTGGAAAAGGGTTATCTTATATTTCGCCTATAACTTACTTAGTTGATCTACTTAATTTTAGTTTTAAGGGTGAGCATTTTATACCTTTAACTGTTGATATTACAGTCTTGTTTATCTTTAGTGTAATATTCTTATTTTTAGCAAATAGATTTCATCAGAGAAATTTAATGAGAGGTTTATAAAATATCAAGTGAAAATGAAACATATCACCTTCCTATAAAGATTCAGGGTTTGAAACATAGAAATGATTCTTTCCTCAAATAACCATTGAAAGCTTTCCATGTTAAATTTTAACTGTAAGTTGACTTTTGATTATTTTTACTGTATACTACCATACAGTTTTAAACTTCAAGAAAAGGCTTTAATGAAAAAATTGAGTATGATTAAAGGTCTGTTGGTTAAGTTTGTAATAAGCGAGGATAATAGAAATAATAGTAAAATATGGTGACAGCTCATTTAAACCCTGCAAAAATTGTGGATACTACAATGTTCATGTATAATGAGTTAAACGCCGCTGGTCGCTGATTTTTTATTGAAAAAAGGTGATGGAAATTATGAATGCAGAAATCCAAGCTAAAAATCAGACGTACGCAGGTGTGTTCATGGTCACTCTCGCTACTTTAATGTACGAAATTCTCCTGACACGTATTTTCAGTGTAACCATGTGGTACCACTTCGCATTTATGGCTATATCAATAGCCCTATTTGGGATGACTGTGGGTGGCATATTAGTGTATCTATTTCCAAACTATTTCACCCAAGAACGAGTAAAATATCATCTTGCTTTGAACTCTTTGTTGTTCGCGATATCAATTGTTCTTAGCTTCCTTGTGCATCTGGTCATCCCGTTTTTTACCGACAGATCGGTTGAGAAACTGTATTCCATCGCTTTGACCTATGTCGTGATATCAGTTCCCTTCGTATTCAGCGGTATATGTGTCTGTCTAACATTGACCAAATTCCCTCAGCAAGTGAGTAAACTATATGCTGCTAACCTTGCAGGTGCAGCGGTTGGATGTGTACTGCTGATATACACACTCAACATTACTGACGGTCCAACGGCAGTAATTGCAATAGCATTTCTTGCTTGTATTGGTTCAATTTTCTTTGTTGCCAAACTAGGATTTAGCAAGCTAAGGCGAGCTATTCTTATATGCAGCATCATTTTCGCCTTCCTTGCGGTCGTTCATACCATTATGGTGGCTAAACAGATGCCTTTGCTTCGGTTGATGGTGGTAAAAGGCAAGCTTGAAGATCGACCTTTATATGAAAAGTGGAACTCTTTTTCACGTATTAGAATTTGGGGTGATCCGAATAAACCAGAAAAGCCCTTTGGTTGGGGTATTAGTGCTACTTATCCTTCTGACTACAAAATCAAGCAGTTGCATATGAATATAGACGCAACTGCATATACATCTCTTACAGCTTTTGATGGAGATTTAAGTAAACTGGAATATCTTAAATATGAAGTCATCAATTTAGTCCATTATATAAGACACAATTCGAACGTCTTGGTTGTTGGTTCGGGTGGTGGAAGGGATATCCTTTCCGCCCTAGTGTTTGAACAAAAGTCAGTTTTGGGGGTCGAAATTAATAAAGTTATAATTGATGCGGTCAACCAAAAATTTGGTGATTTTACTGGTCATCTGGATAAAAATCCTAAAGTCACTTTCGTTAATGATGAGGCACGAAGTTACATTGCACGATCAAGAGATAAATTTGATATCATTCAAATTCCCATTACTGATACTTGGGCAGCAACTTCAGCTGGTGCATTTGTCCTTACAGAGAATTCACTTTACACCGTTGAGGCGTGGAAGATTTTCCTGAGTCGGCTCAGTCATAATGGGATTTTAACGGTTTCCCGATGGTACTTTTTGAATAGCCCAGGTGAGATGTACAGGCTCACTTCTTTGGCAACTGCATCACTGAAGCAGTCAGGTGTAGAAAAGCCCCGAGAACATATTGTAATTGTGAGATATAATCGTATTGGAACGATACTCGTAAGCAAAGAACCATTTTCAGATAAAGAATTGGATAGTATTGAACAAATAGCTCGCAAGATGCAATTCGTTATCATGCTCACCCCAAGATTCTATCAGGATTATGCGCTTGCGAATCTTGCTTCAGGAAAAACTTTTGATGGAGCTGCGAAGGAGTTCGCTATAAATACTTCTGCACCTACTGATGATAGTCCATTTTTTTTTCACATGCTTCGACTTCAAGATATTTTTAATCGAAGATTATGGGACAAGGGAAAGATGAGCTTCAATATGAAAGCAGTTTATATCTTAGGTATCCTACTCATCATCGTTATTGGATTAACATTTCTCTGTATTATCGTCCCTCTTATTCTAACGACCAAGAAAGCTTCGCTGAGAGGGGTTTTGCCCCTTTTCATATTCTTTGCTTGTATAGGATTAGGTTTTATGCTGGTTGAGATTTCACAGATGCAAAGGCTTATCATTTTCTTAGGACATCCTACGTACGGTTTGTCAGTAGTGCTTTTCGTCTTGCTCTTATCTAGTGGTCTTGGGAGTTATTCGACACAAATGATAAGCAATCCTAATGTGAGTCGCTCAGCAGTTGTCCGTCTGATTCTTCTTATATGTGCACTTGCTATTTTTGGGATGTTTACGCCGTACGCTATCAACGTATTTCAAGGTTCAATAATAATGTTTCGTATTCTTATTGCCATAGTAATACTTTTCCCTATAGGGCTGTTTATGGGGATGGCATTTCCTCTGGGAATGAAGATAGCATCAACAAGGGCGGCTTCCGTGACCCCTTGGCTTTGGGGGATAAATGGTGCGACATCAGTTTGTGCCTCAGTGCTTGCGGTTGTGATAGCTCTCAGTTCAAGTATATCAACGTCATTCTGGATTGGATTTTTCTGTTATGTCGTTGCTACTATCGCCTTTGTTTTGGCAAATCGAGGACAGTTGATATCTAACATAGCAACAAACGCCGAATAATACAGGCTGTCAAGTTTACTTCATCCACCAGAACCCACAGACATAACTTAAACTTACATCTAATTCCGATTTGCCTGAATTTGCCACAATTTACTCCGTTTTGTCTCTCTTATGGACACAATGTGGACACTAGGATAATAACTCATTATAACAAAAAAACAGCCCCAAATGGGGGCAATTTTCGTTCTTAGTTACTCTTGACTTTTGATTATCTATGATATATACTACCAAACGATGTTATTGGAAATTGAGAAAAATGATTTCTGATATGAAAGGGAAACTTAAAAATATTTTTTCGAGCTCATTTCTTTGGTCAGTTCTCCTTATTATAATATTAGTTTCAGTTTATGTGGCAACATTATTACCGGGAGTTGGGTGGTCTGGTGATACAGCAAAATTCCAATTTGTAGGTAGGGTTCTGGGAACTCCTCATACAACAGGATACCCAACATACATCTTTTTAAATTATTTCTTCACAAAGTTGTTCCCAATTGGGAGCCTGGCTTACAAGGCAAATCTATTATCTGCTCTATTTTCAATAATCACATCTCTTTTTCTATTTCGTATTTTTATTCTCTTCGATTGTAAAAGAGTTATCGCGTTTATAACCTCGCTAATATTTTGTCTTACTTATACACTCTGGTCGCAATCCATTGTGGCTGAGGTATATACTCTAAATATTTTGTTCGTGACCATTGTACTTCATTTCTTGCTTAAATGGAATAAAACAAAAGAAGACCGCAACTTTTTCATCGCATGTGCATTCTATGCACTCTCTTTTGGAAATCATATAACAATGGTTACCTTACTGCCGGCGATTATTTATTTTATATGGGTTACAGATAAAAAAGTTTTTACAAGTGGCAGAAAAATGATCATGGTCGCTTTATTCTTTTTTGTGGGTGCGTTACAATATTCATATATTTTTTGGCGTTATTATTCACCCCATACGAGCTACTTAGAAATGCAGGTTCCAAATTTCGAAAGACTTTGGTGGTATTTAACAGGTGCTCAATTCAAATCAAAAATGTTCTCGTTTCATATCACGCAAATTATTCATGAACGTATCCCAATGTTTTATAAATTATTGATAAGAGAATATCCTTATCTTATACTGGTTGCTTTATTAGGAACTTTCAGATTCAAAAAAACTGTGAATCTTTTTCTTTTCTTATGCTTTCTTTTCCCAACGATCTTTGCAATAAACTATAACATTTTTGATGTATTTGTCTATTTTATACCGAGCTATCTCATTATTGCTTTATTTATAGGAAAAGGTTTGGAGTTAATCGCGTCACTATTGTTAAAAAAAGGTGTAATTTCCAATCCTGTCGTACTCATTTTGATCCCCCTTATCTTTTTTGCCATTAATCATGAGTATGTGAGTCAACGCCATAACACAATAAGGGCAAGAATGATAGAGACCGTTTTGCAAACAGTCAAAAAGGACGCAGTAATCCTTGTTGCAAGCTATAAGTATTCACAATATTTTTGGTATTATCTGATTGGTGAGGGTATGCAACGTAACAATGTTTATATAATGCCATATAATCATACCTACGAGGAAGTAAAATCGTACATAGATGAAAATAAACCATTTTATGTAAAGCAACAAAGAGAGCATATACCTGCCGGGTTAACAGTATATTGCCTTAATACATATTCATATTGTTATAAATTGAGAAATGACGGTTTTACCTTAATTGATGTAGGCGAAACATCACTCAAAAGAATTGTTCGGTAAGTTTTCAATTCTTAATAGTTTCAACTTCCAAATTTGTGGAAATCTTTATCTAAAAAATTAACGATAAGAAAAAGAGATGAAGATTGATGTTGTTAACCTTACTGAGGATAATTTGAGGGATGCTCCAGAATGGGAGAGTTATCCATTTAGCTGTAAGTATTGCATATATTGGGAATTCCCAGAGGAATGCATAGATCCAGCAAAGGAGAAAAAGGAAGATATTATTCGAAAGAAATTGAGGTGGCTTCAAGATACAAATAGAGTGTTTGGCAATTGTGGAAAGATAATCTATGCAAATGGAAAACCTGCAGGTTATGCACAATATGCACCGGGTGAATTTCTCCCACGTTCAGCTTATTATAAATCAGGGCCACCGAATCATGATGCACTATTGATTTCATGTTTATTCATTCCTCAGAAAAAATTCAAGGGAATGGGATTGGGCAGTCAGCTTCTTCAAGACATAATTGATGATTTGAGAAAACGAGAAATAAATGCAGTAGAGACTTTCGCAAGAAAAGGAAAACCAGATAATCCATCCGGGCCTGTAGAGTTCTATTTGAGAAACTGTTTTAAAATTTATAAAGACGATATAGGATTTCCTCTTTTGAGATTGATGTTATGAGTAGCAGAATCGATGATTTGAAAAAGGTACTGTTGAAAAAGGGTTCTGCTTTGATCGGGTATGCTAATCTGGATGTACTACCGCCAGGGACTCGAGAAAATTTTCAATATGGTATTTCTTTTGCAGTTGCTCTCAATCCCAGAATCATTGCGGGAATTCAGAATGGTCCAACAAAGGAATACTACGCTGAATATAACAGAGCGAACGAGCTTCTTAATAGACTCGGTCTTACCACTGTCCGGTTTCTCGAAAACCTGAGGTACAGAGCGACTGCATTAGCTGCAACCAATGTTGGCATCGATCCTGCAACCCATTCTACAAAACTTCCTCACAAAACTGTTGCGACGCGCGCAGGTCTGGGTTGGATAGGGAAATGCGCTTTGCTTGTAACTGAGCAATATGGTTCAGCAATCCGTATTGCAACCGTATTAACCGATGCTGAACTATTTGTTGATGAGCCAATTGTGAGTTCTCGCTGTGAGGATTGCATGTCCTGTGTAGAAGTATGCCCTGGCAAGGCATCATCTGGAAAGAACTGGGAGATTGGAAAGCACAGGGATTCGTTCTTTAATCCATTTGTATGCAGTAAGACCGCTAAAAAACTGGCTGCAAAGGCCGGGATTGATGCAACGATATGTGGTATATGCATTGCAGCCTGTCCCTGGACACAGAAGTACATAAAAAAATCAGTCTTGCAATATCCTTAGATTTTTTTAGGGAGAAATTAAGTGATGAATCCATATTGCCTCAAGAAAGCTTTTAACCTTAATCTCTGCTGTTCTATGGATCCCATTAATACTTTTGTGGAAATATACGGAGGAAAAATTATTAGAGATTAAATTCGGAGATAAATATTCTGAATATAAGAAAAGAACAATCTTTTGATCACTAATAAAAAAGTTTAGTTTGTTTTAAGAAGATATAACTCCTTTGATTACAATAGATTTTCAAGAAATACCTTTACCCTTTTGTTTATTCCTTGCTCTCCATCATAGAACATATTTATTACAGGAATATCCATATCCTTCTGTACCGTATGGAAGAATGCTTGGGTAATTATACCGGGCATACAGGTAAACGGAGAAACATTTACAACAGCACGTGCACCATCCCTTGCAAAGATTATGCTTCTTCCCAGGGTAAGAACTGCCTCTGTTCCAAAGTTTATAGGTACATATCGCATTGCAGCCTCAAGCACCAAATCAATTTCAGGCTCCCTCCTCTCATTTAATATAGGTTCTGTAATTTCATTGATCTCATTTTCGACTTTTCTAAAAAACTTGTTTACGAGTATAGTCTTAATCTTTTTGATATAATTTCTTGATACACCTGCCCGCCATCTTGTTGCAAAATCTGTATACCATATCCATTCAGATACAGGGGAAATCCAAACCTCACCGCCACTTGATTCTATGCATTCGGTAAGATTATCATTAGCATAAGGGTCTTGCCTGATGTAGATTTCTCCCACAACACCGACAATTGGCTTAGCGGTTGTTACAACTTTTATTTTCCTGAATTCTTTAATACACCGGGAAAATTCATCATAGATATTATCATTATTTTCAATTGCAGATTCAATTCTATCAATAACATCTCTGTAGATCCTCTCTGTTTCTCCTTTGTTTTTCTCATATGGTTTTAATCTAGTTCTGCATTTGACAATAGCATCATACATAAGGATTATCTTCCAGAGAAACATTCTCATACTCTGTGGTAGTCCACTGTATGCATTAAAAGAATTTGGGGAGAGTATTGATGTGTTTGTATACCCTTCCCTGTCAAGTATGAGTCTCTGTAGATATATATACTGTCCAAACCTACATGGACCAAGCGATGTAGGCATGAACAATGCATGTTTCTCCTGGGGCCTTTTTTCTATCTCATTGACGAATGAGCCAATGGTCAATGCACATGGCAGACATTCAGACCCTCTTACAAGTTTCATTCCCTTTTTCCATGTTTCTTCCGTTGTTTGTGGAATGGCTCTTGATTTGAAACCGAACCTTCTGAATGTTGCAGCAAAGAATCTCGCACCGACAGGATGCATTGGAGGAATCCAGATAACCTTATCTTTCAGGTTATTATCTCTCGGCAAAATAAATATACTTGAGATTTTCTCCTTTTCCTTCTTTTTAAACTCCTTTATTACGTCAAGGTATGCCTCAATCCTTGTTTGAAAAACTGCATCTCCGCCATGCTCATCAACCTCAAGGATAAGCATAGGTCTGTTCTTCATTATCTCCTCAGCATAGGAGAGTAAAAATGAATCAGGACCACAGGAGAAATTTGTTATATAAACAGGAAATAAATTCTCTTTATCCTTCATAAAGTTAAAGGTATCTATAATCTTCCCTCCGTGTCTCCAAAACATTAGCTCATCTGTCGTAGAAAAAGAAGGGATAAAGTTCATAGGGATTACCTTGTAACCACCACGGGAAATCTTTAGAGGTGTTCCAAGATTTTCTGCATTACAGTAAAGGGTGTACGGTCTTCCTATAAGGACGATTGCCTTTTCCCCATTTGAAACTATTCCTTTTAGAATTTCACTGCCCTTTTTCTCTATCTCCTTATCAAATTTGACCTGCTCTATTATTGCCTTCTGGAGAGCTTTTTTAATTTTTGCTTTTTTTATTCCCCATTTTTTGAAATATTCATGGAGTTCCTTTATCATTACATGTTTCTTTACAGTGAAATCAAATACAGGAGTTATAAATTTATCCTGCGGAATTCCCCTTAAAGAAAAACCTACCTTTATATAACCTGGGTGCGATTCAACAAAGGGACAAAAAAAGTTGTTTGCCTTCTCATTAGAAGTTTTAAAGCTAATAATCCAGGGAAGAAGTATATAATCTATATCCTTTCTGGTCAAAAGTTCATCCACTACTCCGAATAGAATCTTTACAGGAAAACAGAAATCCGATGTGGCATTCTCTTTTCCTTTCTCTACGGTCTTTTTATCCGGTCTCTTTGATAGTAAAACCCTGAAACCGATCTCCTCGAGGAATGCCCTATAAAATGGAAAAAGTGAATAGGACGAAATGGCTAAAGGAATACCAATGGTTGCAATATGGGTCTTTCTGGACTTAGTAACATATGACAGTTTCCTCATATAGAATCGGAAGAGGTCATCTTCTTTATTTATATGTGATGATGTATCATCAGGTTCCCTTCCGCACTGATACCCATAAGATACAACCTTATCGCCTATAGAAAGGTATGTAATCTTGCAGTGATTTTCACATAGTGGGCAGTTCTTGTAGTATATATCAAATTTCTTATCTTTCACCTCGAATCCCTCAAAAGAGGTCTTGCTTTTTAATCTTTCCTTAACAATAAGGGCAGTCCCATAGGCACCCATTACATGACAATGTGGTGAAACCCTGACCTCCACTCCAAGTCCATTCTCGAAACCTGCTACAAGTGCCTTATTTCTTGCAGTTGCACCCTGAAAAAATATTTTATCAATTGGTGTATATCTTCTTCCAACGACCCTATTTATATAATTTTGGACAACAGAATATATACTTGCAGCCATTGCTTCCTTTTTTGAATAGCCTTCCTTCAGGAGTTTATCAATGTCCTGCTCCATGAAGACAGTACATCGCTCCTGACTAACAGGTGGGGATGTCCCCATTATAATATCACTGACCTCTTTTATATCGTAACCTAATTTTTTTGCCTGTTCCTCAAGGAAACTACCTGTTCCTGCAGCACACACATAGTTCATATTACAATCATAGACACTGCCATCTTTTATACGGATGTACTTTGAATCCTGCCCTCCTATCTCAAATATAACCTCAATATCAGGGAATATATGCAATGTCCCTTTTGCATGAGCCGTGATCTCATTTATGATAACATCTGCTCCAACGAAATTCCCAACAAGGGTTCTGCCTGAACCTGTCGTCCCTGCACCTTTTATCTTCATGGATGACTTCTCTTGCTTTAATGTCTCTGTAATTACCTCAAAGAGCTTCATTGTTGCAGATACTGGGTCTCCTTCAGTTCCGCGATAGAAATCTGCAGCAATGTTTGTCTCTTCATCCATTAAAACAGCCTTTGTACTTGTTGATCCAACATCAATCCCAATATATGCATTCTTTATCTTCTCCAAACACCTATGAATCCTTATCTCCGTTTTGTTTTTATGAATACGTTCCTTATAAACATTGAAATCTGGAAAGCTTGATCTTTTCAGCAATAATGGGATATTTTCCTCCTTCTTTTTTCTTCTCCCCCTCTTCTTCCTTTCGAAGAAGTCGGTTTCGGAAGGTGGGGTAGAACCTTCTATTGCAGCGCCAACAGCTTGGAATAAAGGTGAAATCTCCTTATCATAAACCAAATCCTGTCCTGTTTTCTTCTTCAGGTATTCTATCAAAAAAAGATTTCTTGCTGTCCCACCAGATAGTGCTGTCTTGCCCTCAACAGGTTTTCCTTTGAAAAGTGTTTGTATGACACTTGCAGACATCCCCTTACATAAGCCTGCCCACATTTCCATCTTTGAATATCCTTCTTGCTGCCTGTTAATCAGGTCAGTCTTTGCAAATACTGTACACCTGCTTGCAATGGTTGGTGGAGATTGTGGTATATCCTTCCATTTTGCTATCTCCTTATAATCGAGACCAAGCCGTTCTTTCTGCTGGTCAAGGAAACTACCTGTTCCTGCAGCACATAGGGAGTTTGTTGTAAGGTTCTTGAATTCACCGTTATCACCAATTTCGATGAGTTTAGATGAGGCTGCTCCAATTTCAATGATGTTCCTAACATCCGGATAAAATTTCTTGACTCCCTTTATGAGGCATTTGACTGAATCTATAACCGAAAGGTTTTGAAAATGCTCCGTTAAAAAATCGGCATGATCACCAGTGATACCAATAGAGTATTCACCATCCTTTAAAGATGATGTTATCTTATTAAAAACCTCTAAGATCTCCCCTTTGTGTAAAATAATTTTTTTATAAACTATATTACCATTTTCAAGAGATACGACTTTCAATGTCTGTGAACCAATATCAATACCGATTCTTTTCATAAGAGGGGAAATTTATTTTTCAGTGACTTTATGAAACAGTGATTTAATAACACCATTTTGAATAGTCAACAGGTGAGATGGAAAAAACCGATAACCTTTTTATCAGCAGATATATCATTATAGGTTTTAACTGCCTCATCTGTGTTTCCTGAATGTATCTCTATTCCAAGACCAATCAAAAACTCTTCCGTTTCTTTTAGGATCTTCATAAGACCATATTTGCCTTTGCCGACCACGATCGCTTCCGGTTTTTCCTTCTCTATTACTTCCC
>Ga0209977_10001158_pt1 | contig 11357 bp, 20 predicted proteins | sample SumtaG_2_FD_183113 | JGI IMG/M metagenome (GOLD analysis project Ga0209977, IMG submission 183113) | Deep subsurface microbial communities from Indian Ocean to uncover new lineages of life (NeLLi) - Sumatra_00607 metaG (SPAdes) (version 2) | ecosystem: Environmental > Aquatic > Marine > Oceanic... | reverse complement strand
GCGGAGGGGTCACCCGTGCCGTGACCTCCTTTCTAAAGATTGCGTCAGTACACGGGGAGGGTGGCCGCTTGCGGAGGGGTCACCCGTGTCCTGACCTCCTTCGGTGTTCAAGCCTAGCGATAATTGGACGGAATGGAAGCAGGGTCGGCCCTGGTCGAATAGACCTCTGATGTGCACCGCGTCAAGATCCTCCATCAGGCTTATTGCGGACTCAAGGCCGACCCCGTGTAGCATCCCGCCACAGATGCAGTTGCAACGCTTCCCCTTGGCGTCATGGCATCGCGCAGAGCAAGACCTGGTGGTTCCGTTGTGAGTGGTTAGAGTGATTAGGGTCATTTGGTATCGTCCTGCTTGGTCGTGTCGGACTCGGCGACGTTTTCGACCGCTTTCTCGGCGAAGGCAGGCCAGTTGACGAATATCTGTTGTCCAAGCTGTTGTATGAGGTCGCGTGCTATCTCGGGAAAGGGGCCGTTGTGCCATGGGGACTCCTGGGCTTCTACGAGGGACGCGAGCAGGCAAAGCGTTTGGCGGAGATTTAGGGTGATGGTGAAGACCTTTTCGTTGGGATCCGGCATGGTTTTAAGATGCTATCAGATAAAACTTGACACGTCAAGGATAAAAGGATAAATGGCTATTATGCCGAAATGGATATGTAAAGTAACGGGGTCCGGAGGCCAGCGCAGGGTGACGATCCCCAAAGGGCTTATTGTGTGGCGGGCCTGGTTCGATGTAAAATATGTTATGTTTGAAGACGACGGGGAGAATCCGGTCACTATAAGGGAATTTATCCATGCCGAAAGTCTTAAAGATGAAGGTTCAAGAAATAAAGGTGGATCTGATAGATGAGCCAGCCGGTGTTGTTCGAATGGAAATTGATCCTGAGGCGGTACAAGATCTGGCTAAAAACATACAGGAAATTGGACTACTACAGCCTCTTGATGTTCGGCCTATTGGGGAAAGGTTTGAAATCGTATTTGGTCACAGGCGGTTTAAGGCGCTTCAACTGCTTGGGTATAAGAAGATACCGTGTATTGTGGGGGATCGTGATGATGTGGGAACGGCCCTTGCACGGGCGTCCGAAAATATACGACGGGTCGATCTTAGTCCTATCGAAGAGGCTGCAATTTATGCTGACCTACATGATAAGCATGGTTTGAGTAATGAGGCGATTGGGAAAAAGATGGGCAAGTCGGCGGGTGTGGTTAAGCGCCGGCGTGATATGTTGCGAATGCCTCCAGGTCTTCAAAAGGCCATACACCGGAAACAAATTAGTATAAGCGTTGCTGAGGAACTTTGGTCCATCGGTGATGAGGAAGGGATTTCGTATTATCTAGAGTTCGCGGTTGAACATGGGGTAACTCAGGCTGTCGCTCGAGGGTGGGCACAGGATTGGAAGAAGGTCCACAGGCGGCGAGAAAACGGCACCGGAGGGAGTGGGTCCCCCAGGTCGCCCATGGAACTAGAACCCACGTACATTGCTTGCGATTTTTGTCATGGGCCTGTAGAACTAGGCAAGGACACCGTTTTGAGGGGTTGTGCTGGGTGTGTTGAAAAGATTAAGGCCGCAATAAGGGGGTGAAGCGCATGGCAGTTGACCGGGACAAGCTAGAGATCGACCGACTGAGCAACTTGATTACTGGGTTCGGTTGGAGGGTCACAAAGCAAGAGTTTACGGAAGATAAGATCATTATCTCTCTCGAGAAAGACAGAGCCCCTGGCGTTGAAGCGGGTGGGCCTGGTGCTGGGTAGTTGCCCTTTGCTTTAGCCCCTGGGGGGGTTGGGGGCGGTATGGGGCCAGAATGTGTAAAAAGAAAAGACCTATCTACCTTATTTTCAGATAAGAACACAAAAGAGTCCGGGAGTCCCTTCGCAGGGCGCAAGGCTCCGGTCTGAGTTTCGAGCTGGTGAGAAACGTTGCTCACTTCGAGCACAGACTGGATAGCGCCCGAGCAGCGAAGGGACTCCCGGACTCTTTTGTGTTCCTGAAAAGGTCTTTTCTTTTTTCTCGTTCTGGCCCCAAAAAGGTCTTTGACAGTCCTTTGATCTTTTTTAAGATCTCGCGGTGGGCGGGGGCTGGGTGAAGAATTTACTTTTTAGTAGATTGGCGGCCGGCTGCTGTTAATCTCAAGGTGTGTGTCAGCACTCCTTGAGTTTAATAGCTGCCGGCCCACCGCAAAACTTCTTGATGTCCTCAAAAGTTGGGTTGTCTTGGTTCTTTTCGCATTGGTCCATGAATCCGGCAAAATCGCGGAGCTTGGCAGCGCCCTGGGCGGGGTCTAGATAAGTTGAATGCTCGAGCAGCTTGTTGCATATCTTAACCGCTGCGGTGTAGTCATAAGTTAGATCATCGGCGTGCTGTAAGCTAGCGAGGGCAAACATGGCGGATTCGACGCCGGCTGAGGCTCCCCAGTAGCCCATAAAGGAGTGTTTGTTTCTCTCCACAAACAGCTTTAAGTTTTCCGATGCTCCGTATTGAGTTGTGTCTGCTAGTTCTTCGATGCTGGTCCATAATTTGTTGGTCTGTGGCCATCCGATAGCTTCTTTTAGTGGTATTTCTCCTTCTTCAATAACTTCAAGCGTGAGGGGATCTGTCGGGATAGGTGCCATGACTTCTGTGGTGGCTACGTCTTCGATCATGTCGAGGGGGTGCCAGTCCTGAATGTCGTCATGAAGGTATTGGTATGCGAGTAGTGATGCAGAGAAGTTGACTAAGACCTCTTCGTCGTCGCTCATTATAGGATAAGTGAGAGCACATCCGACCGATTTGATGTGCCTGTAAGCAGTCTTTCCCCAATTAGTAATACCCTTGACGGGGAGCTTTACCTTGACGGGATAGCCTTGCATTGTTCTGGCGAAGCCGGATACTAAGTCTACGCCGAGTCCGACGAGCGGGCCTAGACAAATTCCAAAACCGAAGATTTGATCTGTGACCTGGGCGGCCTGGATCCAGTCTGCTTGACGGGGTAGCGCTCGAGCGAGTCTGTCGACTTTTTTTAGCCTGGCCTTGGTGTGCTTTGGGCTGGCCTTAGTCATTGCCTCCTGTCGCTTTTTGCTGTCCTTCCATCCCAGGCAGGCCTGGGGGGCTGACTGGATTAGATTGAGGACGTCGGCGACCGTCCAGAGTACGCCGACGGGTCCGAGCAGGGCCTTAGCGATGATCTTGGGAGCCACGGCGCGGGCCATGGAGCCGACACAGGCCAGCGTGCTTACCGCGTCCTGGGCATCGTCAATGGCGCACATTATGGATCCAAAATTATTTACGATCGGGGGGGAGGGGCTGGCTAACATTGCATCGTACCGGGCCTTCTTCTTTGCTTTCATCTCTCTTATTTGCTCAAGCCTTTCGGGGCTAAACCATGCCCACGCCTTCTTCTTATACATCATAGTTTCGTCTGGTGTAAGCGGAGGCGGGGTTTTGATGTGTATTATGTCGGAAAAGCCGGGGACGGTGATAGTGTAACCATGCTTGGCGATGTGAGCGGCCTTCTGTTTTGCAAATTCTTCGTCCGTGAACTTAGGCATATGGAGCCATGACATCCAATCTGGCATTATTGAAAAACCTTAATCAGGATCCCGGAGCGTGTTTTTTGGATCCGGAGCGTTTTGGATCCGGAAACGGCGGCCTGAGATCGTCGAGAACAGACGATCTCAGGCGACTGCGTATGACAGGGTGGATCTTCTGGCGAACGTTGAAAGCTAGGCGACTGGCATGACGTAGGTGCGCATTCCGTACCTGGCCGCAGATGCGATTAGGTCGGTGTCGACGTGCTCGCAGACCAAGATAGGTTTTTCGGGTTTGAGGATCTCGGGATCCTCCATCCACAGGTTGAGATATACCATAAGTTGCCCAACAGCTCGGAGCCCTGGGGTTTGGGCTACCTCGATGATCCAGACTTCTTCTTCTAGCTCTGCGATCGCGTCGGCCCTTTTTGATGTGTTTGCCCTCCACATCTTCCAGTAAGGATCCTTTTCCTGGTCCGGAGTGAGAAGAGGACCTCCTAAAAGGCAATCGTAATATAGGTTTATGAAGAGGTGCCCCCAGCTGTCGAGAAAACGATACCATACAGGCACGTCCGTATCCAGCATGTGAGGGGGCGTGCCTCTCCAATCGGTTGTGTAGGGTCTTCCCAAAAGGGTGGGCACCTGGTTTGCCTCCGGATCACTGGATTAGGTATGCTATACCAACGAGGCCCAAAGGGCAACAACCCCCTGTTTTCATCCAGGGCCTTCTAAGGTCTTTGTCTTTGGGGTATGGGTATCTGATCTTTCCCATTGGTATTTCTTCGAGAGTCTTAAAGCCGGAAGGCCCATAGCATCGAGCAGAGCAATATATTTGCCACTCTTTCCTAATGGGTACCCAGGAGCAATGCCACCACTGTTGAAGGTAGTCAAATTTACGTATTAGTCGGTCGCCACAGTCATAAATAGATGCATAATCTCTCAAGAACCAGCTAGGGGCCAAGACTCCGGGTGGTGGGGACGGGCTTTGCGCGCCCCTCCAAGCGGGGTCATAGTCGCCCCAGTCCCAGTGTGCATCACGGTCGTAAAGCACGTATGCTTCGCCTCGTCTGTCCCAGGTGTTGATTGTGACATAACACTTTGCAATTACTCGCTCGCAATATATCAACTCAATGAGTGCGTTTTTCTCGCATTCTCCGTTGACTGATGGTGTGTAGTAAATAGCCTTCCTCCCGCAGTTACACAAGAGCTTCCCACCACCGTACGCAATTCGCCAAGTGTAGCAGCCTTCCTCGCAGACCTCCCATATTTTTTCAATACCGATAGTTACCTCTTCCTCTGGGCCGGCCATGACCTCGGTTGGGCGGACCTTCAATGGTTCCTCCGGGTGTTCGGGATCTACGCCACAGTCAACCGTGGGGACCACGTCTTCTTCTTTGGGGGGTGGATCCGGATCCGGTTCCTTTGGTATGCCTGGCAGCGGTTCGGGTGTGATCTTGGGCAGTATGACTTTTAGGGTGATGGTGCATTCACCAACGATCTCGTCGCCGGCAAAAAGGTGTATGACTGTTTTGTCTGGTACATCGGGGCCCGCCTGAGGGCCGGTGTACCTTACCCTGTTTGCTCCCATATCCAAAAAGGAGCCCTGTCCGGACGATATAGTCCAGGTAAGGGGCTGGGCCTCTGCCCACTCGGGGAGATCTCGGGGCTCGAGCTCAACATCTCCCCCCCAGGACATTTCAACAGTGTGCGGGTAAATCATCGGTGTTTGGAGCCTGGGCTCCGTAGTCCTTTGCGCCGACTGGTCGGGCGCTGGGAGCGGAGCTCCGTAGTCTTTTGCGCGGCTGGCCGGCGCTGGGAGCGGAGCTCCGTAGTCTTTTGCGCCGACTGGTCGGGCGCTGGGAGCGGAGCTCCGTAGTCTTTTGCGCGGCTGGCCGGCGCTGGGAGCGTGAGCTCCGTAGTCTGTTGCGCCGGCTGGCCGGCGCTTAAGTGATCTCAACGCTGTAAAGTCTCTGGTAACGCTGTGCGCCAAGGCCGATAGCAAAACCAAAGTGGAGATTGGAATATCCGGAGAAATCGCCGGGATCCGGCCAGGTCTGATAGGTGGTCGACGAGCTCGAGGTCAAGATCTCACTCCACAAAAGGTTGCCTCCTGGAGGGGCGGCATCCCACAAGGCGCAGAGGGGCGAACCGGCTCCGCTTGCTCGCCTAGTACGGATCTTGATTTGTGTCAAGTATCTTAGACGCAGCGCCTCTGTGTCCTTAATGTAGAGGTATGTGTCAGAAGCGGAGTTGTATGTCCTGGGCTCAATATAGCCGGCGTAAGTTAGAAGCTGAGATCCTCCGGGTGCGAGCGGATCAAGGTAGTATTTCCAAACGGCGTTATCGGCGACAAAGGCGGTCGCGGTATAAAGGGGAGTCCAGTAGTTTTGAACGGTACAGGCGTTCCAGTTTTCGGTAAACTCGGGGGGTGGTTCAGCCGGGGGCGCCGCGCGGCCGGGCTGACTGGTTGGCTCTGATGCTGCGGGTGCTACATAGTTAGGCGGTGCGGGCCCCGTAATGGCCGCAGCGGCCGGCAAGATGGGGGGTGGCAGGACGCCTGGGGGCATAGGATCCTCGGGCGTCCAACCTGGGGGTATTACGGAGCCGGGAGGAAAGACGGCTCCTGGTGGGAGTATGACTCCCGGAGGAATAATAACGTCCGGAGCGACAAGGGCCTCCCGGAGCGAGGCTGGCAGGCGTTTAGTTATTGGTTCGGGTAGGAGTAGACGCAAAAGGCGGTAGGCGAATGCCTGCTTTGCCCATTCGGGCTCTTTCTCAAAGCACTCGGCGTCTAATCGGTCGAAGCATGGGGGCCTTTTGTCGTCTGTCACTTAATGCCTGCGGCTGCCGCGAGCAATTCGTCAAAGGATAACGGTTGTATGATTGCCTTGGGTAGTAAGCCGATCTGGATTATGACGTCGACGTCCTCAACAGAGGCGTCGGCGTCGATCCTGGCGGTTAAGGTGCTCTCTCCCGGATCAAGCTCGTAAAACTCGCGGAACGAGACCACCGTTGCATTTCCTCTGAGGGTAGCCCCTCGGTTTGTGGGCCATATCTGAAAGCCGGCCTGGAAGATCTGAACGTCCACCAGGTGGAGACAGCCGACCTGGAAGAGGACGTCAACCTGGTGGATGATGCCTGCGGAGAGTTTGAGCTTGAAGTCAGTGGGGTAGGTGTAGCCGTTGGTGTGATCGACAGTATGTCTGAATGCGTAAAACACTTTAAAGACTGGTTTAAGGCTCGGGCTTGGTGTCGATGATACCGAAAACCCAAGACAAGAAAGCTATCTTCTTGTGCGGGTCTCTATGAGCTGCGACCTGATCGCGCGCGATCTCAATGCGCGCGTCGGTGTCGCCATTAGTGGCGAGGTCCTCGACCTCCTGAGCGGTCAAGTGATGTTGTATAATGCCCTCGGGCGTGTGTTGGTATACGGTCATACAATTCTGATCCAGGTGATGAAAAAAGCGTAGTTAGATGAGGAAGCGTTTTTGTCTGTAACCTTAAGTTTAAGGGTATACATCTTTGTTACAGAGAGAGTTAAAGCCAAAGGGGAAAAGGAATTATACAGGGTCATGGAACGGTAAAGGTCAATGGTGCCCTTGAGTGCATCATCGAGGTAGACACTAAGGATGCCATTATCAGAGCTCCTTTTGCCCATGATCTGTAGGGTGCGAGAGCCGGCCTTTGCAAAGATCGGGTAGTGTATTTCGTCATTGAGGTCTTTAGATGAGTTGCCCAAATAGAATTGATACTTCTGGCTTGCGGTGAGAGTGTCGGTGAAGGTACCCTGAATGATCTCGCTGTAGCAATCAGCAAAAACAAGATTACTTAGAACATTGTATTCTTTAATATACCTGGGGCCAAAATCAGCCACGGAGATCCCTGGTCCATCCGACACAAGTCATTGTAAGTTTAGCGCCGGTGGTTGTTCCTTGGAGCTCGGCGAAAAACCGATCTCCTTCACCTAGAAGTATATCGGCCCTTGAGACGCACAGCTCTACGGCTGCCACGGCTTTCAATTCGTCCAGGTAATAACGGACGCCGCCGTTTTCGATTCCAAGGCGTATGGTGTCGCAGCCGTAGACGGTGCTTTCTACGGTTACGTGCGTGAGGACCCGGATCTTGCCCGGGCCTACTCGTGCAAGGTAAAGATAAACAGTTGAGGTAGTTTTTCCGGATCCAAAGGTGTTGCTTCGGTACAGTCGATGAAACTCATTAATATTAAAAAGCTCGGGCACAGGCTACACCTTTCCTTTTGTCCACTTTTTAAGATCTAACATGGCCCCGCAGAGGCTCAGGCACAATACAGGTTAGTATTTTCTTTCCTGTTGTGCAAACAAAGTCACAGACGCCGCGCTTGCTCCGGATTTGCCATGAATCCTGGCGCGGAGAGATCCCAACTTGGTGACATCGTACCAGTCCGTGGGGTCGTCCTGAAGACCGAACGGAAAACAAAGGGTTTGATGCGGGATGTAGCCTGTGGCGTAGCCCATAAAGGGGGACGACATCTGGGTGGCCGACACCATAGCCTGTTTGTCGCCCTCATAAGCAGCGCTTGAGCGCGTCCAGTCGGCCGCGGTTTGTGACATACCATAGATCATCGGCCAATATGTTGGCACGATGAAAAAGTAAGTGGCCGTGGTTTGTGCCCTCAACTGGAAGTGCTGATGGAGGGGTGGCAGAATACCGTTTTGGTAACGGATGTATGGCTCAACATCCGTGTCAATAGGGATGCGCTTGTCATTGTCTTCAGAGAGGCGTATTTCGTCAATCTCACTTTCCACAGACTTACTGACCAGGTAGGCCCTGATGAGCAACTTGCGGATGGGGTAGTCGGTCGGGATGTCAATATACTCGTAAGTGTCATTGCCGGAGTCATAAGTCTGGATCTGTTTTGTCATGAGGAAGCCGACAGGGTCTACGGTCTTCTCATCAAAGATGTCGGCCTTGATGAGCAACTTGCCTGCGGCGGCGTTGGCGTCCAGAGACTTATAGTTGTGTGTGATCTTGAGCTGGGGGTTTATAAACTTCTTTGGATCGAAGGCATAGACCGGGTCAAAAAGGAATCGGCCAAAGTCGATCATAAAGCAGGCGTGTTGCCAGTCGTTATCACCGTCAATAATCTCTGAGTCGGGGGTAACGAGCTGGTCGTAGTAGTTGAGGGCCTGGATTTCATGGCCGTTGAGTGAGTGAAGGACGTTGGAGCCGTCGACAAGCTCAACCTTAGAGATAAGCCCTGCGGGGTGTGCCAGCAGGGTGGCTCTTACGCCGGCGTTTTGTGCCTTAAAACGTATAAACATACGGCTGATGACATCACGGGTTGTGATGTCAATAGTCTTGGTCTTTGCGTCGGAAGCGTCTTCCTCGGCTAGGACAGATGCGGTCCTATAATTCATGGTGGGGTACCTCCTTTTTGGCGGTCACTGAATAAGGGTTAAGGTTTATGACTTGCGGAGGCGATTGCCTCCTGGATCTTCGTCCACGGTTTCAGGTTCAAGGCTTTCGGTTTCTGGGGGTTCAGCTTGAAGGTCTGAAACTCGGCGGCCTAGGTCGGCCTCAATGTGAACAGGTATTCCAAGAAGTGGGCCTAACTCTTCTGCGAGCTCGGCGGCCTCAGTCAAGGTGATTTTTCCATCCTCGAGTGCCTTGTCTGCCCAAGTGGAGACAACACCAAAGATGGAAAACAGTTTCAGGAATGAAATACCGGGCATAGCTCACCTTCCTTTTTAGCCGACCTTCTCGGCGATTAAGGCTTCAACCACTCGTTTGACTCGTTCGATGTTGCGGGGATCCCGGCGCGGGAACTTAGGTCCAAGATCCACGCGGGCTATTGCCTCACGATAGGGGGCAAAACCGCTTTCATAGTCCGGGCCTGCGATATAGACGCCCTCGGCGAATCGACCAGGGCCTTTCTTTAAGGCCTTTTCCTGCCACTTGCTAGTGCCTGCGGCCTTGACGCCCTTGGGGAAGAGGCCCTTTGCGGCCGCCTGGTCAACGCCTAACTTCCAGTTGTCCTTTGCTGCCAGCGTTTCTTGTTCCCAGTCCCTCCGGGGGTTCTTGATACCGAGCTTGTAATCCTCGGTCCTGCCGGGGGTAACGCGGGTCCACTTGTCGCGGATTGCGGAGAGTGACTTGATCTCTGCCATGATAAAGCCTCCTTTGTGTGGGTTTAGAAATAATCGATAACACGTATAGATTTTATCTATGACACACAAAAAGGCAAGAGGTCAAGGGGTTTCAATCGGATTTCCCGGGCGGGGTTGGTTTGTAGCCGTGTTTGTCCCGGAACTCGGGATCTTCAAAGGGATTTTCGCCTGGTTTCCTGGGTGATGGAGTGGCGTCAGCTGACGCCGCTGCGAGTTGCGGGGTCTTTGGGGCGGGTGGTATGGCGCCACGTTTTACGGCGTGCCATACCTGTCTAAAGACCTTGATACCTCGGGACCTTAGAGCAACACAAGCCTTAAGGGTAAATTGCCTCCTGGATTCACTTCCGTCATAGGTTCCGTTTTTCGTCTGTAGGCCGTGTTGCCATGCTCGATGGTAGCCGTTTCTTTTAAGGGCGCCACGATTATCGTCAAGCCAGCTTTTACCTATCAACCTTTTGAAGAACTGGCCTAATAACTCGCATTCCTTATGACGGCTATGGCGTACCCACGTCTGACGCCCATGGATCATGAGCCTGTTTTCTAGGCACAGTATATCAAGCTGTACGGCGTTTAATGCCATAAGCGTCAAGGGCCTAGTGGGGATGTCACGAGATCACGGACCCGTGACATCCGGTTAGGAGGAAAATACAACAGCCCCCTGGCCACGGGGGAGATCTTTTCCCTAGCAGGTAAGCGAAAAGCTGTCAAGAATCGCTCTTTTTGGAGTGAATCTTGCATTTCCTACGCTTTAGAGACATCTTTTTAGAGTTAAAGCAGGGGCTTACGGTCGGTAGAGGTCCAATGAGGTCGACGGCGGCCGCCTCGGTCGGCGGAGCACATTTTGATCGGTATAATACCATATTCACGGAGTGTATGATATTAGTTGCGGGATTTCCGCAACTCGGAGGTAGTGGGGCAATTTCAGAGTGTTGGGTGCTGACAGGGGAGAGAGGGAGGGCGGCTCCATGAAGCCAAAAAGTGGGGCCCGGGTTTTCCCGGACCCCTTGTGTGGTGTTAGTCGGTTTTGGTGGGTGGATCGGGGATGGGTTGGGGGAAATTCATGTGCTCAAATTCCCCGCGCTTGAGTTTTCCAGCGCATTCCTCACAAATGGTATGGCTGAGGATCTCGCCTTTTCGTGGTTTGTCTCCGTTGGGTGTTTCTCCGCACCATGCACATATCGGTGTCATATTATCCCTCCCTGTCGGTTGGCAGTTCTCTTTCGATTGGCTCGCCTGCCTCCAATGCCATAAAGATATTGGCTTGTTGACGTAATAAAGACTCCTGTTTTGGTGAGATCAAGAGGTCGATTAGAGAGTATCCGGTTCTGTCAGAGGGCCGCAAGTTGGCAAGGATTTGTTGAGTAAAGGACGACAGTTCCCACGGGTTGTTAACGAACATAACTACCACCTCCTTAATCTAGGCAATACTTTTTCATAATGGTTTGTAAATATCCATTGAGTAGCGAGAGCTCAAAAAGGTGTATTTTGTCCTTGGTCTCGACTTCTGCTTCGAGCTCCTTAACCTTGGCCTCCGAGTCTTCAAGTTGTTGCATCAGCTTGTCATGGATTGTCATGTCTAAGTACCTCCTATGGATCTAGGGGCCGGATCCTCCCGGCCCCTTAAAAGTTATCCTCAACAATCATTGTCAAGGACCTGAACGATCTTGAGATCGTCAGTGTTGAGCGTGGTCCTGCACTCCGGACAACGCC
>Ga0209977_10001157_pt1 | contig 11357 bp, 16 predicted proteins | sample SumtaG_2_FD_183113 | JGI IMG/M metagenome (GOLD analysis project Ga0209977, IMG submission 183113) | Deep subsurface microbial communities from Indian Ocean to uncover new lineages of life (NeLLi) - Sumatra_00607 metaG (SPAdes) (version 2) | ecosystem: Environmental > Aquatic > Marine > Oceanic... | reverse complement strand
CTATTTTTGATATAAGGCTTTTAACCCATATTATATTCTCTTCCTCGTCGATTAAGATATTATCACCAATATCATAATCAGATAAATTAATGGTTAGTGTACAACCATAATATGTATTCATAGAGTTATCTGTTTGATATAAATAATCACTTATTTTCATTATTATTCCTCATTATAAATTTGTAGTGTCCACAATCCCATACCGGACGTTTTTTTCCATTCTACTTTCTATATAATTAATTTTATTTTTATCGTTATATTCAATACTATCATAAAAATCTGTAAGCGTGATTAATTTTTTATTAAAATATATTAAACCATCACAACCTTCCATTCAATCAAATTCTCCTTTTTCTTATAATAAAACATTAGATTTTATATCTTTGATTATATCTTTCTTTTTGACTTTTACAACACCACCAGTATGAAAAGATTGCATAATTAATTGAGTCGATTTCTCTCCTATTATTTGTGATGATAAAATTCCAATATATGGAGTTCTATGTCTTTTAAGAAGATCACCATAACACGTATGACATATTTTAGGTGAAGTACAATATATTGGTGATCTTAAATTAATAACATTACCAGAACTAAAATTATCTGGATTAAATTTTTCAATTTTACTATTAACTATGATATATCTACCACTTAATCTCTTTATTATATCATCTGTTAATTTAATTGTTAATGTACGATTTGTCTTACAATCTTTCAGAAATAAATCAGCTTCAACTGGATTCAAAACATATGATAATTTTCGGCTGAAATAACCCGTCGTTGCGGTATTTAAAACCCTGTCGGCCAAACCTTTTCTAGCTCCAGGAGAAACTCTAAAAAATTCTGTCGTTGATAATCCCTCAGCAAAAGAACTACTAACCGGTTCTAAAATATTTCCTTTAGGATCTGACACACATCCTTTAGCTCCCAAAATTTGCAACGGCTGTACAAATCCTTTTCCAGCACCAGAAACAATTAAATCGTGTAATCCAGTCCCCTCTAAATTTTTTTCGATGATTTCTGACATTTCATCGAGTATATTTGCCGCTGTTTCTGTATCGGCAGTTTTGAGTTTATCTTTTAATTCATATACATTATCTGGAACTTCAATATCGTCTAATGATATATTTGGAGCCATTATTGTTGCAAATTTAAAACCGATATGACTTATTTTAGAAACAGAATCAATGATTATTTTACGATCATATTTTTCAACAAGTTTAGATATAATATTATTTACAATTTTTTTATTAACAACATCATCAACAAATGGAAAATCAATAGGAAGTGTATTATTGAATATTGCCTTTCCCATTGTCGTATTTACTCCACGATATCGAACAGAAATATATGGATCAACTGCATTATCTAGATCTTGTTGTGTAACCGCAATTGGAGATCTATTATATGATTTATTTTTTGTCATTATATACAGACCGACATACATTTCTTTATTTAACGAAAAAACAAGAGATTTAGATGATTCAGATGATTCAAGATTCATCATTCTATTTTTAATTTCTTCTTGTGCTTCATCTGTTAGTGGTGTATATATTGCCATTTGATCTCCATCAAAATCTGCGTTGAATCCCCCCACCTGTAAAGCGCATATTTGAAGTGTATCTCCTTTAACTAAAATAGGATGAAAAGCTCTGACAGATTCGGCATGTAATACTGGATCTCGCTTACATATTACAATTCTATCTTTCATTATAACTTCTACAGCATCCCAAAATATCTGATATAACTTAGATGGAATTTTATCTCCGGCTTTAATTGATTTAATAACTTTTCGAATTCCATCAACAGACAAATCAATTTTAGTGTATTTTCTTACCTCATCCGCCAATTCTTCTTTATTAACTTGTCCAGAATATAATAAGCGATAAATTAAAAATGGTTCAAATATGACGGCGGCTATTCTAAATGGAACACCAACTTCATTAATTTTTAGACTTGGTCCTGGTGTAATAACTGCTCTTCCAGAAAAATCAATTCTTTTACCCAACATTTGATTTCTAATTAATCCATTTTTCTTTTCTATTTTAGATCTTACGTATTTATCATGCTCAACAACAGCATTTTGAAGACCATAACTCAATAAATCAAATAATATACCTGATCCTCCCGAACTTCTGACTTGAATCGATTTCCTAATTATCGATTGATAAATATCATTAATTTTATCTACAATCCAATTTCCATTCTCTTGATATGCTGGACGAAAATCAGGTGGGATTACGGGTATTTTTTCTACAAATAATATTCCTTCTTTATATGATTTAGTTAATAATTCAATAAATTTTTCTCTGGTCTCGGTTTCTCCTCTGTATTTAATCTCAGGAAAAATCTCAATAAATTTACTCATACCTGTAAATCCATCTGGATCCAATATTAAATTTCCTTTGGAATCCAAATTGAAAGTTTCTGACGCAGACAAAAATAATTCAATTTTTCTATTCAATTGAAGGATAATTTTTAATGCAGAAGGATGGATAATCTTCGTATATAAATTAATATAGGAATATGTTGTTCTTCTATCCGATGATTCTAGATTTCCAAATATTCTTTCAGAATAGAGACCATCTTGGTTAAATTCATTAAATCTATAAAATAAATCAGGACTTGTCACTGAAGGCATTCCTTTAGTAAATTTATTCATATCCAAAAATTTCAGCATGATTTGTATTCCTTCTAATTTTTAATTAAAAATTTATAATGTCCACAATCCCAGATTCTATGATATCCTTATTACAAATTTCACAATTCATCAAAATCTCCAAAAAAAAATAAATTTTAGTTATTATTTCTATATGTTTTTGCAACGTTATTTATAAATTTAGTAACCGCAGATTTTTTTGTTGCTGTTCCAGTAGGTTTTGGTATTTTTTCGCTTGAGTATTTCTTTTTGAGTGATCTTAATTTAGAAGCAATAATTAATAAGTGATTTTGATCAACTCGGTCATTACCCGACATTCTATCAACCAGTTTGAGGGAAAGATCGATTAATTGTGGATCAATCATTCCAGAACGGTTACAAATTGGGAAAAAGGGAACTTCTCGTCCCATACGTTTTAATTTTAAAAAACACCCTGGATTTTTTTCAAATAGGGCATTTCTATTATTTTGTTTCATAAGCCATTCCAAATCATATGAATATGGAATCGGACTTATTAGTTGATAAGCTCTACGAACAAGTTCCTCCAATAATTGAATATCTTCATTTAAATTATCTTTTTTATTTGACATCAAATTAACTCCTTTATTTTATTGGCCTCTTGAATTAACAAGAGACCATTTTAAATTATATCATTGATAATTCCAATTTGTCATTTAATAGAAGTGATTCTACTTCCGCTAAAATCTCATTAATCCTCTGTTCTTCAGTATCCCACTGTATTAAACAATTTTTAATTAATTCCAGTTTTTCTTCCATAGACTTAGCATTCAACACACAATATGTTAAGTCTGTAGGTGTTTGAAATGGAAATTCAACTGATGCAATTGAACAATCTTTAACAGTGAAAATTAAATTCATACTCACAGTAAAATCCCTCATTTTCTTTATATTTTGACTAATGTAATATTCTACTACGATAGTTATCAATTAAATTGATTATATCTATTAATGAAACTTCAGCAACACAAATTGGATCCATAGAATTAACAATACTGTCTTTAAAAATTTTTATTTTATTATTATTATCAATTAAATATTCAATATTCTGATTACTATATTTGAATACATAACTATTTCGTATTGATTTCCAATAGTTTAGTTTTTTACATATCATATCCTTGTAAGACTCTCCAATTATATCCAAATTATCTTCTAATGATAATCTTTCAATCTCATCTTCACAGGATTTAATTATTTTATCTATTTTATCCATTTGTCAATTTCTCCATTTTCTTCAATATTTTTTTTCACAGCATCTAGTCTTTTGATTTTTTTACATGTTCTTTTCAAGAAATATCTCGTAAAATAATTACCAATATTCCAAATATATTTATTCCTCTTGTATCCCTTCTTAGCTCTCATTTTCCTCCGTATTTTTCAGATAATCAGGTAAATAAAAATGTTCACTAGTACATTTGTTTAATCCATCTATTATTCTGTCTCTATTATATATAATTTTTCTATTTGGATTTCTTCCCATCTTATCCCACCTGGCTAATTGAATCAATTCAGATAACCATGGATGCCCAACTAAAGATTGACATTTTGATTGTTTTTTCATTTCTCCATTAATATATGACCATATTCTCATATGATTTTCAATTAGAAATATTGTTTTGACCGAAACATACGGAGTTAAAAGAATACATCCTATTTTTGAATGTTTTTGTGATAATATTATTTTCCCAACATCGTGTAAATATGATGAAATTATCAAATCAATGTCATTTGTTTCTTTAAATGCCATTGATCCAACTTGAATTGAATGATTGAATACATCCCCTTCTGGATGATAATCTGGGGATTGTTTCACACCTTGACATCTTTCCAGAAACCAAAATAACATTTGTGTTCTTACATCTCTTATATTGAAAAAATCCATTATTAATTTCCAATTAGAATATCTTGGGCAATTAAAACAGGACAGTTCAGTTCATGTTTAAATTTATCACGACTGTAATCTTCTGCCTCACAATATTTGCAGGAATATTCCGGGACATTTCCAAGATAATGTGTATTCTCATAATATTCTATCGGCCAATCGATTATGGCTCTAGCTAGGACTAATACATCTTCTTTATTAAATTCACACATTTTAGATCCTCATTTTCTTTATTAAATTCACACATTTTAGATCCTCATTTAACATATTCCTCAACTACTCTCAATGTAAAATTTTTCCAGAATTCATAATATGGTTTCATTGGTAATGAAGAATTTTTATTTAATTCTTCGAGTTGATCTAACATATCATCTAAATAATTTGCTATACAGAAATATCCATATCTTCCTAATTTGACTTTCTTTATAAATTCTCTATCTTCTAATGGATATGTTATTGTTCCATCCATTATAATCTCTTTAAGTTGTGATCCAGCTCTAACTGCATGAGAAATAGCCTTCCAATCAATACCTTCATTATTGGCTGCCATCCTTGCACGTTTACCATATTTACCTAAGAATTTTTTAATTATTTCATCTCTAACATAACAAACACATGCAGTCTCCTGTGCTTTCCGATTACACACTTCATACATGTGTAATCCTACACGTTCATCATAAGATTTAAAAATATGTTCACCTTCTGGTAATTGATCCCAAACATCTTTTAATTTAGGATTATTAGAATCCTTATCAAACTTTTCAAAAAATTTCATAACATTTTGAGCATCAGAAACTCGTGATCCTTTTACACCATATTTGGCCGCTTGACCACGAGCATAGTCAACCAAAGTTTTTAAATTTTTTGTGAAGAATCTATGTTTATTTTCAACAATTTTATCCCATACTTCGGAACCTTTTATAATTTTTTCTTTCGGGCAATGAAGCATATCCATTGCTTCTGTATCGCCACGCAAAGCTAACTCTATAAAATGTTGTAATGAATAGACTTCACAGTCAATATCGTCGGATGTATTTTTAACGTTTTGATCATTTTTAGAATCAAACCGAAAAGATTTTTTAATCTTATTTGTGTACATATCCAATTTATTTGGTAAATATATACCTTTATAATCCTTATCGGATAAATATTTTTTAGAATTCTTTTGTTCTTCCTTATTCAAATCTTCCATATTTATTTCTGTCCCATATAGAAAAGATCCAAATGGAATAAACACAACTATATTAAACTCATTTAATACCTCTGAAATTTTCACCTTTAATAATTCCCTCTCTTGTCATATCTTGTAATAGAACATTATAGACAGAACCATAATCAACTTTTAATAAATTTTTTATTTGACAAGAATTTATTCGTTTTTTTGACATTATTACACTTTCTTCACTTATAATCCTACAATTGATTTTTTGATTAATTTTTTCAAATAATCGAACCAATAAAAATCTAAAATTTTGAGCATCTTCTTCTGTATTAAAAATTATATAATAATTCGGTATTGAATTCTTTATTATCAGTACATTCCTCATACATTTTTTCTTTTCTTAATATCAAAATGATATTCCATGATTTGATGTATCCAACTGTAGTTTAATTCTATCATTGTATATTCTCTTTCATTTAATTCTTTTGATACTACGAATTTAAAATTGGGTAGTGTTCCTTTACAAACTAAAGAATAATCATGTGCTTCTTTTTCAGAAGGTAATTGTATCCACCACATATTATTTGATGGGTCATCATTATTTCGCTCATATAGCGATAAAAATACTGGTTCTTCTTTTTGATTTTCTAATTCTTCATTCATTTAATTACAGACCTTTCTTTCTTAAAATTTAATAATTCATTGTATTTAACTTCAGTACATTTAAGACCAATAGATGATAATGAATTTAAAATAATATAACCAGCTCTATGTGAATTTCGAAACAAGTCTATGTTTGGAGTATTGCCACTTCTTGATTTCGAAATTGTGTATTTATCAGAAATTGAAGAATTATTGAAAATTTTCTGAAACAATAATCGAATAGAATCAATATTCGATTTCTTATATAATTTACATACAATATGGAAAGAAGTCTTTCCAGTGAATCTTATTTGTAAGTCACCAAAAATCGGAATTCGTTTTAATATATCATAAGAATCTTTTGTGGCTTCTCTAGCCTTATCAAAATTATCTGTATCTATATCAACAATTCCAAAATCTTCTATTGATTTCATTGTTGCATGAATCGATAGGGTTCTTCCTGTAATTATTTCATTATAATTTGAATTATTTATTCGAATAAATCTTGTTGTTTTACCTTTTCTTTTGACAAATATTCCATCCGTCTTAATAAAGATCATAATATCGTTTCTATTTGCTTGTTCAATAATAGACTGTTTATAGTACTGATAATGATTATAAATATCGATTTCTCTCAGTCCATTAGGATAATATTTATTTTTTAAAATAATAGTTTCTGGATGTTCAGGCAACATTAGGCTTCTCTCCTAAATTACTTATTTGATAATCTTCAAAATCATTTATATTTTTCCAGATTTCTCCATCTAAATTATCTAAATTTAAATTTTTAAATATTTCCATTATTTAATCACCTTTTACTAATTTGTTCCCGCTAAAATAGTTTATACAAATGATTTTTCATTTGTATAAAAACACTCTTATGATAAACCTTTGAAAAATAATATGTATAGAATTGAATGATGTCTTTTTCCAATTCATCATTTCTAAGGTTTAAGAATATTTCACCTGTAAAAATATTCCTAAATTTTACCCGGATTAATCTTCCAATTATATGTCCATATATATCCTTCTGAAAATTACATGTATCAAATCCCATAAAGTCCCTGACATTGTTATATAAATTGACATATTCTGTCACATATTTGACTTTGTATGATGTAGATATGGGAACATGACTACTGGGGTCGGGATAATAACTTAATAATTTAAATAGACATTGATGTCTTTTATCGAATGATTTCTTTAATAATTCTCCCAAATATGCCGAAAGAACTATAGATTGTTCGAAATTCAATGTCTTAAAATAATGATATGGAATATCAGTCAAATTTGACAATACAGGATAAACCATATAATTAATTAATGGAGATTCCTGTTTAATTGTCTTCATTCTTTCATGAAATTCATTTATCATTTCATTGATATTATTAGGATATAAATCTTCAATTTTTTTATATGCCCAATTATACGATACTATTTTTATTCTTCCCAATGTATCATTATATGAATATGATAATAAATTATTTATTTTTATTGTCTGTATTTCATCCGACGATATTTCATCGGAGTAAATTATTGATGTTGTGTACACCGATCTTAAAATCCATTCAATTGCTGAATTAACAACCGTTACAAAGTATGTAATAGGATTTTTATCTAATTTACACAACACCATTATATTATTCATCAAAAAATTAAATATTTCGATTATGTGGACCTCGATCTCTTTACATTGGATCAGGGCTATATATTTCCACATAAATCTATCAGATTGTTTATATCTGAATGTCTTTGTTCTGATGATTTCGAAAATATTATCGATAATTGTTTTATCTATATTTTCTAATAAAATATTAAAAATTTCTTTATGAACTCGAATATCTAGTTTAAGGTCTGAATTAAAAATTAATGAATAAATCTTTAAACAAGAAGATAATTTCATTATTTTCTCTATTTCTTTTGCGTTAAAAAAAATACTTGTCTTCTTTACTTTCTCCTCATTAACAAAAATCGAAAAGTCGAAATTTAATAATTCAAAATATCGATCAACATATTTAATAATATGTTTGATATTTTTTAATATTAAATTTCTACGGTATGATTCAAATTCCGGTAATTGAATACATGCATTTTTTATATACGTTAAATCAAATTTTTTCTTTTTATTGGTTCCATCCTGTTCACTTAGAACCTTAACACATTTTGAATTTTTATTAAATCTTCTACAATAATTACATGTGTTTTTATTTAATTTTGAAAAAAAATCAATGAACCATATTTCAAATTCTTCACCTAGAGAATTTGCCATATCCTCAACAAAATTAGTTATTATTTCAAACTTATTTGAAATTGAGGATGGATTAGATAAACCCAGTTCACATATTTCTTCTCCGTCATTAAAAATCTTCCATAGTTTTTTTGGTATAATTCGTACAAATTTTATCAAAAACAATTCTCCTTTCATAAATAAAACATTCAATAATTAATATATATAGATGTAACTATTTTACAACAAATCTCCTCACGGCTGAAATTAATTTTTCTTTATTTATAAACGATCCTGGACATGACTCTTTTTTATTGTTTGATATATCTCGATGAAAATAAATTTTATCTGGAGTTATTTTGAAGTGTCTTAAGAGAGGATTTAATAAACGATAGGATAGTATATTATATAATCTTTGGTCAGGAATTTTAAGATCATATGATCCAATTAAAGATATATGGAGTGCAGATCTATTAATTTCACTATCAATGTCATCAAACTCACATACATACATAAAAGGTCTACATACAATCAATTGGTAGTCATCTTTGATCTTGTCAACTATAAAATGAAAATTCAGATCAGGTTGTTTTTTTTCTATTGATTGAGAAATTAATCCAGGTATCTGAAATTTACTATTATCAATTTTTGATTCTGGCACATTATACTGACAAGTTGATTGATGGATAATAATATATTTAATTCTGGTGGTTCTCAGTTTTAAAAGTGAAGGTTTTAATATGAGCTTCATTTTATTTCCTTAATTTGAAATTGCTTGAATAGAAATGCTAATTTGTGTTTTCATAAATTTCCATTTTTCTCCTTGTAAATTTACAGTAAACTCTTTGCGTAAGAGACACCATCTGAAATACTATTTGAAATTCTATCTCGCATGTTTTCATAGGAAGTTAATGCAATATTTATTTTTAAAATTTGATCTCCTGTTAGTCCCAAATCACTGAAAAATCTAGATTTTTCAAACGTTCCATTAATCGATAAATATAATTTTTCAACATTATTTTCAAATATTAAAATTGTAGATGTTATATCAATACCTGGACACAATGAATCAATACAATCGATTATTTTATATATATCTGGAACAATTTGACCAAAATTGAATTCTGTTGCATATCTAACGAACAGGGCATCCATTAATTTAGCAACGGAGAATTCTCCAATTCCAGCAGCAAGTTGATCAAAAACACCCTGTGAATCATCTCTCAATGATGTGTCCAAAGTCCTAACCAGTGATAATGGATTGCCTAAAGTTTTATCAGTTTTTAGAAAGGAACACGAATTAATCATATTTAACATTTCGTTAAATTCGCTTCCACCATCCAAATTAGGAATCGTATCATTTAAATCCGTATCTATATCTGATGATAATTGTTGTAATTCATTTATTGTAGAATATTGTAGTCCTGAAATTAATGTCTTTACTGAATTTATTATTCCACTAACCGCAGTGCGTGCAATTGTAGTCGCATTGACGAAAGTCCGTAAATTTAAATCCAATTTTGTACAAACATTTGTTTGAATTGCTGACATTGCCATTATTTATTCCTTTTTTCTTTATTAAATGGAATCTCATTCCATTCGATTACATTTTGGACAATAATTATTTTTTCTTCGTTTGAAGTCATTCCATCTGATTGAATGATTATGTCCATTTGGACAGTCATATTCCAATTTTTGCCTATTATTTTTATAATCTTCTTCTTTTGTTTTTAATATACATTTTCTTCTTTCAAATTCTAATTTAGTATATGAATATTTTTTTCTTCGTTTTTTAGCTTGTTCTTCCGTTCCACAAATAGGACATCTATGTCCTTGTTGAAAATTACTCCAAGTGATTGAATTTTTGTTTCCACATTTTCTATGAATATATTCTAATTTTGTAAAAGCATTCTTATAATCTTTTTCTTCTGTTACTAATTGATATTTTTCTCTTTCAAATGAATTTTTAATTTCTAGATATTTTTTTCTTTGTTTTTTAACTCGTTCTTCTCTTCCACAAACCGGACAACCATATCCTTGTTGAAAATTAGTCCAAGTGATTGAATTTTTGTTTCCACATTTTCTATGAATATATTCTAATTTTTGATGTGCGTTTTTATAATCTTTCTCTTCAGTTGTTAATTCATAATCTCCTTTTTCAAATTTTTTTTTAATTATAGAATATTCTTTTCTTTGTTTTTCTGCAATTATTTCTCTTATTTCTTTTTTGAACTTATATCCACTAGTTCCATCCCCACCATCCACAAGATTAGTCAACGGACCTTCTTTTAAATTCTCTTTACCAATTAATTTTATTAATTCTTTCTCAACTTCAAAAGAATAATTCTCTTCAAGATTTTCTATTATTTTCATTCTTATTGTTTCAAATCCTAATCTTTTTATCTTATTTATTTTATATTCACAATGATCATTCTTTTTATCATTTATTCTATCATCTTTTCCCTTACCAACATAAAATGGCTCGTAGTCAAATTTATACTTTCCATATTCAAACAATCCAGATTTTCTCGGATCTAAATAAATATAAACATAGAAATTATTCCTCATGTATCTCGTTCACCCTGAGGGTCAGCTTCAGATGCATCGGCGGTACCTGCTGAGGCTGCCGATGATGATAATCCACCATTCTCAGCTATCAAAGATCCGTCGATCGCTACAATACCGGATGATTTCAGACTCATCATTGCTTCACTTTGACCCTTAAATGAACCACTTGATTTTAAATTTAAATTTGAAACAGATT
>Ga0209977_10001156_pt1 | contig 11361 bp, 9 predicted proteins | sample SumtaG_2_FD_183113 | JGI IMG/M metagenome (GOLD analysis project Ga0209977, IMG submission 183113) | Deep subsurface microbial communities from Indian Ocean to uncover new lineages of life (NeLLi) - Sumatra_00607 metaG (SPAdes) (version 2) | ecosystem: Environmental > Aquatic > Marine > Oceanic... | reverse complement strand
AGAAATTCAGCACCATCTAATAGAAATAGAAATGGTCAAGAAAAATCCTGCAGGATTTGATTGTGCAACTTATGTAATACAAAAAATCAAGTAGAATAAGAAAAGAAATCGCAAGTGAAACACCGGAAGAAATCAAAAACAATAAAAATTCCAATACGGGTTTTTATTTAAATTAAATTTATGTGTCTTAAATAACATTTAAGATAATAATTACCCAAACAGCAAAATAATATTTAGAATTATCAAATTCGATGGAAATAGAGATTAAAGGCGCAAGAGAAAATAATTTAAAGAATATCGACGTTAAATTCAAAGATGGTTTAACTGTTGTTACTGGGATTTCTGGATCAGGGAAATCGTCTCTTGTGTTCGATACATTATATCATGAGTCAAATCGCCGATTAATAAATTTATTCGGTTACAGTCGTAAATGGTCAAGCCAGAGATCTTCCTATAAACTTGCTCCTGCCAAAGTTGGGTCAATAACCGGGTTAGGTCCAGCAGTTGCAGTCGGACAGAATTTACTTAATAGAAATCCAAATTCTACTTTGGTTACAGCAACAGGATTACATCCTTTACTTAGACTGCTTTATGCCCGATTTGGAGTACGAAAGTGTCTAAATTGCGGCGCTGATGTAACCATCCTTACTCAAGATGAAATAATTAATTATATTCTTAGTTTAGTCCAAGAAAAATCTGTTGTTGTTTATTCTCAGTTAGTAAATAATGTTATTGGAAGTCATAAGACATTATTACATCTTCTATCAAAACAGTTTTCTTCAGAGAATTTATATATAGATGATAAAAAATGGGATGGATTTGATCTCCATCCAAGTAATCCTCATAAAATCTTAATTAAGTTAGCTCAAATTGATAAAACGAGTTCAATCGAAAATATCCGTGATATCGTCTTAAAAAATCAAATTTTAGGATCTAATATACTTCAAATAATGGTTGATAAAAGGATTGAGAAGATCACCGCCATTAAATCATGTGTGGAATGTGGTACATGGTTAAGAGATGTTGAACCTAAGCATTTTCACATGGGTTGCCAATTTTGTAAAAGAAAAGGTTGTAAACAATGCAATAATACAGGATTACATCCTTTAGCTTCATCTGTATATTTTTCAGGTTTACTCATCACCCAACTGCTAACATTTTCAATAAAAGATGCCCTAGAGCTCTTCAAAGGCACAAAACAATCTGCATCTACAAATCGCCTGATATCTGAAATTACAAAAAGGTTAGTAGCATTATCAGAAGTGGGACTTGATTATTTAACTCTGAATCGTTCATCTCCTACATTATCGCGGGGTGAATCACAAAGAGTAAGAATTGCTCTCACTTTAATCAACCAGTTAGAGGATGTATTACATGTACTTGATGAGCCAACAATCGGTCAACATGTTACAGATATTACAAAATTTTTACCAATATTCCACAAATTACCTGGTCCTGTTATTTTTGTAGAGCATGATAGAATAGCTGCGTCTAAGGCTGATAATGCAATTGATTTAGGACCTGGAGCAGGAATAAGTGGAGGAACAATAATTTTTAATGGTCTACCTTCAGAATTATGGGAATCTGACACACCCACAGGAGAGTTTTTTAGTTTAAAAAAAAAAGTTACCCTACCAAAGTTACGAGCAAAACCTAATCTGTTTTTAAGAATTGAAGGTGCCAATAAGCATAATTTGAAAGATATTAATGTAGAAATTCCTTTAGATCGATTAACAGTTATAACTGGGGTTTCAGGTTCGGGTAAAAGTACCTTAATCGAAGACGTTCTTCATAAATCACTACAAAAGAAAAAACCAATCGGTTGCGAGAAGATTAATGGGCCATCTTTAAAGTCAGTAATGGTCGACCAGAGTCCTATCGGAAAAAATCCTCGCTCTAATCCGGCTACCTATACCAAAATATCAGAAATTATAAGAAAACTATATGCTAAAGAAACGGGATTAAGCGTTTCACATTATTCATTTAATAGACCTGAAGGTGCTTGTCCTACTTGTAAAGGTATGGGAGCTCTGGAAATTAGGATGCGACACACGCCTTCATCCTGGATTTCGTGCCCAGATTGTAAACAAGAACGATTTAAGGAAGAGGTTCTTAGGAATAAAGTTATTTTTAGTGGTAAAACTTATTCGATTTCTGAATTCTATGATTTATCTGTATCTGAAATAGCTGATTTACTTGAGAAAGAAACCCGATTGTCTTTAAATGATTTACAAAAGTTAAAAGAGATGATAAGAACTCTTAAAGATATAGGTTTAGGTTATTTATCTCTTGGGCAACCAAGTCCTTCTTTATCAGGTGGGGAGGCTCAACGCATTAAATTATCAAAATTTTTAGGAAAAACATCTCTAAAAAACCAGATAATCATATTAGATGAACCAAGCACAGGTCTTCATCCTCAAGATTTAAAAGGATTGTTAATAATCTTAGATAGATTAGTTAGAGCGAGAGCGACAGTTATCGTTGTAGAACACAATTTAGATATCATCAAAGCAGCAGATTGGATTATTGATCTTGGTCCTGGAGCGGGGGATGAGGGAGGTAATGTAATCTATTCTGGTCCTTTTATGGGATTAATAGAGTGTAAAGATTCAGAAACAGCCAAAGCTTTGAAATTAGATGAATCAATAACACCAAGTTCAACACAAAGGGAAAAAAAAAGCCCCGACAAAATCATCATTAAGAATGCCCACATTCATAATCTGAAAGGGATTGATGTTACATTTCCTAAAAATTCAATTAATGTAGTTACAGGAGTTTCTGGAAGTGGTAAATCTAGTTTAGTGAGTGATGTAATCGAGGCTGAATCCAAGCGTCGCTTTTTTGAAACTCTATCGATGTATGAGCGTCAAGGAATTCGTGAGGGTCCTGAAGTGTTAGTAGATGAAATATCTGGTCTAGGTGTTACTTCTCATGTTATATCAACAAGAGCAATGCACTCTCGTAGTTTTATGGTAAGAAACACAATTGGAAAAGCCACAGAAATTTTCCATCATATTTCAAATATTGGCATATGCTGGAGAATGCAAATGCCCAAAATGTGGCGCTTCAATGATTAAAAAAACTGAGAGAATTTGTGAAAAGTGTGAAACTAGAATCCCATTACCCAATCCCATTAACTTTGATTCCTCCTCATATCGAGCAGCTTGCAAAAAGTGTCACGGTATAGGAACGATCAATGTTCCAAACCCAGGTAAGTTACTTATTGAACCGGAAAAACCTTTATGTAAGGGTGCAATGTATTCCCCCGGATTCTGGCCGCAAGGATATCTATGTAAACCTTACAATGGTGGATATTATGTCCTTCAAGCACTTGCGAAACGCTATGCTTTTGATCCTGCGAGTACACCTTGGAATGAAATGTCTACGGAAGCTCAAGATGCTTTTTTATATGGAAGCGATGAGCCATTAGAAGTACATTATGAGAACCGCAAAGGTCACAAACGTACATATACAAGTAAATATACTGGATTTTACCATGGATGGGTAGATGAATGGGATATTGGTGGTACATACACAGATGTAAAACCATGTGAAAGTTGTAAGGGTGCTAAACTTCGACCAGAATATCTATCTGTTACTTTGGATGGTTATAATATACATCAGTTGAGTGAACTTGCTTTTGTAGATTTGCTAAAAATCATAGAAAGTATTTCATTAGAGAAGAATGTTCCTGATATCGTTCATAGAAGTTATGAAACTGTTAAAGATCGTTTAAAGTTCTTAATCAAGACAGGTTTAGGCTATGTGCATATGAACAGAATAGCAGCATCTCTTTCAGCAGGTGAAGCTCAGCGAGTTAGATTAGCAGGAGTTCTAGGTAGTGGGCTTACATCTCTCACAATTGTTTTGGATGAACCATCGAGAGGACTACATCCTTCCGAACTTGAAGCTTTATTGGAAGCACTTGTTAAATTACGCAATATGGGTAATACTATCTTAATGGTAGAACATGATATGCTATTAATTAATTCAGCAGACTATATTGTAGATCTAGGACCAAAAGCAGGAGTCGAGGGTGGAAAAATAGTCGCGACAGGTACACCGAATGAAATTAAAAAGGAGCATACAATCACCGCAGAGTGGTTGAATGGGAAAAAAAAGTTCAAATATATTAAGCAAAAAAAAATCCCAAAGAAATGGTTAAAAATATATGGTGTGAAAGAAAACAATCTAAAAGGTGAAACAATAGAGATACCACACGGTCTTTTGGTTGGTTTATGTGGTGTATCTGGTTCGGGTAAATCTACGCTATTGATTGATACTATTGGAAGGGCGTTAGCTCCAAAAAAACATACAACATCAATGGCACAAGAACCCTTAGAACCGGGAAAACACGATAAAATCGAAGGTGAATTATCTCAAACACTTATCATTGACCAAACCAGAGCTAGTATTACAAGCCCATTGAATTATCTTGGTTTAAGAAAAAACTTCTTCAAAATATTTGCTGAAAGTGAGGATGCAATATTATTAGGTTTAGGTGAAAAAGAACTAAAAAAGAGTTGTACTGCTTGCAAAGGATATGGGTTAATAAAGACGGATATGGGGTTCTTACCTGATATTTATGATGCATGCGAAGTGTGTAATGGAACGGGATATTCTATGGATGCTTGGAAAGTGAAAGTTAATGGAATATCACTTCCCGAATTAAATGAACTGACCATTGATGAGATCTATAAATTGTTTAAAGAAGAAGATTCTATTGAAAGGAAACTAAAGTTCGTAATAGATGTTGGTTTAGGATATTTAGTAATGAATCAACCTGCCTATACTCTATCGGGGGGAGAAGTACAAAGACTTAAAATTGCTAAAGAATTAAGTAAGAAGAACAAAAAGAAGTCTATGTATATTTTGGATGAACCAACCGTAGGACAGCATATGGAAGATGTTTCTCGTCTTATTAACGTATTGCAAAGGTTAGTTAAAGAAGGACATACTGTAGTAGTTATTGAACACCACCCCCACCTTCTTGCGGCATGTGATTGGTTAATAGAACTCGGCCCTGGCGCTGGAGATGACGGTGGAAAATTAATTGCGTCTGGTACGCCTGAAACAATAGCTTCTGGGAAAACTCCAACTGCACCCTACATAAAAGAGACTTTGGAGGAGATTGCATGATCTGGATTCCATTATTACTAACTGATCCTTCACCAAACTTAAGATTACTTGTTTTAAAGGAGTTATTACAACGACCAGACGATGATGGGGAAGTACAAGAATTACTTCAGTTGCGTGAAAAAGACCCCATTGTTGAATTGCTCATTAAAACGCAATTATCCGATGGATCTTGGAGTAGCGTGGATCTTACGGGGAGAATATCTACTATAGGAAATCTTCAGGCAACTTCTCAAGCATTAGTAAGATTAGGATATCTTGGATTTGATAAAGATCATAAAACTGTCCAGAAAGCCGTAGACTATATATTTTCGAAACAAAAAAACGATAATTCCTGGCCAATTCCAACAACAAAATTGGGACCCTTTGAAGAAATTCGGGGGTATGATATGGTTCCTTTGCAAGTCGCAACGCCTTTAGAAGGTTTAGCAGCTTGTGGATATTCCACCGATAAAAGAGCGGAACAAGCATATGACTGGTTGATGGAACAGAGACTTGATGATGGATCATGGTCTACAGGAATTGCTTCAGGTGTTTACGGTGGAGTTGCCGGTTATCGACGCATCCCTCATTCAAGGTGGGGTTGCAGATCATCTACGATGGCTGTTCTGAATTGTTTGGCATATCATCCAAAAAGAAGAAGTAGGAGTGAAACTAAGCGAGCACTTGATTTAATCTTAGGATGTGAAATGAAGCAAAAAAATATACTGGGATTTGTAATTTCTCGCCTGATTGGATTAGAAGAATCGAGGGGATACAGAACTTATTATCCTAAAATGGATACTGCCCATATTTTAAACCTCTGCTGGAAAATTGGTGCTTCACTTGACGATGACAGAATCTCAGATCTGGTTGATTTCGTTAAAGGGGAACAAAGTGAATATGGATTATGGGAATGTTCTTTACACCCTCAAGCGTCTCGATGGTTAACTTTTGATTTATTGCGCTCATTTTCCCATCTAGAAGAAAATACGGATTGGGTTTCTTCAGAGCCTCGAACTCCCTTTCAAGCATATCCTAAAAAAATGAAAAGATTCTAAGCTATTTGATTTAAAGTCAAGTAAACTTATATCGACAGGCATCATAAATCTTTGAGATTATTGCATTCCTACGCCTTAAATTTTGTTCTTGAGGTAACATAGTATTACTATTGAAATTAACAATGAGATCTATCTGTGGATCACAAAAATTTATACATGAACTTCTGCCCCCATGACCAAATGTATCTCTAGAGCAAAGTATAGAACTACTTTTCCCTTTTGCAAAGCCTAAGCCCCAATCTGGGGCAATTTGAAAATTTGGGATACTAAATGTTAAATCAGCGATACCCATTCTATGTGTAGCAGTGAAATATTTAATAGTTTCTTCTTTAAGGATTCTTTTTCCATCCCACTCACCACCATTCCAAAGAGCTCTATAGAACTTTCCCATATCATTTGCAGTACTATAACCATTAGTACCAGGATAAATCCTTCCTTCGAAGTTATTAATCCACAGATGCATTTTTTCAGCTTCATCCGGAGTATCTTTTAAGGCTAGACGATCATCAAGATTCATAGCCCTTTCTTTGGTCATACCTAAATAGGAAGAGTCCATTCCTAAAGGTTTGAATATTTCTTCTCTCAAATAATCATCAATTCGACGTCCATCAATTCTGCGAATAATTTCACCAAGTATTACCCAACTAGCTCGCGGATGATAACCACATTGTGTTCCAGGTTTATATTCTGCGGTTTCATTGCAAATATCTACAATAATTTCTTCCCAGCTAGCAGTAAGCCATTTTGGATACAATAACATAGGAAATCCACCAGCATGAATTAAAATGTGTCTAATTGTGCATGTTTCCTTTCCATTTTTGAATTCAGGGATAATATTTTGAACCGTTTGATTAATACTAATCTTTCCACTTTCCCAAAGTTGTGCAATTGCTACAGAAGTCCAAGGCTTCCCACTTGACCACAATGCTAAAATTGAATCATATTGCATCTGAGTTCCTGGTCTAGCATTCCCAACAGCAACATCAAGTACAGTCTGTCCTTTTCCTGCTACATGGAGTTGAACTCCTGTATGTAACCCCTCGGATACTTGACTTTCAAGAGTTTTTAGTACTTTGTCTAAACCAGTTTTGTCCATCCCAACTTCTTCAGGATTACCTATTAAACCACCAATCATTATATTATCCATACACTGTTTTAATATGTAATAATGTAAAAAATCCTTCAAAATTAAAGTCTTTACTAATTCTACTTGAGATATTGTAGTATTTCTGGTAACTCTTTAACGATAATGGTATCTCCCAAATCATACTCCTGTGGAGAAAATTCATTATATGGATCAAGCAGAATAGGAACCATTCCAACTCTTTTCGCCATTTTAACATCCATGATTGGATCATCACCAACATGCACAATTTTCTCTAGACCTTCTGTATTCATTGCTTTAAGCGCCCTTTCATAAACCTCAATGTGAGTTTTATTTAAACCTAGATCTGCAGCAAGAATAAAAATATCAAAGAATTCCAGAATCCCAAATTTTTCTAATTCTGTTTTAAGAAGCTTTGAACCGTTTGAGAGTATGCCTAATTTGATTCCTATTGAATTAACTTGCTCCAGTGTTTCCTTACATCCTGGATTTAATTGAAACACTCTTTCTTCAAGAAAATAGTGCTGAAATTCCTCTTCGATCAATGATGGTGATACACTTCCTTCAATTCCCATAGCAACAAGAACAATGCTGTTTAGTTTTGCCCAGTCTTCTCTTGATAGATCAAAATGGGTTTTTGATGTTGATATTGTTAGTTTTCGAAATTCCTTATGCTGTTTTTGTCTTCCCTCTCGAATACGATTATCATTAGGATTGATATTTTTTCCATGCTTTTTAGCAATTCGAGACCAAACAGTATTTAATACTTGATCTTTGTTGATTATTGTCCCAAAAAAATCAAAAAACATCCCTTGAATATCTTTTAGCATGATTCTATGATATTAAAATTGCAGACTTTTATATCGTTTCTTCCTTTTTATAACTTATTCGTATGATTTTAAATACCTTTGTGATATAATATGGCCTTCAAAATCTATCTTGTGAGACACGGGACAACAGAATATGGTGTAAAAGATTATACTACCGGACATAAAGATATTCCATTAAATAGGATTGGTAGAGAACAAGCACAGGCTACAGCAGAATATCTTAGAGATAAAGGGATTTCGAAAATTTTCTCTTCAAGTTTAAGTAGAGCTAGTGAAACAGCTAAAATTATTTCCTTAAAACTTGATTTACCTGTGAAAGAATATGATGAGCTTATGGAACAAACTGCAGGAAATCTTGATGGCGTTCCATTCACAAAATTTTATGATACTCTCAAAAAAGTTGGAGATTTTGAGCAAATGATAGTACAGGCGGGAGGGGAACCTTCAATAAAATTTAAAGAAAGAGTATGGGGTAAGTTCCTTGAGATTATACAGGGTAATGATGATCATGAAAATATATTAATTGTTACCCATGGAGGAGTCTGCCGTCTTATATTATTAACAATACTTGAATCAAACCTTGGAGCGGGATTTTATCAAGATAATTGCTGCATTAATATTATTGAGCATGATAGTGAAAGAGACGATAAATTCGACTTTATTATAGCTCTAGTGAATTATACTGATCACCTTAGCTAATAAGATATAAAAGTTCTCTCAATCTGTTTCTATTTTGATAATTTTACGAAGATTCTTGCATCTAATGGAGGTGACAATTGGAATATCATAGCTAAACTTGTTTCAATGAATTTATACTAAATGGTGAAAATTTTTCACTGGTTGGGATGAAAGGAAACGGGTTATTTGAACCACTTGATTTTGGGATTATTCCACATTCTGCAAGTACAGCATGTTGGCGGGGTTACGTCATGAAATATCATTTTACAAAGGACCAATTAATCCTTGATGAAATGAAGGTAAATGTCAATGATCCACCAAAAATCAATGGTGTTGAACCACAACAGGGAGAAAATCAATTCAAATATCATTATAAAAATCTTAATCTAAAAACTAAATTTACTGGGAATATACTTTTAGCAAAGGACTTTATAGAATCTATGTATGTCAATATGGGTTTTCAGAGACCGATGGCCTATGAAACTGTTGTCGAAATCCATATTAAAAAAGGAAATATCGTCTTATTAAAAGATTTATCGAAGCAAATGGCAAAAAGTAGGGAAAAGGACGCAGACAAAGGAGCTCAACCTCAATCTGAATCAAAAGAAGATATTGAGAAATGGATTGAAAAAATGTTTTCTCTTGATTATGACTGATGTTTAAATAATTTCAATAAAAAATGAAGAGGATAAAATTTTGAGTACATCTTGATTGAAAAATCCCAAATTAAGAGATCTTGATTATGTTAAATTTATCTCAGATTTATGGTTAACTTATCCATATTTAATTTCCAGACTTTTTTTGGTGCTCTTTTACTTTCACTAGGTTGGTAATCTGATTGAATGATATCTACACTCTCTAATTCTCGTAAATGATAATATAGACTAGGTTTTTTTAAGTTTTTAAAATCCCCCTTACTGCACAATCCATTGCATTTATTTCCATCGGAATCTATATTTTCGTTCATATCCTTAAGATAAATAAAAATTTCTTCAGAAGATTTAGGTCCCTCTTTTAAATAATCAAGAATGACCCATCGAATATGACAATGCAGCGCTTTAATATATTTTTCTATCTCATTAAGGGTAATTTCTTTCGTCAATTATCCTAAACCTTCAAAATTTTATAATATAAATATTTTGGAAACATTTAAATATATGGTTTGATTAGTTAAATCTATCATTTAATTAATTAAAAAATCTATCTAAGAAATAGAAGTTTTAGTTAGAAAATATTTTGAAAAGAGGATAAAAATGAAAGAAAAACAATCGGAAGGATGTGCTTGCAACAGACCTGAAATTAGAGATAAATTCCCAAGGGGTTCTTGTTCTCTAAATCAAATCATAGAATGTCATGGGGACCAACCAGTAGACGAGGTTCTGAAGCACATCGAAATAAAAAAAGAAGATTAACAAAATTCTTAAAATAAAAATCCTAATTTTTTTAAAAATGTGATTATAATGATTGCTATAACTGTAAACAATTTATCTAAATATTTTGATCCCCCAAAACGAGGTAAGAAAAGAAATATGGGGCCACAGAGGCCACGAGGTATAAATTCTACTATTCGTGCTGTGGATGATGTTAGTTTTGAAGTATTGAAGGGAGAAATATTTGGATTTTTAGGTCCAAACGGAGCAGGTAAAACAACAACTATCAGAATGATGACAGGTGTATTGAACCCCACTGAAGGAAATATCGCCATTTTTGGGAGAGATATTGGGAAAAACCCAATTGCTATTAAGCAGATTACTGGAAATGTACCTGAAGAAGCTAATGTATATTCCGAGCTCTCTGGATGGCAAAATCTATCTCTGATAGGAGAAATTTACGGAATCCCTAAAAAAGACCGCATGAAACAAGCTGATTTCCTTCTTAAGAAGTTTGAACTCTATGAAAAGCGAGATTTGAAAGCAAGAAAATATTCAAAAGGGATGAAACAAAGACTATTACTTTGCATGGCACTCATGAGTAACCCAAAAATTTTATTTTTAGATGAGCCAACGAGTGGTTTAGATGTACAATCTGCTCGTATAATTAAACAGTTGATAAAAGAATATAATAAAAAAGGAGTGACAGTTTTCGTTACAACTCATGATATGGAAGTTGCTAATGAATTATGTCATAGAATAGCAATTATCAACCATGGAAAAATTGTAAGTCTAGACACTCCTGAAAACTTGAAGAAGCTGACACAGGAATATAAGGCAATTGATTTTTATTTTACCAACAGAGTAGAAAAATCCGAAATTGCGAAACTGAACACTGTAAGAGAAGTTCAGGAAGTGAAAGAAGGCTTTCATGTAATTGTAGAAAATATCCATGAAGCCATTTTTGAAATTGTTGATTTCATTAAGCGAAATAATCTTACCATAAAACAATTCAATACCCATCAACCAACGTTAGAAGATGCATTTATAAAAATCATTGAAAGAGGTGGTAAAAATTAGTCAGGAATCCTCAATAGTTGAAAAATCGAAGTTTAATAGTTTTATAACGCAAATAAAGAGATCATTTACAATAACTAAAAAAGATCTGAAAGTTTATTATAATAAACCTCCCGTGCTGATTC
>Ga0209977_10001155_pt1 | contig 11362 bp, 9 predicted proteins | sample SumtaG_2_FD_183113 | JGI IMG/M metagenome (GOLD analysis project Ga0209977, IMG submission 183113) | Deep subsurface microbial communities from Indian Ocean to uncover new lineages of life (NeLLi) - Sumatra_00607 metaG (SPAdes) (version 2) | ecosystem: Environmental > Aquatic > Marine > Oceanic... | reverse complement strand
TCAGGGCGGACTGAGCGCAGCTGGTGGTGGTGACTTCGTGAAGGGAGCACTCTCCGGTGCGATCACAGGTGGTCTCGGTAAGGTTGCAGGCGGCAAGCTTGCCGACGTTCTTCCCGGAGTGTCAGAGTCTACCAGAGGCATCATCGGATCGAGTTTAGCTGGAGGTGCAGCTTCTTCAGTGACAGGTGGTGACTTTGTTCAGGGTGCACTTGCCGGAGCTACCGGGGAGATGATGCGCCCGGTGATGGAAGGCATCACTGCGAAGGGACAGGAAGTATTCGGTCTCCAAGATCCGGGAGAGGGTGGAATCCTAGCTGTACGAACTCCTGAGGATGCGGCAATTGCAGAGGCAGGTGGTCTTGGGCAAGTTGCTCTGGATGAAGGTCTGGCACCGGGCGAGGTAGGTCCGCCTGTTCCGGTCGCAGAAGTAGGTCCGCCTGCCCCAGAGGGTGGAGGTAAAGTTGCAACTACTCCAGAAACTCCCGTAACTGGTGGTGTACAAGAGCCCAGTCTCATAGAGAAATATGCTATGCCTGCGATACTGGCTGCAGGCGCACTCGGTGGTGGCGAGTACGAAGAGGGTGAGCCGCCTCCTCTGCCACCAGGATTCGAGGAGTCCCTGCCGCTTTACCAGATGAACCGGCAGTTCCAAGGCATGGGTCCTGAGGGGTACTACACATACGGACAGGCAGGTGCACCTCAGTCCGGACAGCACTTGTTCATGGACCCTCAGCCGTTCGCCGGAGTGCCCCAAGATCCGACAACTCCAACTCCGGGAGCAGGAGGGGGTGCTGGAGATATACAGGGACTGATCGCAGCGGGTCAGCCAGTTCCGGCTAGCGCCGTAGGGCTGACTGGGACGGGAGCTTTACAGCAGGCTGGCTACACTCAAGATCCCAACACGGGTAACTGGAACCCACCACAGCTGGGCGCGGGCTTGCCGCAAGCTCGTGGTGGCTACCAGCGTGGAGGTGAGTTTGACTATTGGTCGCAAAATGCAGACGTTCCACATGCGGCTCCCTCAGTCGCCGCTAGTGGACGTTATGTTAAGGGGCAGGGCACTGGTAGGTCGGATGACATCCCCGCTCGACTGAGCGACGGTGAGTACGTCATAGACGCAGAATCGGTCGCACTCTTGGGTGACGGATCGGGAAGTGCGGGCGCTCGACGCCTCGATGAGATGCGCCAGAATCTCCGTAAGCACAAAGCGACCAATTTGAAGAAGGGTGGCTTCAGCCACAAGGCGAAGCAACCGCACCAGTACATGGCGGGAGGTGGCATGGCAAGACTCCGCCGAGCGATGACGGAGGCCGGGAGAATATAAGATGCCCAATACTTTAGACTTCTTATTTGAAGGAAGACCTCCACAGTCGGTCACAACCTACGGGCAAACCGTAGAAGGTACTCCGAAATGGATGTCGGACTACACGCAGGGACTGATCGCACGCGCGAACGCAGCGGCAGGTGAGCCCTACATCCCGTACGGGGGACCGAGGATTGCTGGGTTCGATCCTGCACAGCAGGCTGCGTTCGGACTTACTGAGCAGAATATCGGTGCGTACCAGCCCTACCTCGAAAGAGGTGCCCAAGGCTACATGGGTGGCTTAGGTGTGGCGGCAGGTATGCGGGGCAGAGCACAACCTTACCTCGATGAGGCAAGTGGACAGTGGATCGATCCCGGTGTCACCGAAGCGTACATGAATCCGTACATCCAGAACGTGCTCGACCGGCAGGAAGCTCTTGCCACACGTACGCTCGAAGAGAAATTCCTCCCCGGCTTGCAGAAGGCATTCACGGGAGCTGGACAGTTTGGTTCCCGTGGTGGCGAAGGCTCGATGGAAGACATCGGTGTTCGGGGCGTCAGGGATATTCAAGAAGGCCTCGAAGCACAGCGTCTCGAAGCCCTCTCCGGAGCCTACGGTCAAGCAGCTGACATTTACGGACGAGATATTACGAGTGCCAGAGAACTGGCACGTGTATCGGGTGCCCTTGATGAAGCGCAGGCTGGTGCACTGTACCAAGGTGCTGCGGGAGTGGCTGGTCTGGGTGCAGAAGCTCAACGAATGGGTGCGATGGATGCTGCACAGCTTGAAGCTATTGGTGCACAGCAGCGGGGACTCGATCAGGCAAGTATGGATCTTGCGTACCAGGATTTCTTGGAGCAGCGCGAGTTACCGTGGACTCGTCTCGGACAGATGTCAGAACTTATTCGTGGGTTGCCACCATCGTTTGTACCGAGAGCAACGACGCGTACCGATGTTGGACCGGCGCAGGCATACCAGCCGTCACCACTGTCACAACTTGTCGGTGGCTACGGTGTGTACCGAGGACTAACAGGCGACCGGGCCGAAGGGGGCTACATTGATCCCCAAGAATACGGGATTGGTGGTCTTGCCACAGCTGCGTGGAGAGGTATGTATGACTTGGGAAAAGCGCGTGGGGCGGACTGACGCGCTTCGCGCGGGCACTTCGTCCCGATCCCAGCGATAGTATCGGTGTCATAGGTGGTCATACGCTTGAAGATGATGATGAAGACGAAGAGGAAGTACTTGAGCTAGAGCACAAGCAGGATTGACATTATGAGAGCAGAAGCAGAACAAGCATACCCCAACGGTGGTCAAGTCGTAGGTCCACCGGAACCTGACATCTCTGAAGAGATCGTCGAACGTACCACGCATCCTGGTGTGGGACAGAGTCTGACTGGGATAATTCTGCAGGGCAGGCAGGACGCAATAGATCGTCTGAAGATAGGTCAGCAGCGAATCGAAGAGCGTCGAGTGAAACAACAGAAGCGAGCGCAACAGGATAAATGGTTTGCGCTTGCGCAAGGTATGTTGGCACCGACACGGACAGGTGGCTTCGGTGAATCATTGGGTACAACTGCTGGCTTAATGCAACAGCAATCAGCGATGGCAGCTGAACAGGAGATGGCACTCGAAGAGCAGGAAATGGCAGGGCAGATGCGACAGGATGAAATTGAAGCGCAGATGATCGACCAGCTTCTTGAACAGGAAGCGGTGGCTGCGAGGAGAGCTTCGACTGCTGCAGGGGCAGAGGGTGCCCATGGAAGAATCCAAACGATGCTTCACCCAGAAGATCGAAATAAGCCGATGGCTAAACAGAGACTGGTGTTCGGTGTCTCGATGACACGACCGGGCGGCAAAGTTCACATGCAAGCTCTGAGAGATGAGCATGGTGCGTATCAGATTGCTGCTGATCGATTAGAACCTGCACGTGCAGCGGCAATCATAGAGCTTTCCGAAAGAGCTAAGCAGGCAGAGCAACGAAGTCAGGGCCAGATTGCGGAGGCGTATGGATACAGAAGTCCGTTGGATGACGTTCGACGTTCCAATGAGATCTTTGAAAATGCTGAGGTCGATATTAAAACAAGTGGTGTGCAAGCACTTAAGAATCGTCTGGCGAATGCTCTTGGGTTTGACTTCGGCGATACGGTAGAACTAACTGAATTACAGATGCGCTCCGCAGAACATTACCTCAGCAGATTGGAAAAGTTGAAAGGTGGTACATCAGATAAAGATGTTCGAGAGATGAAAGGGATCTCCGTAGGTCTGGGTACTAATGCGACAGCAAACTATCGCATGCTGAAAAAAATGGAAGCAATTTATGTACGAGGTATTAAGGAAGGCATTCGTGAGGGATATCAAACGGGAGACATGGATGCAGTCGCTGACCTGTGGAAGGACCACTCAGGACATGTTTATTACCCCGGCCTTCCATTTGTCAAAGACAAGGCAGAGTACGACGCCTTACCTGCGGGCAGTCACTTCTACGAAGTAGGACGGTGGGGTAGTGCGCGTCTGTGGAAGCCTGAGGAAGAGTAATGGCTGAAGAAGAACGGAACCAGTGGGGCGCGATCATTCTCGATGATCGACCACCTCCCGGTGAAGAGGCCGATTTGGGACGGGCTCTTGACGTGGGCTTCGGTGAACTTACAGAAGATCCCGTAGGGGCAATTCAGAGGGCTCCAGAATTAATACAGGAAGGTGACCTTCCCGGTCTTGAGATCATGAAGGAAGCCGTTCCTGTGTCTGAGTTCCCGTTAGAACCTGGAGAATCTCGTGCGGCCCAAGAACTGCCGGAGATGTTCGGCACCATGCAATTTGGGCCGGAGGAGCAGGACATCGAAGCGGGTGCGAGGTTTGATATACCACCTGATCCTCTAAAGCCATTAAGTATGCTTCCCTCCGGTCTAAAACCTTCTGGAGTGGGTTCGACTCTGTCTCTTGCAGATACACTGGAGATTTCTGCAGCTGCAATGACGATGCATGATCCTGCAGAGATCGCACAGATGCTGATACAACGAGATCCGGAAACAGGTGAACGTAAGTGGCCTGAGTTTCAGATCTCACAAGCACCTGATGGAACTCTTATCGTTAACAATAGTGAGACGGGCAGGCAGGCAGTTATCAATCGCCCCGGCATGAGCACCATGGATGCAATGCAGATGATGGGCATCGGTACTCTATTCCTACCTGCAGCTAGAGCAACAGCAGCCATGACTTCAGCCCCTGCTCGTTGGTTGGTAGGTATGGGTACTGCCGGTTCGACTGAAGGGATTATTCAGTCACTGCAGGAAGCAGCAGGGGGCACATACGACAAACTTGATGTAGCACTGTCTTCGGCACTGGGTCCCATTGTTGAAACGGGACGTGGACTATGGGCAGTGGGTCAGGGAACCGGGAAATTTATCGGAAGTTACACTCCTAAGTTTCTAGCCGAGAAGCTCGAAATGATACCTCAGGGAATCGAGCGTGTTGTTCCTGCAGTTAAGAGTTCAGCTCTCAGTTTTGCAGCAGCAGCAAAAAACTATTTGGAGTCCGGGCGTGAAGCGATTCTTGTGACGCAGGATATGTTGTCGGAAGCGACAGCTCCATGGCGACAGTTGCTGCTGAAAATGTTTGAACGTACACCGATCATCGGTACCGGTGGAATGCGTAAAGCTCAGCAACGGGAGCGTGTGGAAATTTTCCGTAAGCTGGGACAGCGTTATGACCTAGATCCCAGTACTAATTATGGCTCTCATGTCATTAACGATTTGAACACGGGAGGAATAGCAGACGAGCTTGTAGATTTAACGAGAAGGAGAGCAGAAGCAACTGCCGCATTGCATACCATGAAAGACCCGGCGACAGGTGAACCTATTCAGGTAATCATCCGTGACTTCAGGCTCAAGGTCAGAGACCTCATTGCAGAGGAAGCAAAATACGGAGACATGGCAGACAAAGGTTTCCTCGATCTCCTTAATACGGCACGTAATGCTGTGTGGCAGGGGGGTAAGAAGCAAGATTTCGGTCGTAGTTTTGGTGAGCTTGACGACTGGGTTCAGCGGCTCTATCACGAAGCAGGGGAAAGCGGCACGCCGAGAACCAGAGAGGCACTACGAGAGGCGGCTGATGCATTGCAGGAAGATCTTGTACGTACTGCGAAGGAACAAGGAGGAGATGTAGGTTCTCAATGGGTAGCTGCAGGTCAACGGGTAAAAGATCTTACTGAACAAGCAAGCCAGAGAAATCTGCAAGGTGCTATCGACAGAGGTGAGATCGATCAGCAGATCATACGGAAAGTATTGAAGGGAGGTGACGCTAAGCAGCTGAGAACACTTTATGACAACATGGGTCAACAGGGGAGACAGTCTGCACAACAAATGATCTTACGCAATGCTATGAAAGTGGGCGGCTGGCGTCGAGGTCCACTGGAAGATCTGGGGACAATCAACCTCTCTCCGAAAAAGATAGCAAAGTGGATGGAAACCGAGAGTGTTCAGCGGCAGTTGGACACATTCTTCCCCGGTCAGAAAGCAGAAATGAAAGGCATGCTGGACTACCTGATGTTCACTGAGCCTGTAGAAGAGCTTGGAAAAGGTATCGGCATGGCAGCTGCTACTGGTGGCATGGCTTTTAATCTGGGGTCGTTAGGTATATTCGGTTTCGTCGGACATGTCTATCAGAGCAAACCTATTCGCAACTTGCTGTTACGTCTGCACCACATCAAAGGAGATGTACGTGCGAGAGACGAAGTCATGAAACAACTTACGCCGCTACTGATGGCAGGTGGTCGTCAGACGTTGCAGGAATGGCAGAGTCTGGAAGATCAGCAGGACATGATACTTGCATCAACCGAATTCATTGATTACCACACCGATGCGGAGGGGAACATAACAAACACACGACTGAATCCTAACATCGGTGTTCACACAGGAGAACCAGAACCTGGACTAATAGATCAGCTGCGAGAAGCAGTTGGTTATGAACCCGGACAAGGTATTGGTTCGATATTCGGCATGGGCGAAGAGGAGGCCGCACCGGAAGAGTAATGCCTGCACGACGACTTACAAACGGTAAAAGAAAGAGAAAATTTGTACGCAACAGTGCAGGTCAACTGCTTGCTGAGAGTCACCGTCTGTTTCTCCCTGATCACCTCGATCAAGTACGCGCAATTGCAATGCGTGGTATTGACGAAGAACAGATGTGCGAGATCTTTGACATCGGTAAGAGGCAGATGGGCCTGTGGAAATCACAGTACCCTGCATTCAAGGAAGCGCTTGAAGGTGGCTACACTGATGCTGATGCTGCTGTGCTTGGTGCCTTGTATCAGAGTGCTGTCGGTTACACGCACGACGAAGAGAAAATTTTTCAGTGGGACGGAGAGATCGTCCGTGCCGAAACGATCAAGCATTACAAGCCAGACGTTGCAGCGATCAAACTGTGGCTGACCAACCGGCAGCGTGAGCACTGGGCAGATCGTAAAGAGATGGAGCACGGTGGTAAGTCTGACTCACCTATCGGCATTCGTGACGAGACGAAGCTGGAGGTCATGGCGAGTATCTTGTCACTGATCAAACCTAAACCAGACAACGTGACCATCGACGGTCGCACAGGAAAAGTGGACGAGTAACATGCCATCGAAAACACCGAAGCAGGCAAAATTTATGCGGGCTGTTGCACACGGATGGAAACCGTCTCGTGTCAAAGCACCCCCCGTTAGTGTGGCTCAAGAATTCGTGGACGCTGACCGGAAATACTCCGGTGGCTTTGCAGAGAATCGATATTACAGAGGAGGTCTTGCTCCCATGAGTGACGTGGATTCCGGTATGCAACCGGCAGATTTTGCATGGCGAGCAGGTGGTCGTGTCATTCCATTAAACGGTGGCATCCGTAGTGGTATGAGGCGAGCAGCTTTGGGAGCGCAGGGATACGAGTTCGATCCAGTCGCAAACGTGATGCGTGCGCCGGAGCGCACTATTTCGGGGGCGACTGGCACATCTATCACTGGACCTTCGGGGAGTGAAGTTACTACGGGTCCAACTTACTCAGGACCCCGCATGGCTGGACCCAGAGGTGGTGGTCGCCGAGGTGGACGTGGAGGTGGACGTCGCGGAGGTGGTGGACCCCGTGGAGGTGGTGGTCCTCGACCCGGTGGTCCTGGTGCTGCTCCACCAAGAATCATACCGACGACACCTGCAAGCTATGTAGGGGCGGCAGCTGATCCCGCAGATCGAGAGAGTGCCTACCGGGATCAGTTACAGGCACATCAATCAAGAATTAGAGGAATACTAGGCAGTGCCGAAGGAGGTCCTGTGAATTACTATCAAGCGGGAGGCGGAGTTCGTCCCGGTCATCCAGAAGATGCGGGAGAGAGAGGACCGAATCCTTGGGACCCGAAAGCGGACCCTGCTTCGTATAACTACTGGGAGAGTCGGTATCACCAAGAGCCTGAGCCTGAAGCAGAAGTTGTGGAGGAAGAGGTACCGGTAGAGGAACCCGGCATCCTCGAACGTTGGTTCGGTATTAAACCTGAGGCAGCTAACGTGGCGAGAAGAGCGGAACAACTGGAAGAACTGGAAGAGGCTCGTGGTGGTCGCGTCGGTTATCAGGCTGGTGGTCTTGCGATAGCTGCACCGAGAGGTGGCATCCCACCGTGGATAGAACAGACTGGTGGCATAGAGCCTGTAGAGGGTTACCAGTTCGGTGGCTTTGCAGGGGGAATGTCACCGGCAATCGGAGCAGCGATGCGACAGTATCGTGGTGTTCCACCGCAGCGAGGAGGCATTCAGCGGGGTGCTCCTCCGCCGCAACCGGGTGGTGGTCGCGGGTTCATGGGCATGATGAATCGAGCACGACAACAGTACGCAGGAGGTCAAAACGTACCGGGCATGAATCGGTATCTAGAGATGCGTCGGGGACCGGGACAATCTACACGCATGAACATTCCGCCGGGAGGGACACCTCAAGGTGCCTTAGCTCAAATGTATGGGCGAGCACAGCAGCAGCAAGCCGGTGCACAACCGGGAGGAATCCTGGCCCGGATACGTCAGGCCCAACAACAACAGCAGCAAGCTGGTGGACAGGGAGGAATCCTTGCCCGGATACGTCAGGCAATGCAGCAGCGGCAACAACAGGCAGGTGGCTTACCTCCGGGTGTTGACCCGCGAGCCGTCGCAGCAAACCCCGAAGGGTATGCACGTCAGCAAGCAGAATGGGCACGACAGGGAGTAGAGCCGGGGTTTAGACCGGGAGCTGGACCCGGAGCGGGTCAGGGCATTCTGCCCGGTGAAATGAGAGGGCCAATGGGTCCAATGAATATTGTCGATCCGACAACCGGCGAAAGCACACCCTATTATGGACCGGGAGGACGAGAAGGTTATGAGGAACGTCGCAGACAGTTCGGCGATACAGTTTACGACCGGAATTGGCCTCCGCGTGGTCCAATGGCACCGGGAGGAGGTCCGTTGCAACCGAGAAGTGAACCATGGAGGCCGGGAACAGGATTCCCCGGCGGGCCTCCTATTCCAGGTATGCCTCCACGAGGAGGAGGGTTTCCGATAGATGCAGGAGGAGTTCCGTGGAAACGTCCGCCGGGTGGCAGACCTGCACCTCCGCCGGGTAAGGGACCGGGTGGAAGTGGACCGTTCATTCCGGGTGGACCTCAGGTGCCACCAAATCTGCGAGGTTACTTGCAGAGACAACGGATGATGAATCGTCCACCGGCTAACGTTGGTGGGGCACAGGCACAACGCGTTGGGATGCAAGACCAGCAGGGCGCGCTCTCAAGGGCGATGCAGAGAGGGACGGGTCGTGCGCCGATGTCACGCCGGATGGGGTTCGGGCGCGGAGCCCAGCAGTAGCACCGCAGCCTCTAGTACAGTTGCCATCGGTACCCCAGAGATGAAATAGCCAGTCATTCGCGCAGTGAATGTTCATCGGACTCTCCCTCTAGCTGGAGGAAAGCGTTCGGGTGGTAAGCCATGATCTCACGGTGTAGTTCGCGGATCTTATCACGTACTTCTTCTCGATCATCAACCACGATTGCAGGATCGTAGTGCCGCACCCACTGGACTACTAGATCCGGGCCTTTGATCTTGGTCTGGTTTGACTCGCGCTGGATTAACTCGACATCATTCAACAGATCATGTGCTTCGAGCCACTGTCGTTCGTGGTTGTACTTGTTAACGAAACGAGTGCTGTAAATGATGGGGCGCATGCCGTCACGGATGTAGTCATGAACGAGACTCATGATGTGAGGGCGCGGCGGATCGTGGAGCAGTCCCTTGTAGTACCGCTTCCATGCTTCAGGGTCACGCCCCTTATATTTTTCTTCGTTCGCCAGAAGGAGGGCTAAGCGTTCAGTGTGATCACTGAGCGTCCCCTCCAGATCGATCATGATCACTTGATTCTCTTACGTCTCTTCTTCTTTTTCTTTGCCGGGTCGAATTCACGGAGTTGCTTTCGCATCTCACTGATGAACTCGATGAGCATCTCTCTGTCACCTTGGTTCGTCAGGCTCACGTTGAAATTTCCTGTGAGCTTCCGACCCTCAAGTAGCATGACGCCTTTGCGATGTTGTTTCAGATACATGTCTTATTCCTATTTTTTGCGACGCAGGTAGGCTGCCCTGAATCGACACTCATCAGAGCAGTAGTTTGTGATGGCGAGACCTTCGAACTTCTTGCCACACTCCGGGTTGGCGCACTTTTTCTTGCTACGCTTGCGCATCATTGCCAGCTGCGCGCCGATGCTATCACTTGGGGCTCTCAGAGCCATAATCCTGTCTCCAGCTAGTTTAGATGGGGATAGTATACACAGATTCGCTCACGTGTAAAGTGAACTAGATCGCATTTTTACGAACCATATTTTCGGCCTCAACTGCGTGTTTTTTAATGGCTTTTGCGAATTTCCTTGCCTTATCAGGAGGAAAGCCCAAGACATTTAATTTCTCAGAGAACATGATAATAACGTTACCATTCTCCACGCCAACTTGGATGCCTACTCCTTGGTCTTGACCCTGTCCTTCACTTATCGTTGGTTGTTTATCAGTCATATTGTCTACTCACTGGACCTCGTGGTAACTCCTCCTCTGCCACAGGGAAGGAGTACAAAAAATTACTATCTCCCTCAACTGCAAGTCGGACAGCCATGGCAGCAACCTGTACTGCCTCGCGTAACACTTCGTGCACGCTGGTACCCTGCTTGCGATCATGCTGCATGATAGCCTGAGCTACCTCACCTACTTCTTCGACCAGTGCAGCAAGCATGTGCGTGCTGCCGGGGAATGCTTCACGTGCAGAGACTAACTCATCAGTGATCATCTTCATGACCAAGCCATCAGGACTGGTCCACCGTTCCTGGGCCTGTTGGTCAACACCTTCGCACTGACAGAGGGTCAGATCGCTGCCGCATTCCGTGCAACACAGTGTGTTGTGTTTATCTCGATAGGTGCAGGTTCGTTGGGTCATTAGGGGTACTCCGCAAAAAGTCTAAAGTTACCGGGAGTTCTGAGTGCAGAGTCCAGCATACTAGCAGCTTGTTTAGGTGCACTGCGATGCATTACCTGCCACGCCATCTCGATCAGGTCTTCATGTGTTGCACCGTTGAATCGCTCAGCATCCTTGCCGTGGATAATATAGATAGCGCCCGGTGTCTCGGCAATGATCCAGACGATGCCACCGTGTTCCATGTCCTTTCTGATCCACTTCAACTGAGATGTGTGCAGACCTTTCTCTTCATCAGGGAAGGGTCTCTTCGCAGGCTCGTCGTTGGCTTTGAGTTCGATGGTGCCGCAGCCCTCTCCTACTTGGTAGTGTACGTCAGGAAATCCCGGCGCAGTATCTGGAGATTCGATTCTGGAGTAATGCCCCAGAGGCAGAACAACATCTCTCAGCCAGTCCCATAAATTTGATTCTTTCATAAAACCGAAATTCCCAGCAAAAATTTTGCTAACTTTTCTCAGATTCGCCTTTAGGCGAGCATTTTGGTTTTGCGAATTCTTCTCGCACCTTTGCGAGCTGTTCCTCGACGGTGCCGTATCTTCTTTTTGCGGTACCGGTCGAGGACGAGCGTCGAGA
>Ga0209977_10001154_pt1 | contig 11365 bp, 9 predicted proteins | sample SumtaG_2_FD_183113 | JGI IMG/M metagenome (GOLD analysis project Ga0209977, IMG submission 183113) | Deep subsurface microbial communities from Indian Ocean to uncover new lineages of life (NeLLi) - Sumatra_00607 metaG (SPAdes) (version 2) | ecosystem: Environmental > Aquatic > Marine > Oceanic... | reverse complement strand
ATTTTCCCGACTAAGCCATTGGCTGAGATAACAGGCATGTTCTTCCCTATCCCGTCTTCTAAGCCTCCGTCTATGATGAGAGATTTATTATACAAACCAGCACTCTTTCCTATAATTTCACAGTGTATCAAATTAAAGTCAATCATGGGTTTAAATCCATACAGTTCCCTTAAGATTCTGTTTTCTCTCTTTATATTTGCACACCTTTGTATCTCAAGAGAAATGGTAGCAATCTCATTCCTTAATGCTGTATTCTTTCTGTGAAGAGCAAAAATATTCTTTATAAATGTAATACTTTTTTCGAATGGATACAGTATAGACGAACTAATCCCTCGTGTAAAATCCAGTTTAAGATTTCCTCTGGCTGTGTACGAAAAGATAGAAAGTAATAATAAAACAATGAAAACCCAAAGATTGAAACTTTTCAAGTAGTTTTTTTTATGATTTTTAAGCACTACTCTCCACCTGTTATTAAAACATCTTCATAGTCATTCAGGTTTTCTACAATTATCCCAGCACCTCTTACAACACATTCAATCGGATCATCGACTACCTTTATAAAAAGATTTGTTTCCTCTTTCAGTGCTGCATCCAAACCCCGTAAGAGCGAACCCCCACCAGTCATCACTATACCTTTATCCACAATATCAGAAGCAAGTTCCGGAGGTGTAGTCTCAAGCGCATGCCTAACAGCTGTGAAAATCATACTTATTGGTTCCTGTAAAGCAACCCTCACCTCTGAAGAATTCACTTTTATTGTTTTGGGAATTCCCTTTACAAGATCATTGCCTCTTACTTCCATATATTTTTCTTCATCAAGAGGAAAGGATGAACCAATCTGTATCTTTATACTCTCAGCTGACCGCTCACCAATAAGAAGGTTATATTTTTTCTTAATATATTGAAGTATTGCTTCATCCATTTCATCGCCGCCTACCCTGATTGAGCATTTTGTAACAATTCCTGAGAGTGCAATTAAAGCGATCTCTGTTGTACCACCCCCAATATCAATAACCATATTTCCAGAAGGGTCATTGACTGGAAGACCTACACCAACAGCAGCAGCAACAGGTTCAGCAACTAAATAGACCTCTCTTGCACCTGCATGTTCAACAGAATCACGAACTGCTCTCATCTCAACAGCAGTGATCCCTGATGGAACACAAACAATCGCACGTGGTCTCATTAAAAGTCTCTTTTTCATCGTCATTCTTATGAATGATCTAAGCATCTCTTCAACCATCTCAAAATCTGCAATTACTCCATCCTTCATCGGCCTTGTTGCTTTTATTTTTGGCGGTGTCCTGCCGAGCATCTTTTGCGCTTCTTTACCAACTGCAATACATTTACCTGTACTCGAATCCATTGCAACTACTGATGGTTCATTGAGAACGATACCTTGATTTTCAACAAAGATAAGTGTACTTGATGTACCTAAATCAATTGCCATATTGTTACTTACCAATCCACTAAATAATTTTCGAAAGAATCTAAATCTCATTAAACCTCCTTTATTTGCATCAATAGCTCAGATGTATATGATGCAGTTTCTATTCTAAATAATATATACACAATGAAAAGTATTTTGTCAATAAAAATATATGAAATTGGCACAAATATAAAAGTAAATCCGAATTTATTTTTCATCTTTTACTTGACACTACGAAAAAAATCTGTTATTAAAAGAATGTTATGAAAAGGAGGTTTTTTATATGTTGAACAGAGCCCAGTTAGAAACGTTTGTAGAAATGATGTTCAAGGAAAAAAGAATTGAACTACCTGAGGACATTGAACTCGAAGACATTGTTGAAGCGTTCTGTAAATATTTAGATGATGACCTTAATGAATGGTTGAAAATGAGGTTTTCTGCTTTTTTCCTTTTGACCTCAGGTGAAGGTAGTATTGATTGGAACTGGGTCAGAGAAAACATCAACGCGTTATAATAATTATAAAGAATAATTGTTTTTCTTCGAAAATCTGTAAGAGAGTAAAATATCCTTTACGCCTACTATAATAATTTTGAATGAGGTATTAAGTCTAATGTTTATTTGTTAAGTGTTAGGATAACTTTTGCTTTTTACCGTTCCCTTGTTTGAATCATATATATATTCACCTTGATAATAGAGCTCAAGATTAAGCTCTTCCAATGAAGACGGATTTACTTCATTCAAGTTTCTGAAAATGACAATTGCATCCCTTATTTTTTTCAAATCATTAATTGCTTTCAGTTTATCAGGAAGTTTTATCTTCTCTTCCATTGATTTCTCGATCTCAACCTTTGTCTTCTCTCCTTTAGAACATGCCAATGGTAGAAGAATAACTAAAGATAACAATAAAAACATACTATTTTTCATCATCTCATTACTCCTCTTTTTTTATCTTGTTAAATCTCCTCCTGTGTCTCCCCCCTTCAAAATCTTGAGAAAGCCATACATCAACAATTTTCGTAATACATTCTTTGCTTAACAAGGATGCTCCTAAGGCAAGAATATTGGCATTGTTGTGTAACCTTGACATTTTTGCCATATCTTCATTCATACAGAGCGCTGCGTATGCTCCCTTCACCTTATTTGCAGCAATGGACATACCTATGCCTGTGCTGCATAGAAGAATTCCCCGTGTTATTTTTCTTCTTGAAATCTCTGAAGCAAGAGGAAATGCAATATCAGGATAGTCACAGGAAACATTGCCTTCCGTTCCGAAGTCCTTTATTTTGTATCCTTTTGCCTCCAGATATTTCTTTAAAAACTCCTTTGTTTTGTACCCTCTATGGTCAGCACCTATTCCTATTTTCACAACTCCCCTCCTTTAGCTATTAAGCTATTCACCCATTCTCCATTTCTCCCTTTCACCGTTTCCCTTCTTCCCTCCCTTCTCCCTCCAGGACTATTAGTGAGAAATCGGCAAAACTATCGAATAGTTTCTTTATTTCAAGGAGCATTAAAATTCTATTATTTTTTATTTTAACATCTTCTGTCATAACAAGACAGTTGTCGAAAAAATTATCTATATGTGGACGAAAAGAGAGTAAGGATTTAATTGCTTTTTTGTATTTATTGTATTCCATTGATTCAGAAAATTTCCCATTTATTTCGTCATACTTTTTCCATAATATTTTTTCTTCTCTACAATCAAAAAATGCTTCGTTCACTTCTTTATGACTGATTTTTACACCCCTCAGGATGTTTGCTACTCTCCTCTGACCAATCACAAGTCTTTCAAAATCTTTGCTATCCTTCTCCTCATTAAGAGCTTTTATTCTTGCAATTGCTTCGTAAATATCATTAAAATAGACGAAAAAAACAGCATCTGTAATATCGTATCTTATCCCCAGTGATGTAAGGTATGTGCTGAGCCTATTGGATAAAAACTCTTTTAATCTATTCACTGTTTCTTCGTTATTCACTTTTATAGAAATATCTTCCTGTGAAGTGTAAAGAGAAATATTTTTATTTACCATCTCCTTAAACTCAAATCGTATCTTAAATTCATCTATTATTCTTATAAGACCATTGGCACATCTTCTCAATCCAAATGGGTCTATGCTACCTGTGGGTATCTCACCTAAGAGAAAATTTCCTACGAGTGTGTCAATCCTATCGCTAACACCCACTATTGCGGATTCTATTCTTGATGGTAATACATCCTGAGGAAATCGGGGAAGATAGTGCTCACTGATGATAGCAGCCACTTCCTTTTTCTCATGAGATTTTAATGCATATTCCCTTCCAATAATACCTTCAAGCGTTGTAAATTCTTTTCCATCTTTTATCATATTAGTTACAAGGTCGGTTTTTGAAAGAAGTGCACCTCTTTTAATGGTATCTTTTTCACCTCTATTTAACAACTTTACAAGATATAAGGAAAGCTCTACAAGTCTCATTGTTTTATCAAAAACCGTTCCGAGACCTCTGTGCCACTCGACACCATTTAGTTCTTCAATCCTCTCCCCAGGTGGTTTTTTCAAATCTTCCAGCCAGTAAAACTTAGCATCGTTCAGTCTTGCGTGCAAGACCTTGTTGTGATTTTTCGTAATCTCTTTCAAATTATCATCAAGACTGTTCGATACACCTATATATATTGGTTCAATTCTTTTTCCTTTACTCAAAACAGCAAAATATCTCTGGTGTTCTCTCATTGCAGTAATCAAAACATCCTGTGGTAATGAAAGAAATGCTTTATCAAATTCTCCTTTGAAGACAGTGGGGTATTCAACTAAGTTTGCAACTTCATCAAACAATCTGGTATCTTCTATCACAGTCTGCGAACTCTTCAAAAGTTTTGATATTCCACTTTTAATCATTTTCTTCCTTTTCTCAAAGGAAGAAATCACATAATTCTTTTCCATTATCCTTTCATATGATGATGCGTCACTTAAAACAATCTTCTTTGAACCCTTAAAACGCGGTCCAAAACTACTATTTGAAGAAGTAACTCCTGCAATGTTAAATCTGATAACATTCTTTCCAAAAAGTAATACTATCCACCTTATAGGTCGTGCAAACTCAAGCCCGCTCTCTTCCCACCTCATCTTCTTTGGAAAAGTCAAATTGGCAATGATAGCCGGAAGTATCTCTTTTATGATTTCTTTTGTTTGTTTCGGTTTCTCTTTGATTTCTAGATAACAGACTTTTTTGTCCTTCTTTATTGCAATCTTTAAATCACTGGGTACTTTATTGTATGACCTTGCAAATCCAATGGCAGCTGAGGTTGGCTTTCCATTATTATCAAAAGCCGTATCCGCTGGTGGTCCGTAAATCCTTTTGGGCATTCTTTTCTCATAGTCCTCCATTTTTCTGAAAAGGATGGCAATCCTTCTTGGCGTAAAAAAAACCACACTTTTTTCAAACAGAATACTTCTTTCATTGAAGGTAGAGGTAAGTTTTTTAGAAAATTCTGCTGCTGCTGGCTTTATATATGATGTAGGCAACTCTTCCATGCCGATCTCTATCAAAAGGTCTAATTTCAACTTTTTATTCTCCCTTTGTCTTTTCCCTTTTCTTCTCTGCTACACGTTTTGAAAGTCTTCTCACCTTTGCAATATATTCTTTTCTTTCCATAACACTTATTGAACCCCGTGCATCGAGGAGATTGAAAATATGGGAACATTTTATTACATAATTATATGCAGGGTAAATAAGAGCCTTTTCAAGCAATCGCTCTGCCTCTTTTTTATACTGTTCAAAGATTTCCTTATACATATCAATATTTGCCTCTTCGAAGTTATACTTGCAAAATTCATATTCACTCTCTTTATATACATCCTTCCATAAAATACCAGGTGCCCACTCAAGTTCAAAAACTGAATCGGTCTTTTGTATAAACATTGCAATTCTATCAAGTCCGTATGTAATCTCTACAGGTACTTGTTTCAGATTAAGACTCCCTACCTGCTGGAAATAGGTGAACTGCGCTATCTCAAGGCCATCAATCCATACCTCCCATCCAAGTCCCCAGGCACCGAGTGTTGGAGATTCCCAATCATCCTCAACAAAGCGAAGATCGTGGTTTTTTAGTTTTATCCCAAGAAATTTAAGACTTTCAAGGAAAATATCGATAACAGAAGATGGTGAGGGTTGAAGAACTACCTGGAATTGATAGAATTGCTGAAATCTAATTGGATTTTCTGCATATCTCCCATCTTTTGGTCTTTTACTGATTTCAAGATATGCAGTTTTATAGGGTTTATCCTCGATGACCTTGATGAATGTAGCAGGATTAAATGTTCCGGCACCAACCTCGCTGTTATATGGTTGCATAATAATACAACCGTAGTCCGCCCAGAACTTTTCAAGTCTGAGAATCATATCCTGATAATTAATCAGACAATACCTCCCAGTCTTTCAATTTCCGCAAGAAGAGCTTCCCTTCCCCACGGTGTTGTAACATTACAGTTAAATGAAGGGTTGAGTTTCTGAACTTCAGAAAGAGCGGAAGAAAAATCACCCAGGCTGCAGTGCGATTTCGCTTTTACAAGTCTCACATCCTTATAGTCTATCTCGCTGTCATGACCAAAAAAGTATAAAGAATCTTTCTGGATAAGGGTTGCTGCAGCATCCACTGCATTCTGGTGGTCAGGCAAATCTGAATAAACAAATGCAAGACCCGCATACGGGTCAACAAGTGAGTTATCCTTGTCAAGTGCTGTATTGAAATTATCCACTGCAGTTGAAAGCGAACAGAGTATACCATAACACCATCCGAGACCATTGTACGCCTCTCCATTATCCGGTTCATCACCAATAACATCCACGAACTCGTTGATAGCTTTCTCATATTTCCCATCTTCATAATAACCCCATGCCCTTTCAATACTTGCAGGTCCAATCCTCGGGAAATCAGGGCAACCTGCAAAGATTATACATAGTATAATGGGCATAATTTTCCTTACCATAACTGACTCCTTACATTTTGTTTTCTATCGCATCAAGATTATCTTTTTACTCTCTTCATATTTTATTTGACTATTGGACAGAATTATCTTCAGGAAGTAAACTCCGGATGGGAGTTTTCCATTGTCAAGTTTACATGAACCTGTATACATTCCATAGTCCCTGAAAGCACCTTGTTCAATATTCTTTACCCTTCTTCCTGAAACATCATAGAGAGCAATATCTACATACGACGCGAAAGGAACAGCATAATCGAAAAAGATATTTTGAGAAGCAGGCACAGGATAACAGTTAAGCGAGAGTCCTTTTGTAGTAAATTCACTGCTCCCGCCTTTTCCAGGCCAGAGGATAAGAATATATGAACCAAATTCGCTCACCTTCGAGTAAGCATATCCATTAGAAACATCAATCTCTGTATTGATGTATTCAAGTTCATCTCCATTTTTCCTGTAAATTCCTATATCTTGAAGTTTATTATCATTAAGGATCTCTTTATCAAAACTAAACCGGATAACAGAAGGAACGTTAATGCTCTTTCCATCCGGACCGCACTTGTATACATTAGAGAGAGGCGTATAGGAAGATGACGGTAATCCCGTTTCTTCTGTTGCAATTACAATCCAGTATGTATTGTCATACATATCCTCTGGAATGGTGATCCTGAATCGTGTGTCTTCGCTTTCTGCAAAACCACCAACTCTACCTATGACCTTTGTAACTGTAAAATTTCTTGTATAACTTCCTTGTGTCCCGGATGTATCCCTGGCTGTTACATATACTGTTGCTGTGCCAGATGTGTCAAAAAAGAAATCTGTTCTGTATGTCTGTTCAGCAACCTTTTCGAAACTATGATAGCTATCCTCTCCAGCAAGTGTTACCCTGCAGGGGTCAGGCATATCATTCAATAATGGTCTTTGTGACACTATCCATATATCAATATACTGTTGATTATATGGGTTCTGTATAATTGGCATTGATGAAAACAATAGTTCAACTCCCAGGCTGACAGGAGGATTGATAAGTCCGTGACCAAAGTATGTATCATATCCGGGAGAACCTAAGTCTGTTGTAGTCGAATATATTGTCTGTTTAATTGCTGATGGACTTGTTATTCCATGGGAGATAAGAAGTGCTACGAGTGCAGAGACATGTGGTGCTGCCATTGATGTGCCCTGAAGAAACCAATAATCAAAGGTATCAACCGTTGCTTTGTAATAACCATCATTAATCTGGGAGTATGTTGATTGAAGAATTCCTGCAAGATATGGTGTACCAGGAATTGTATCATAATAATCACCCCCAGGAGCAACAACATCTATTCCTTCCCCCCATTGTGAATAGGGTGCTAAATTGTTATCAATATCTGTAGCACCTACAGCAATACATTCTTCAAAACCTGCTGGATAACTCAACTGTCCCACGCCCCCATTTCCAGCAGCAGCAACAACTATTGCACCTGCATTGGTGGCAGCAATGATTGCCTGATGAACCGTTCCATAACCAATACTATCACCAGGGAACCCTCCCAGGCTCATAGAAAGAACATCTGCACCATTCTGATATGAATAGTATATACCGTCTGCTATCTTATCTAAGGTTCCTGAACCATAAGCACCAAGAACCCTGACAGGCATAATGGATACATTGAAAGCCATTCCTGCAACACCTATATTATTATTAGTGCTCTGTGCAATTGTGCCGCAGATATGCGTTCCATGACCGTTCTCATCGTTCGGATGTGAATCATTCTTTATAAAATCATATCCATCAACAAAGTTCGTCATTGTAAGGTCTGGTGATATATGGTACCAACCATCGTTCGATGAAACCTCACCTATTTCACCATCTGGTATCTGGTGATTCTCATAGGCAATACCAGTATCAAGGATTGAAACAATAACGGATGAGTTTCCACCTTGTTCAATATCCCATGCAAGAGGCAAATTGAGGTGATTTTCATCGAAATTCCACTGGTATAACTGAAAGAGGGGGTCGTTAGGTGTCCAAAATATACTTGCAATCCCGTTTGGCTCTGCAAAAACAATTTCAGGAAAGGATTCAAATTTCTTAATGAGCTGCCATATATCTCTCTTTTTATCAAACCGAACAGTGACAAAATTCGCAAAATGGCTTCGATAAATAATCTCTGTATCTAATAGTCTTACAATGCTTTCCAACCTACTACATTCTGTACCTGCTTTATAGTTAAGGATAATTTCGTTCTCCTTGAAACACTTCTTTGAGTTATGTCTTTTTTCAAGATATGGCTTTGATATCCCTACAGCAGGTAGGTACACAAAAAGTGCTATGAGAATACATCTAAATAACATAATTTTCCTCCTCGCAATATGGTTTTTGCTTTAACCATAACCGTCTTCAACATCGAATATAGCAAAATACAATTCATATGTCAACAGAAAAGTAATGGCAATCATTGCTCGCCCCGTGAAATACTGTGCATTATTGCTTTCCTTTTATTTCACAGGGCAAGTATTCTCCCTTATTAACCTTCTTGCATTTTTGACAGGATAACAGGATGTTCAGGATTAAGGTATCTTGTTAATGAGGAAAGGGTGTCATTGCGAGCCCCATTAAATCCCATTAAATCAAAACCCCATATAATCACAATGAAAGTATATAAATCCTGTGTGATAGACGGGGCAGGCGGGACAAATAAGATTTAGCACAAGAAAATAGAACCTTCATGCGGCAAGGCTTAAGCATTACTGAGGCAGAAGTTGGTCTGTTATGGTCAGATATTGTATGTAAAGTTTCTGATACACCAATGCATTACGGACGTATGTAAGTTTCGCCCTTTCCTCCTCATCCTGACTTTGGATTACGAAAGTGAAATCACCGCGTCCGCGATTATATGTTGCCATCTCCTCCCTTGTTTTCTGTTTCGCCAGTTTTATTTGCTGTTTATTAAGATTCAGAATCTCTTCCATCTGTTTCAGCTGGATATATACATTACTGAGAGTAGAAATTTGGGCAATTACCAATTCCTCTATCTGCTTTTTGAGTTGAGCGATACGAAGATCTATTGTATGAACATTAGCCTGTGCGGTTGTATTCTTCAGGGGGAATATATAGGAAACACTCAAACTTGCCTGTGGTTTATCAATTTTCAAAGCTTCTCCAAAGTTTTCATCAAACTTATTTGCGCCTACCTGTGCAGTAAAGCTGAAGTCAGGTTTGGTGGATTCTTTGCTACCTTTCCGAATGATCTTGAGTTGTTTCAGGGTCAATGCAAGTTGTGTGAGTACCCGTGAATCCTGTTTGAAATCACTGATTACTGTTTCGAGTTCTGGAAATTCATGAATTTCGTAGAGATTGAATTCAGGAATTTTTTCCATAATACGGTCATCCTGCAGGAGAACCGATAATTGCTGCAAAAGCGACAAAAGGCTTGATTCCACGGTAACGCGATTCTGCTCGGCAAGACTAAGTACATTTTCTGCACGTATAACATCTACCCTATCAATGAGATTATATGCTCTTTTGCGTTTTGTATCTTTAAGTGATTGTTCGCTGAGCTGGAGCCGTTCCTGCACAATCTGCAGCTCTATAGTGTAGAATACCCAATTGAGGAAGTTCTGCGTTTCGGCAGCAAGGAAGTCTTCCTGGTTTTCAAGAACCTGCACGTCAGTTAGTTCGATCTCAACGGATTTTAAATCGAATTCCAATTTACTCAGTACCCCTTGCCAATTCCTGAGCAGGGGTTGGGTGTAGGCAATGGAGAGCTGATTGTCAAAGTTAGTGCTTGGTACCGATGAGTATGAAGGGTCAGGCAGATAATCGTACCTCTTAACGCCAAGCGTGAGATTAGCAGACAGATTACCTCCCGTACTCCAAAAATGCCTGGTTACCCCGCTGGTGAGTGATGTACCGTTGGTCTTCTCAATACCTGCAGTAACTGGTGAATGGTTAATGTGACTGAAATTGGCGCTTGATGAAACAGTCCAGTCTTCTGCACCTGTCAAGCTTTTTTGCTCTTCTGACACTATTGCGTGGTTTAATTCTTCCCGTTCAAATAAAGGGTGCGTTTGCTGAAGGCTTTCAAGAAATTGGATTAATGTAATGCTTTCCTTAGTGTTTTCCTTCTGGATATCCAGGTCCTCTTTTTCGCCATAAGCATTAGCAATTCCCGCAAGCACTAATAATGTTATTAACCCTGATGCGAATGCTGAATTGATAGTTTTCATTTTATAAACTCCTTTTTCTTTGCTTTCCTATGAAATATTCTTCTGAGATCCATCTTTTTTGTACCGGTAAACAATCGCCTGATATCTGTGTTTATCATATAGAGCGAAGGAGTAAAGACCAATGTTAGTAACGTCGCGAAAAGTAAACCATACGCCATAGCCATGACCACAGGAACTATCATCTGAGAGGTTCCACCAATACCATAGACAGTCGGCATAACTGCGGCAACAGTTGTGACAGTGGTCAAAATTATCGGGCGCAGACGTTTTTTTGCTCCTGTTGCTATTGCATCGATCGCTTGCTTTTTATCCGGTGCAGAGCTTCCAGCAAAAATCTTATTGATGAAATGTATCATCACAACGCTGTCGTTCACCACAACGCCTGAAAGTCCTATGATCCCGATAATACCCAGGAAGGTCAATGGAATACCATGTGCGGTAAATGCCACCAAGGCGCCGATCACACCAAATGGAATAGTCAAAAGTATGACAAACGGTTGTGAGAGCGACTTGAACAACAGTATCAGCACAAGATAGATCAAAAGGGACGCTATGGCAAAGGCTATAGCCAGATCAACAATCGACATCATAGTTTCTCTTGCTTCGCCGCCGACCTCAAGATATGTATTGGGGAATAGCCTAGGAACGTCGCGGAATTCTTCCATGACCATACGGGTGACCTGTGAAGGGGTAATTACCTCCTCGTTAACATCTGCCGTGACGGTAACCGCTCTCGCACCGTCGTAATGGTTAACATTTGCGTCACTT
>Ga0209977_10001152_pt1 | contig 11373 bp, 15 predicted proteins | sample SumtaG_2_FD_183113 | JGI IMG/M metagenome (GOLD analysis project Ga0209977, IMG submission 183113) | Deep subsurface microbial communities from Indian Ocean to uncover new lineages of life (NeLLi) - Sumatra_00607 metaG (SPAdes) (version 2) | ecosystem: Environmental > Aquatic > Marine > Oceanic... | reverse complement strand
TCAAGGGCCATCGGCATTGGCATCTTCTATTGGAGGATGAATGAAGATAGACGATTCTCAAGTGAAGGGAAGAGAAAAATTCCCGTTCGGCTCGGAACAACTGACAAACCGTTTCATTTATGAAGTGTTGCCTGATAGGAGCTGGAAGGGGAAACCATGCTTCATTGTCGGCGGCGGGCCGAGCCTTGAGGACTTCAATTGGAGTATGCTCCAGGGTCATCGTGTTATAGGCATAAATCGGGTTTATGAACACTTTGACCCCACGATAATCTTCTCTATGGACACGCGGTTTCTCCGGTGGGTTCTCGATGGAAAATACGGACGGGAAGTCGCTGAGAAGTTCGCCCTCTCCCAAGCATACAAGGTCTGGCTCTGCACATATAATTGCAAGCTGCCAGAAGAGATTTTCATCCTCCGTGTATGGAGGACCTACTCACAGGGATTCCGTGCTTTCCCTGCCATGATGCGCAAAGGAATCGGGCATGGTAACAACTCGGGCTACGGTGCCCTCAATCTGGCCGCTTGTCTGGGCGCGAGTCCTATATATCTACTCGGCTTCGACATGAAATACGCGGGCGAAAAGACACATTGGCACGAAGGCCATCCTGTTCCCCACAGGCCCGGCACAGTCCAGAAATTTGGGCAATACTTCCAGCTGGCTGCGATTAAAATAAAGGAGATGGGCCTGGAGGTCATCAATCTCAATCCGGACAGCGCGTTGCCCTACTTCCCGAAGAAACCCTTCAAGGAGGTATTGCATTGACGACGCAAGGCAAGGTCTGGGGATTGACGACCGAGATCTACCGCTCCGCGGTTTTCTCAGTCCACCATCTAACCATAAACAAATTCGGCTACTGCTCGAAGCACAAGCATAATCGGAAGTACAATCTCTTTCATGTGCTGTCGGGCAAACTGAAGATTACGATTTGGAGAGACGGGCTTCCGGACATCACCATCCTCGGGTCCGGGCAGACCTCGGGTGTCCCTCCCGAATTCTTCCATCAGTTCGAGGCCCTGGATAATACCGAATGCATCGAGGTCTATCATGTCTTTCTCGAAGATCCCGACATCGAGAGGGAGAGCCAGGGAGGAAAGAGAAAATGAAAATCGCAATCTTTAGTCGCACGCCCCTTGCGGCCGCGCCATGGGAACTCTACAAAGCACTGAAGAAATACACAACCGTAGATGTCAGCCTAATAAACAATACTGCACGCTACAGGGACGGACGCATATTCCCCTACCATCTGCTGATGCGTCCTAATAATGGCGTGGCTGAAATAGCATTGCGCGAAAGCGAACTGTGGCATGTGCACAACTACCTCATGCCCCAACTCATAATGATTAAAAAGCACCAGAAAGTCATAGCACAATTCCACTCGCTTCCGAGGCTCGGCAACTGGCAGGCATTGATGAATTTCGCCGACCGCTGCTACACGGTCAAACAGCCGGGCCAAGAAAAGGAGTACAAGCTCAAAGGCCTGCCGAACATAATCGATCCCGACGAATATAGGCCTGTGTGCCGAGTACCACCTCTAAAGATCGCATTCGCCCCCTCGAACCAATTGCCGATCGGGCATCCGTCTAGCAAGGGATACAGGGAGGTCAAGGAGATTCTGAACAGCGTGGCCGGGAAAAGGGATGTGGAAGTTGTCTGGATCGAAGGGAGACCCTATCTGACCAACCTTCAGCTCAAACGGCGGTCGCACATACTGATCGACGACGTTGTCACCGGCAATTGGCATCGCACGAGCTTGGAGGGCGCATGCTTCGGCTGCGCCGTCCTCAACAAAGTGATGAAGACTCCATTCGTCTACGCTTCGATCAATACGCTGGAGGAGCGGATTCTGTGGCTTGTGGACAACCCCGCCGTGCTGTCCGACTTCCAAGAACGCACCCGGCTCTGGGTGATGCAGAACTGGCACGCGATAGATAGCATAAAAGAATATGTCAAAGCCTATGAAGAGGTGCTGAATGCTTAGGCTTCCTCTAAAAGTTTATTGTCCTGATGCGAAGAAAGTGAAGGTGAGATACGTCATGAAAGGATTCGAAGACGTCGGAGTACCCCTTGTTCTCAGCAGGAAGCTTACGAATATGGCAATCGATTCGGAAGTTTATCCATTTGATATCGTCTACAGAGATAAAATTTATCATGTGTTTTTTGACATAACATCGGCCACCGATAAAATGCACCCCGAGTTCATGGACGGTAAGAATTTTTATTTCAAGGTGCATACAAAGAAAGAGGATTTGGGCAAGTTTCCGAGATTTTATCCCATGGCGCAATCAGGGGGCAACAAGAAGCTCATTAAGAATCTAAAAGAAATGAGAAGCGATGGGAAATTTCTTTACGATGTGCATGGAGTTTTTTCCAACTCCGACGGGGGCTTGCGCATGAGAACAATCGCGCTTGCAAGAAAACAGGATTGGAAGACATTCGGATGGGTGAGCGATTTTCCTAACAGGCATCAAGTTCCAAAGAATATTCAAGGTAGGAAGATGAGTTATTTCGACCATCTTAGGACCCAATCGAGATCAAGACTCTGTTTGGCTTTGCCTGGTGGCATAAGAAAGAGTTATCTCACATTCCGCCATGTCGAGATATGGGGCCTCGGAAGATGCTGCCTGACAACCAATCCCACGAACCGATTCATTCTGGGAGAGCCTAAAAACTGCTGGGCGGAATTCAAAGAGGACCTTTCAGATTTTGTGGATGTAGTCGAGTATTATTTATCACATCCCCAAGAGAGGGAGGCGATAGCCCAAAATGGAAAACAGTATTTTGAAAGGTATCTGACGCCCAAAGCTCATGTAGAGTACATAATGGATACTATTCTCAGGGGGTCGGAAGATGTTTAAGAATTTCTTTATAGTCGGCATGAGGCGAAGCGGCACATCAGTGCTAAGAAAACTTCTCATGAAGCACCCCCAGATTGGAGACATAGAATTCGAACCCCATCCACTGTGGAATGCCGTTGATCTTTTGCATTTCAGGCGATGGAGGGATTATCCGGGCGTTCACAAGACTATCCAAGAGTTCAGAGACAAAGGCAGGGGCGATGGCTGGCACGGCGCCAAGTTTGCACTCAATCCTGGAGTGAAGGCCATGGAATGGGTCTGGCTTCCCAAGATATTTCCAGAGGCGAAAATAATTTTCATTATCCGCAATCCAACGGAGACCTATAAAAGCTATTACAAACAGGACAAGAATGTAGTTAGGGGCTACGTTCCAGAAAGGATCTACACGGATTTTTGGAATATAATTGTTGAGGGGTTTAACGGATATCTTCTTTCGAATCCAAGAAAGGCATGCTCCATAGTATATGAATCTCTAATAAAAAAGGCTGATGAAGAGCTTGAAAAGATATGGGCATTATTCGAAATAGAGAAGCGGAGCGGATTCCAGAAATATATAAGAAAGCCAGAGAACTGGTCAAAAGACCAATGAAAAAAATCGATATTATCATACCGACTCGGAAAAGATGGAATAAATTGGTAGAGACTTTAGATTCTGTGCCGAATCGCATAAAGATAGATGAGGAAAATATTAGGATAAGGACCATTGTGGTATGCGATGCCGATAAAGAGACGGCTGATAAACTAAGGAAAAGGAAAATTGCAGACGAGGTGATATTGGTGAAAGAGCACAAAGGATCAGTCTATTGCAGAAACCTTGCTTACCAGAAAGCCGAAGATGCGGTATTGAATGCAACAGACGATGCGATATTCCAAAGGGATGCTATAAAGAATGCGGTTCTGGCTCTGATGAGAAGGTTCCCTGATGGAGACGGTGTAATCCAATTCAGATCTACTAGGGGCGAGAGAATTCCGAAAGCTGTTTTTCTCGCAGGCCATAAGTTTCTTCTGCGATTTCCAGAAAAGAAAATGCTCTATCCCGGGTATTTCCATTTTGCGGCACAAGATTCTCTGGAGATAGCAGATAGAATGTCGCGCCTCGTCTGCCCCCAGAATGCGGGCATCCTCATAGTTCATAAAAATGAGGCAGATGAAACCTGGCTCGATGGAAGGAAATCGAAAGCTAAAGATTTTAAACTGATGAGGTCAAAAGAAGCAAAAGCATGGAGAGACAGCATTGCGAGAGGAAGCTGAAATGAGCAAAACATCATTTATCGATATAGGAGAGCTGGGCTGGAGCTTGTATTTGAGTGCTCACTTAAGATGGAGGAAGGAGAAAAACAACGAGAGCTTCGCGGTTTTTACCTCGCCGAATAGGTTTTGTCTTTATAAAGACATTGCAGATGAGGTCCTTCCACTCCCTGCAAAATATTATTCAAGATTTAAAACTTGCCAAGAAAATTGCTCCGGCCTTAAAGGCGTCCATCGGAATGAATTAGAGTATTTCTTCAAGGAGAATTTACCAAGAGACTATTCTCTCTCTAACCTTCCCTTGGGATGCTACAAGGACCTTAGAGTCGGTCCGAATAAAATTTATGCCCCTTACCCCTATAGCAAGAGAATCGAAGGGAGGAGAGAGATAATAGTTTTACCGAGACATAGGGAAGCATACCCTTTCAGTCTCAGAAATTTGCCGGAAAGATTCTATATCAAGATGGTCAGGAAACTGTGCGATACATTTCCTCGTTACCTAATAAGGACGATGGGCATCCCTTTCGGCTCTTATAGCATGGACGGAATAATGAGAGATAACTACATAAATGGAGTAAGCCAAGGGAATAACTTGCAGGATATCATAGATAGATGCCAAGTTGCAATTTGTTCTATTGGAGGCACATCAAGCTTGCCAAAATTGGCGATGCTACAGGGAGTCCCCTCATTTATTATCGGACACGAACCCGAGAGGTTTAAAATACAAGAAAACTGGCGGAGTACGAAGATGGAATTCTTTTTTGTCAAGAAGGGGCAGTATAATAATTTTGATTTTGAAGACTGTATTGTCAGGATAATTTCATTTATCAAGGAGGTACAATGAAGCCGTCAGTGATTAAGCTGTCTGAAGACGGAGTTCGAACTTATTGGAAGAACAGAGCAAAGAAAGACGGGATAAGAGCAACAGGTCGTTATAGTTGTACCCTAGCTGAGCAGGATAAGAGATATAGGGTACAAAAAAAGTTTGTTTTTGCTTATTGTCCCAGACATTTGAGAACACTCGATTACGGGTGTGGTATTGGACGATATGCAGAGGACTTTGAGTATTATCTTGGGGTTGATTTTACAGAGTCGCTTTTGGCTATCGCTAGAGAAAGATGTCCAGGAGCAAAGTTCTTAAAACTGAATAGCTCTTTTCTTGATTGTGAGTTGGATTTTGGTCCGGAATTGATTTTTACATCGTGTGTACTTCAACACAATCAAGATGATGTCGTGCTTAAAATCTTTGAGTCTTTTGTTCCTATTGTGAAGGGCGATATTATGTTTGGCTTGTATGAGAACACAGAAATTCAATCTGGACATATGAGAGGTCGGACAGGAGAAGAGTATGTTGGGATGATCAGCGCATATTTTAAAGTGTGCGAATGGGAAACTCATTCACATAGAATGAGTGAAGAGCACGCTTTTACGCTCATAAAGGGGAGTCGTAAGTGAAATATCCGACAAAAGATTTGAGCAATCGAACTGATATTCTTTTTGCTTTAATCAAAGAGTTTATAGAAGACGAAGCGACATTTCTGGACATAGGCTGTGGGCATCCTGAAGTTTTTCAGGGAACTGGATTGCCGATGCTTGTTCATAATGGGTTTCCGAATGTCAAATATTTTGGTATTGATATAGAGGAAAAAGCAATCGAAAACTGTAAAAGGGACTATCCGTTTTTTGATTGGCTTTGCTGTGATGCGAGCAAATATAAAGTAGTTAGGGATGTTAATTTTGTGATTCACACCGGGGTTAATAAATGGTGGGATAAGAGCTGGAGACTGCATCTTCAATTGCGTCCCAAATATGTGCTGCTGGAAGTCGGCGCTCCCATGAAAGAAAGACAGAGTATTCATCAAGAAGTTTATACACGAATAAAAGAACTCTATTTTGATTGTAATTATGAGGTAGTGCAGGAGGGTCGCTATATTTGGACGACTAAAGTCACTCAACCATTGAGAACCTTTGTTATTTTGAGAGGTAAGTTATGATTCCTTTAGTTGATTTGAAGGCTCAATATAGAAGTATCAAGACTGAGATAGATGAGGCTATTCGAACTGTTATTAATGAGACTGCTTTTTACAAGGGCAGACATGTAGAGGAATTCGAGAGAAAATTTGCATTAATGTTTGGCTCAAAATGTTGTGTTGGTGTAGCTAATTGCACAGATGCTTTATACATTGTTCTGAAATGTCTCGGTTGTACAAGTGGTGATGAAGTTATAACGGCTGCCAACACTTTTATAGCTACGTCCGAAGCCATAACCGCAACTGGTGCGAGGGTCGTTTTCTGCGATGTAGACTCTAAAACTTTTAACATTGATACCGCAAAGATTCGTGAGCTTATAACACCGTACACAAAAGCGATAGTCCCAGTTCATTTGAATGGACGAGCAGTTGATATGACTGCAATTGGAGAGATAGCTGCCGAGTTCAAACTAAAGGTAGTGGAAGACTGTGCTCAAGCTCCTTGGGCTGAGTGGAGAGGAAAGAAGGTTGGAACAATAGGAGATGTGGGTTGTTTCAGCTTTTATCCTGCCAAAAATCTTGGAGCTTATGGTGATGCTGGATGTATTATTACGAGTGATGAGGTGTTGGCTCACACCATCCGTATGGTTGCAGACCATGGAAGAACGGAAAAATATGAGCACATCTTCGAGGGTATGAGTAGCCGTTTGGATGGGCTTCAAGCCGCTATTTTGAATGTGAAGCTGGATTATCTGAATGAGTGGTCTATAGAGCGACAGACTAACGCCCAATTGTACAGAAAGTATCTGGAAGGCGTGGAAGGTGTAAAGCTACCTGAAATCCCAGGCGTAGCCGAATTTAAGACTCATGTGTTTCATGTTTTCCAAGTCATAGTCGATTCGAAAAACAGGGCAAAAATAAGAGAGAGGATGAGAGACTATGGCATCGAAACGGGGATGCATTATCCGATAGCTCTGCCGAATCAGACTGCGTATAAATATTTGGGTCATACGGTAGCTGACTTTCCAGTGGCGTCATGGCTTCAGGAGCGAAATATGAGTCTTCCTATGTATCCAGAGCTAACGAAGAAGCAGATTCGTTATATTTCGGATTGTTTGATAGAGATTGTGAATGACTCTGCGCCCTGAAGGTTATCAATATTGGGAGAGATTAAGCCAGCATTTAGGGCGTGACATCAAAAAGATTTTTGATGGTCAATTGGTTTATCCTCGACAATTGGAGATACATCTGCCAGGAGATGGCAAGAAAATGATATGTAACTTTAATTGCTGGTGGTGTCAGGGACGTGAGCTTGCACAGCCTATTGGACACTGGGAGGAAGAAGGTTTGAAGCTTCTCCACAATCTGAAGGGCGCTGTTTCACTCCATGTCTATGGTGGAGCTTATACAGAGCCCATGTTAAACGATTATATGCTTGAATATCTAAGAACGACTAAGAAGTATGGCAATGAGTTTGGGATTCACACTAATGGCAGTCAATTAGTGAGTCGAGAACAGAGTGAGGAGTTCTTGACTGAACTAATTGAGATGGCCAGTGGAAAGAATGACTATTTGTCAATCAGTTTAGATGCTGGGTTCGCTAAGACCCACACGAGGACTAAAGGACTTGATACGAACTGGTTTGATATCATAATAGCTGGGCTTCGAGATGCGACAAGAATTAGAGGCAGAAAGAAGCTTCCAGCTTTGCGTATTGTTTATTTGTTAAATAAGCAAAACAGTTCGTCTGAAGAGATAGATAATATCATATCAATCGGCAGGGAGTTGAAGTTGGACTCAATAAGATTCTCTATCCCATATGATCTTTATGGGCGAGATTTTGATAGGGTTAGGAAGTACAAACAGCGAGTGGAAGTGGTGAAAGAGCCTCTGTATTACAAACTGCTTGAGTCGTATATTGAAACTCAGAGTTTTGATTCGAAGCCATTTATTTTCTGGGTTCCGCCAAAGCATCAGGATGTGGACGAAATGAATTATCAGCAATGCATTTATAGTTACTTTCAAATCACACTTGCTACAGATGGTTGGGTCTACAAATGTTCATCGACAGCCAGTCCGTCTTTCAAATTTTGTAGACTTGGAAAGATAACTTCAAATCTGGAAAAGTTTAACGAAATGGTGGTGAAAAATCATAATCCTAAATGGAAACCTTCTATTTGTTTCAATCATGGGGCAAGATGCAATCGTATGGCTATTGAGTTGAATAATACGTGGAGAGACAGTTATGTCTAAAGTTATCATAGCTACGAAGATGACAATCGCTCCCACTGTAATAAGTGACCGCTGGGGTCTGTTATTTAAAGCACTAAAGGAAAAATTTGGCTTTTTGTTTTGCCCGATGGAGGAAATTGAGTTATTGCTAAAGGATGTTGATACTGTGCTTCTGTGTGCCAGTCCGAAGCAGATTAATTCCGACCGACTGTTAGATGTAATCCGGCAAAACAAAGGAGTTCGTCTTATTACTTACATTGTTGATTTACACACTCAAGGAAGTCGATTTAACAATTTGTTAGAGGGAAGTGATGTGATTCTCTCTATAGATGATGAAAGCTTCAGAAAGAAATGGCCTCAGTTTGTGAAGAAGTTTATCTTTTTTCCTATGTTCTTTGCTCCACACATTCGATATGCCAAATTTTCGCTTAATGAAAAGCCGATAATGAAGTGTCTCCTTGCTGGAGCAGCTTCCTGTGCCTATCCTCTACGTTTACAGCTAAATCGAGCAACCAGGGAAGGAGAGTACTCAAAGCTGCTTGATGTTTTACCTTATCGAGGAACTCATGGAGCTTCATATCCAGGAGTAGTGACGAAAGATGCTTTTGCTGAGCGACTCCATTCTTACTTTTGTGCAGTCACATCGTCTGTATATCAATGCGTGGTTTCTAAAATATTCGAGATTCCGGCAACAGGAAGCTTGTTGTTGACAAATAGAGTGAAAGATATGGATACCTTGAGGTTTGTTCCATTTAAGCATTACATTCCAATAGCTCCTGAGAACGTTATAGAACGAATAACTCAGTGTCTTGCACACCCCAAGGATTACGAAAAGACAAGACAGGAAGGAATGGACTTCGTTCATGCGTTTCACAGTATTAATAATAGAATGGAGATGTTTGGACAAATTTTAAAAGGAGATAAATTATGAGATTATTAATGACGACCCGAGCGAGTGCGGAGGTGGTTGCTTATTCGCAAGCTTCTCATCCTATCCTGAAGAGATATGCGAAAAAATGGGGAGCAGATTTCTTGGTTCTGGATGAGATGCATGAGAAATACGGTCATCCTTATCATCGCTTGCTGAGACTTCATGAATTGCTCGATGAATATGACAAAATAGTCCATATTGATACCGATATAATTATAACTAAAACTTGTCCGAATATGTTCGAGGTTGTTCCCTATGACACAATGGGTTTTGTTTGTGAAGACAAAGGATCAAGGCTTAAAAACAGGCGTGCGCAGATTGCTCATATCAAACGTGTTTACGGAGGCAATGAGAATTGGGTTTCTGGTTATTTCAATTCTGGAGTTTTTATTGTATCTCGTGTACATAAGGAGATATTTACCAAAATAAACGGAAAATTCTGGGGCGTTGATGGTGGATGGGTTGAAGGTGCGGATCAGACTCATTTCAGTTATCAGCTTATGAAGCAAGGTCATAAATATATTGATTTAGGCTATAAATTTAATCACAGTGCTATGTTTTCGGAGCCTTGGAATGGAAGCCCATCAAGATTTGATTCTTATATTATTCATTATGGAGGACAGGCTAATTTTCCAGACAAGGGAAGTAGAAGCAGATTGCAATTGATGAAGGATGATGCTGAGAAAATATACGGGAAGGAGAGGTAAAATGCTTATTTGGGCTAATAAAAATGAAATAAATGGTGAATTGGTAGGCTCCATAGGAGAGTTGTGTGATAAAGCGGGCTTTCATAGCTACGACAAAGGGTGGATGGAGTATTTAAAAGCTTGGGAGTTATCAATAATTTTTAGACAGATTCAAAGACACTTTGGCAAGAGGAAAGACATTTCGATAATCGATTTCGGAGCTGGATCGTCTCCATTTGGAGCATATTTGAATCGTATCGGCTATCAATTTGTAACTCTTTTAGATTTAGAAAAGGGGTGGCTTCCACATGTGAATCAAGAGAACTATAACGAAAGGCATGATGCTTACATAAGGTATGTAAAGACAGATGTCACTCAAAACTATGATGAAAAATACGATGTCATATTCTCGGCTTCGGTTTTGGAGCATATTCCTGATAAAGGACTCGGAGCCTTGCGAACACTTTCAAGATGTCTTAAGTCTGGCGGGCTATTTATTCATGTTGTCGATTATCCTAAGAAGGTACATTTTAAAAAGTTGATTGATAATTGTGGTGTTCCTATCTTGTATAGACCAGGAGATACTCCTGGGTGTGAGGAATTTAAGCATCCACCAGAGTATACGTGGTGGTGTAATTATCGTGGGGCATTAATAACTCGTATAGCCTTTTTCAATGTAGAGAATGAATGAAAGGACAATATATCAAAATCATGGAGAACCTTTCAGCAAAAGAAAGAGCTCTTCGAAAAAATTTTCTCAATTTATTTAGAGATTGCCCAATACCAGAAAATGAATTATTGATAAATTTAGGATTATTTATAAAGAGACAAGATTTAACAAGAATATTATTCATGAATGATTTATATAAACAAATTATTGGTGTTCATGGTATTATTGTAGAATTTGGTGTTAGATGGGGTCAAAATTTAGTGCTGTTTGAATCACTTAGAGGGATTTATGAACCTTTTAATCATAGTCGTAAAATTATCGGATTCGATACCTTTGAAGGATATCCTTCAATAAATGAAAAAGACGGGAAATCTGATATATTATCAGTTGGTGCTTATTCAACAACGAAAAATTATGAAGAATATCTAAAAAAAGTTCTTGATTATCATGAACAAGAAAGTCCCATATCGCATATAAAAAAATATCAATTAATCAAAGGAGATGCCACAATAGAGATAAAAAAGTTTCTTAAAGATAATCCAGAGATAATTATAGCATTTGCTTATTTTGATTTTGATATTTATGAACCAACTAAGAAATGTCTTGAAGCAATTAAAGGACATCTTACCAGAGGAAGCATAATTGGTTTTGATGAATTAGGATTTCATGATTTTCCTGGAGAAACTTTGGCACTAAAAGAAGTATTTGGATTGGATAAGTATAGAATAATTCGCAACTCTTACAGTTCCTATAATTCATATATAGTAATTGAATGAATTA
>Ga0209977_10001150_pt1 | contig 11385 bp, 10 predicted proteins | sample SumtaG_2_FD_183113 | JGI IMG/M metagenome (GOLD analysis project Ga0209977, IMG submission 183113) | Deep subsurface microbial communities from Indian Ocean to uncover new lineages of life (NeLLi) - Sumatra_00607 metaG (SPAdes) (version 2) | ecosystem: Environmental > Aquatic > Marine > Oceanic... | reverse complement strand
GTGGTTTGATCTCTAATCCCTCTTCAGTTCCCACTATATCATCCACCGCAGTTAAGCTTGTAACCTCACTAACAAAAGGTACATTCTCTAATAAAAGCGATAGATTGGAAAGATAGGTTATCTCTGCTTCAACAAATGGTTTATCTGACCTGTAGGCAACCACAGCAAATTCACCCCCAACAAAGGTTTCTATGAACTCATTATAGGTCTTTAGAGTAGGGTCTCCCTTCGAAAACCATGTTGTTTCGTCACCTTCCATTCCCAGATCAGGTAAACAGAAAAAGCACAAAACCGTTATAATAAAAATAGCTATTATTAAGAGAATTCTATATTTAAGTATAAATTCGCCAAATTTTCTCATTATGTCTTCCTTTCATCAAAAATAATAGGAAGTTTTAAGGAAGAGACAATTGTTTTTGTTGAACTGTCCTAACATCGATTTCTCCTTACCCCCAAATAGATAGCATCCAGTTTCAAAAAAGACACCATCAGTGACCGAATATTCAAGATAGGGCTGTAGCATATAATCTTGATCCCTTAAGTTATATACCATACCTGAAAGTCCAAGTTTTAACTCCTCATAAAAAAAGTATTTGTGACAACTAAAAACGAACCTGTTTTCCAATTCGTCTTCCTCTATTCCCTCGTCGTAGTCAAAGATATATCGTCCTATCCATTGAAGATTGAGATAGAAATTTTCTAAGAATGTGTAGTCTGTATCAAGAATAAAAGAAAGATTTGCCTTCTCCACTATACGATCGGTATCCAGTGAATCAGTAGTTATATAGTATCCTTTATCCACATATGCAAGTTCTCCCCTTAATCCCAAATCTCTGAAAGTTGTAGCAAAGTCAAAACCACCAGCTCGAAACCTCTTATATTTTGGTGAAATTACTATTGTATCAGGTAGGATTATCCCTTCTCGAAACATAACAGGGATATCAAAGAACCCCTCAAAATAGCAGAAGGAAAAATCAAAATCTTCCATTGTAGTTCCAAACTTCAATGCGTATTCAGAATTCTTCAATTTATGCTTCGGTTCCTCCGGTTCGGTAAGAATTATTTTAGGATCTACTATAATATCTTTTATCTGATAGGGTATCCAGGGATGGGATGTATCCATCGGGATCTCAGATGGAGTAAAGAACGGGATGAATATCCCCTCAACCCTATAATTTCCAAAATAGTAATCAACCTTTGGATAGAAGAGCCCAATTTTTCTGTCTGACTTATTTAAGGAGATGAATTCACGATAATCCTCAGGGTTTATGAAATCTGTAGGGTTAAACTCATCTGCTTTGCCCCAGATAACTATTTGCCGACCAAAACGCAGGTCAAACTGACCAAGACTGAGGTCTGCATAAGCTTCTTTTATTTTTAGCTCTGGAACAGAGTGATAAAGTGGATCATAACACAAATCAATATCAGTAAAAAGACCTGATGATTCCATTCGGCTTCTCAGCTTTAATCTCAACCATGTTTCTTTTTTGATAAATTCCTGTTCATCCTGGAACTTAATGCTGAGATTCTCAGAAAGAAAACCGCCTAATTCCACTGCCCTTACCTGACCAATAAAAATAGTCAGGATTATAATAATTCTCATAAAAAGATTACACATTTTTCACTCCTTTATCAAGTTCCTTTCAGTGAAGAGATCATTTTTCAATCCGATATTGTATCTTACATTCTCAAGTTCAAGGATTGTCCGGTGTTTCTTTTGAACGTTCTCCATCTCCATTACCTTAACTGTCCAGATTCCATCTATTTTTTCAATATTGGTAGCATGCAACCTTTTGAGAAATTTACCTTTCTTGTCGTAGAAATCAATCCTGATCGCGAGAAATATGTCTTTTCTTATCCAGGATATAGTCTTTTTATAAGATTTTTTCTTTCCAGGTTTAGGAACGTTTTCAACTACATAACAGTCCTGGTCATCGAATGTTTCAGATTTCAGCAGGGTATAGCTATAATCATCCAGGTTGTGGCTTCCAAGGTCTTCGTAGCTAAAATCAGTACCCATAAAACTTTTCTCTTTCTCTTTGGAACTTATTCGCCTAACTTTTTTAAATGCTGGAAGATAAATCCACTGGTCATCATCTTTTCCTTTATGTTCCCAGATTAGAAATCCGGTACCCCTCACATCAGCAGGTTCAAGGAACCGCATAAGTGATTTGTCATTTTCACCATAGTCTTTCTGCCATACCTCCACCTTTCTTACTCTTTTTCTGCCACTCGATTTAATCAGAGTCATCGTCATTTCAGCCACTTGGTCGTCTCCAGTATTGCGGTTTTCAACCTTTTCCATAATCTCTCTACCTGTTTCTTCCTTGGCGATTAAGATCGAGAAAACTACCAGTATACAAAGCACTACAAATTTTATTTTTTTCATAATTTACCTCCCTTTCTGAATACCTTCTAATAAGCCTTTAGCAAATGTCCTCCAGATTTTTTCATATTTCAGCTTTTCACCAAAGATAGTTTTTAACTCAACTAGCCCCTCAATCAGGGCAATCAAACTGATGGATAAACTTTCTGTATCAAATTTTTTCATCTTTCCTTCTTTAATTACCATATCAAATGCTTCTTTCACCATTTCTATCCACCGTTTATAAACCTCATTCAATTTCTTTCTAATTTTTTTATCCCTATACGATTCTGCAATAAATTCAGTAAAAAAAGGTGATACCTTTTCGTCCTCAAAATGTTTCTTTAAGTATAAAAGACCTGCCTTTATAAGAAAATCCGGTCCGAGTTCGTATTCTTTTAATAACCTTTCCCATATAATCTTATCCTCCTCTAAATGTTGCTCGATTAAAAAAATAAAGATATCCCTTTTTCCCTTGAAGTACCAGTAGATAGCACCCTTGCTTAATCCAGATTCCTTAATGATATCATCCATCCTTGTATCATGATAACCCCTCTTTGAAAAACACTTCAATGCAGCTTCAAGAATCTCTTCTCTTCTTATTTCTTCCGACTTTCTTCTTGTCATATTAACCTCCATTGTCTATTAAAAAAAAACCGACCAGTCAGTATACTACAATAATAATTTTTATTTGTCAAGTCTTTTTGGGGGGATTTCTGAAAAAGGCAGAAAAACCACAGACCCTTTCTTCTACTATTTTGTGTCAAACCATTAAGTTATAAATTAAATGATACCCGTAAATAGATTTCGTTATTTAAGGAAGCCAGAGGAAGCGTTTTAAATCAATAAAATTATTTTTTTGTTAAACTATTTCGAACGTGAATCTTCGCAATATCTATAAGTGAAGTTTAAGCAATCTCTCCTGGGCGGGAGTTCATTCCCACCCAAGATATACTCGAACAAGCTACATCTCAGCCAGCTTTTTCTTGGCTTTATTCCGGTTGAATATTTTAATTTAATTAATAATTATCAGTTCCACTGCATTACCCATTATTATCTTACCCCCAATCCTCATCCAACAAACCTAAGACCCAAACATCAACATACCTTGCACCATCAAAATGTGCTTTACGCTTTAAGTCTTCTTTTTTAAAACCCAAGGACTCAAGCAAACCAAGACTTACCGTATTGAATTCATAAACTTCAGCTTCAATCCTATGAGTTCCTTCAGTAAAAAGGAAATCAAGGAAACTTCTCAGTGCATCCTTTGCGTATCCTTGTCCGCGCTTTTCACCTAAAGCAAACCGTAACCAGGCACATTCTCGAGCATTATCCATCCAGTCAATTCGAATATTCCCAATAGGTTGCTCTGTTTCTTTAACAACTATAATCAAATAAAATTCCTTATCGCATTCGATTGCTTTTTTTACATCCCTTTCCTGATTTTCAAACGATATTTTAACATCAGGATCAAGAGCCATTTTTTGAATTAACGCATCATTCTTCCACTCAACAATGAGTGGAATATCTGACAATTGAACTTCCCTTAAGTAAACCTTATTCCCTTCACAAAAATATTTTGTCATACGTTTTCCCCTCACCATCCATCATAACATAGAATGACAAAAGCCCCTCTAACAAGTTCCCCCTGTTCCCCCTTTTTCAAAGGGGGGAATGGAGCTGGATTCAGGGGTATCTCACCTTTTTTCGCAGTCAATACATGTCAGCGATGAAGATCGTTGACAAAACAATCTGGTCGTACTGTAAACCATGGAATTAATCATAACAGAATTCTAAATCCGTAAATCCATTTTAATGAATGTACGCACTTACATTTCGACCATAATTATTTCTTTTTTTCTTTTTTTAATTTTCTTCTTTCTTTTATTGATAATTGTTTCTTCTTCCTAGCTTCCCTTTTTGCCTTATCTCTTTTCCCTTTATCTCCCATTTTCATTACCTCCTGTTAAAAATGTCCTTTCAAACACATAGACTTTATTTCATTTTCAACGTTTTAACTATAAGACAAAGACAATTAAGAGTCAAGTCCTTTTGATACTTTTTAGAAAAATGTTTCACACTTCAAATGGCTTATTTAATTCATCTGTTCCTTCTAAAGCAAATTTTCCGTTTCGAATAATATCAATTTTTTCACCTTTTTCTGTAATGACTGTAACAAATTCAATAGACTCATACGGTAATGTAATATCCGTATGTCGATATGTATACGCTTCATTCGGTTTCGTCTTCCTTAAGGCAGTTTTTTCATTTTCTCTCGCAATAACTTCTTTATTATTCAGTCTGTTAAAAACGGGTTTGTCTTCGCTCAATAAAAAACAGGTATCACCGATTGCAAAATGTGGTCCCATCTTCTCGATAATCAAAACAGGAAGAATATTCATAATATTATGTTTTTTAGCAATGACATAAGCAATAGTATTTGTCCCGATTGCAAATTCTCCAAGAGGAAGTGTTTTATGTGGAAAAAGTAAGTTTTCCTCAATATATTTTTTATTGTCTTCAACTTTATCAAAATTGCCACATTTATAATCTACAATGTAGCCATCTTTGAAAGTAAGCTCAAGGTCAATGAATTTTAACCCCGAAAGATATGTCTCCTCAATATGTAATATTCCATTTGTATCTTTTAATTGTGGTGAGGTATACACTTCCCCGAGTGGTATATTGATATCTGCACCGCAATTCAGGAAATTTGTTTCTTTCTCCGGATTTCTTAGTTTCTGCATTTTTACTTTTATATCTGTCCTACTCTTTCCCTTACCTTTAACATGAACATAATCCGCCTTATCCAGAACATCAATTATTTCTTGTTGAATGTTTTCGTATTTATCTGTATCTAACATATTGATTTCTAATATATCCTCAAATATCTGCTCAAAATTCTCACCAACCTCAGGAGAAGGGAAGGAAATAACGCTAAAGCTAATTTCTACTAACGGTATATATTTTTCTCTGATTTTCACAATATTATTTTGATGTATCTGGAATAATTTCTGTTGTTCCTCTGTAAATTTTAAGCATTCCTTTTTGTTTTCAGGTTTAAAAGGCAATTCTCCAAATGTGTGAAAGGGAATTATCCCGGAGAAAACAGACAAAATATCTTTGCAACGTTCACCTGCTTCTTCAAAATTCTTTTCATATAAGCTTGTATATTCATTATCCAGATAGAGGGAAGCATCAAATCTATGATCATAATTGTATTGTTTGTTTATGCTGGTAGAAGATACATTGCTTATTAATGCTTCTAAATTGTATTTTTTCAAATCCTTTATTAACTGGCGAATTATCCTCTCCTGCCCTATGTGGTAAGTTATCATGACAGTTGATTTCTCTGATATGTCTTTGTTGTTTCTTTTGAAACCATTAATATAAGCCTTTGCTACCTGACATGATAATTTCAAAATTTTATCTTCAGGATAATTCAAAAGAAATCTGGCTGTATTAATCTCATTCTTAGTAATATACCTGCCATATTTGAATAAATAACGCACATCACTCAAATCTGTATTTTCAACAATATCTCTCCAGTAACTAAAATCTTTATCAAGCTGCTCTTTCAGCTGGAGGATAATTTCTTGTGTTTTATCTTTTCTTTGAGGTTCAGTAATTAATTCTTTAAAAGAGTCATACTCAGGTTCATTGTCTTTTATGTAGCTAAATACATCTATGAACAACTTGTTGTATTCTTCCATCTTAAAAATTTTGTGATAGAGTGCGTAGGTGATGTACTGTCTATACCTTAGATAAAAATAAGAAATGAGTTGACCGAATTTATCGCCAAAAACATTCACACAATATGCAGGATTTGCATAACTCTTCTTTTTATAATTTTGGGGAACTATTTCATTATACAATTCACTATTCTCTTTTAATAACTCATCAAAAGATTTTATTGAAAAATATTCATCATCGAGATTTTTTTCGTAATCAGCTAATTTTAGGATGAATTTCCCAACAGTGTTAAAAAATCGATAATATTCCTTTTTCTTCTGTTCTTTTCTGTAATTTTTTGTCTCATTACATATCTCTTTTATTGTATTGAGAGTATTTTCATAACTTACTTTTACCTTTTTATTCTCTTTTTCATAATATTTTTTTAGATCAAACATATTATCTCCTCCTTAATAAAATTGAGTCTCTTGGTAACCGTTAGCGAAGTAATGTTTAAGGTTGCTAAGGTTCAAGGATAAATATAGACAGAAGATAAAATAAGGATGGAAAGGTGAGAAAACTGGGATAATTAGATTACTTCGTTTAGAATAAGATAAGAATACTCGCAATGACACATTCACCCTGAGCACAATGCTATCAGAGAAAACTCGGTTCAAATCTTATCCAAGTTCCTTGAGTTCGTCTTCCTTGAATGTTACAAGTGGAGCTTCTTCTTCTAAGTCTCTTCCAGGTTTGTAATCAAAGGCAGCCTGGGTATCATCAGCAACAAGATGGAAGAGTTCATAAACCTTTATATCCATGGGGCAGGCATCACTGCACAAGCCACAGGCAATACAGGAAGTGGACATATGTGAAAGCCTTCCAAGATGGAAGAAAATTGTATCTGTTGGCAGTTTCACAGCACCCTTTTTCTCTGCCCATCCAAGAAAATTAAGAGGGGTAAATTCAAAAGTGGGTGATTCCCAGAAACATTCCTTGCAAAAGCAGATGGGACACTGTCCCATACAGTTATGACAATCAATACATTTTGAGAAATATCTCACCAGCCCATCTATGCCTGTAGCCTCCTTTTTTATCTCCTCTTTCTCCTTCTCCCACTTTTCTTTTCTATCTTTGGATATTTTCTCTAATCTTTCATCCCTTTCCTTTGCCTTCGTCTTTTCCAAACTTAGTTTAGAAAGAACCTCCTTGCCTTTTTCAGTGTGTGCCTCAATCAGTATGCCACCGTCTGTCCCGATAAAGCCAATGCCAATATCAGCAAAAGCAGTGGAGAAGAAGTTCTCGCATAGTTTACAGGCATCCCGAATATTGTCATCCTGTTCACCTTTCATAAGATTTTTAGATACATATTCAGAGTCAATGTCTTTTCCACCCGAAAGTGCTTCCTCATAGAAATCGGTCTTGTATGCACCCATACAATCGTAACTAACAAAAATGAGATTATCAAGTGTTATTTGCTTGAATTTTGTCAACTCTAAAATTCCTCTAAGTTCGCAGGGTTTGAGAAAAACAAGTATTTTCTCAGGCGATGGTGAAAGTCTTGTAATCTTAGAAATCATTGTCGCTGTGCTTACAGGGAGAACCGGGGCAATGGGTTTTGCATCCTCCAGCAATTCTCTATTCTTTACAAACGTAGGAAAAACATTATTCTTCGACGGAATAAGTAACGGTACAATAAGATTACTTATCTCGTTCTTTTCCATAACCTGTAAGAGGAAATCCTTAAGCCCTTTATTTAAATCCTTATCCTTTATCTTTAATAGAAATCTTTCTCCCATAATTTCTCCTTATATCATTTCACGCAGGCTAAAGCCTGCGGCTACAAAAATTAGCAACAAGAGGATTTGTTGCACTCCAAAATCCCATTTTTATATTGACCAGTTCTTGCCAATCTTTGACGGGCCCAATTCCCTAATGTGTTCTGTGAATTCCTTCATTGTCTCAGCAAATTTTTTTCCCTCGCTTGCACTGATCCACCGTAGCCAGAGTCTTTTCTCATCAAGTCCAAGGGTCTTCATTATTGTCTCAAAGATCTTGATTCTTCTTCGTGCTTTGTAATTCCCTGAGACATAGTGACAATCACCCGGGTGGCAACCGCCAATAATAACACCATCTGCCCCCTCTAAAAATGCCCTCCAAATGTATGCAAGATCGACTGAACCGGAGCACATTACCCTGATAGGTCGTATATTTGGTGGATACTGCATCCTTGATGTTCCGGCAAGATCGGCTGCGCTCGACGTACACCAGTTGCAAAAAAACCCTACAAGTTTCGGTTCAAATTTATCAGCCATACTTCCTCCTATACATCATAATTTTATCTTCTTCTTCCTGTCGTTGCGAGCCCACCAAAGGTGGGCGTGGCAATCTCGGTTTTGAGATTGCTTCGTTTGTGAATATGAAAGCCTACTCGCAATGACATACAGTATCATTATCTTATTTATAACATTGCTTTTTGTCGAGGATAAACCTCAACGCTACATTTGCGCGGGCTACAATTATTCTTCTTCATACCATCCTGTAATACCTCCCCCGAGGAAGGGATCGAATTCCTTTCTGTGTTTTCGTATAACTTCAAAGTTTCTATAATCTGGCAGAAGAATTGGAGCAATTCTCTTCGTCTCAATCCCTGCTTCTTTTAATTCCTTCTCATATTTCTTTACATGGTCAAAGTTAAGTTTTCCAATTTTTACCGTCTTTGACTTTTCTGAAGCATGCAAAGCAGCTCTTCTCCCGAATACATTATAATCAAGTACAGAATTACCCATAAGTCTATTTCTGCCATGTAAACCACCGGTTTGTTCACCTGCAGCATAGAGATTGGGAATAGTCGCTTCACCATTTTCATTAATCTCTATTCCACCATTCTGATAATGGAGCGTCGGGTAGACAAGCATGGGATATTTCATAATATCGATATCAAATCTGTGGTATTGACGAACCATAGCAGGCAAACTCTTCTCTATCGTTCCTGAACCACTCAAAATATTTATAATAGGGGAATCAAGCCATATACCAGCCTTCCCAGCAGGTGTTATTATCCCTTTTTCTCTCTCTGTACATTCCCGTATAAATGCAGATGCCTCCACATCCCTCGGTTCAAGAGGAAATACAAAAAGTTCGCCGAATTTATTAACAGGCTGACCACCCAGACCCCGGACTTTTTCTGTTATGAGAAAGCCGAGTATCTGCTCAGGGTAAACTGCTCCAGTAGGATGGTACTGAACAGAGTCCATATAGAGAAGTTTTGCACCTGCCCTATATGCCATAATAAGACCATCTGCTGTTGCTCCGTAATGGTTTGTTGTAGCAAAACCTTGAATGTGTAATCTACCATATCCACCTGTTGTGAGAATGGTTGTCTTTGCCCTCACAACAACGTACTCCTCTGTCTCTGTCTGATAAAGAAGTGCACCAGCAACCTGACCCTTATCATCCATTATGAGTTCAATTGCAGGTGTGTACTCGAGAACAGTAATATCATCAGGATGATTTTTCACTTCATCCCTCAGGGTCCTCATTATCTCTGCACCTGTATAATCCCTGCAGGAAAGCATTCTTCTTCTTGATGTACCACCACCTGCTTTTGTGAGAAGCACACCCTTCTCATCCTTGTCCCATATGACACCCAATTCCTCAAGGTATTTTGCAATCATTGGCCCATCCATTGTCATTGCTCCTACCAGCTTGGGTTTGTTGTCAAAATGTCCTCCACCAATAGCATCGAGATAATGAATAATAGGATTATCATGGGGATTAACAGCAGCCTGCATTCCTCCCTGTGACATCATTGAATTCGAATCACCAAGTCTCAATTTGGTTGAAATGAGAACCTTCACACCCTGCTTCTTTGCCCAAATCGCAGCCATTGCACCACCACCACCTCCTCCTATAATAAGTAAATCAACATCATAGTCTATGTTGCTCAAGTCTATATCATCTGGGTTGATTCTTGAATGTGATTCCAGTAATTCAGATACTTTTTTGGTGAGACTTTCTCCTTTGTTAGGACCAATCCTCACAGGTCTTCTAGCATCGGATTTGTAATCTGGATGGAATTTATCAAGTATCTCTTCTCTTTCCTTGAGTGTCATCGGTTCGACAACTGGTTTACCCGTTTTTGCAATCTCAACCCTCTTTGGTCGCGTTTTCTCCACCATTTTTATTGATTCCATCATATATTCAGGATACATATTCTCTCCTCCTTGAGTTCTCTACCTTCTATGTTTTCAAACGATGGACTAAAGATAGAGGATGTAAAATTATATCTGTATAAATCTGTGTTCATCTGTGGCAAATCCCTTTGTAAAAGGTTTATGTAATATCAAAATCAAGGTCTCTCTCCTTATACCTCTTCTTCAACTCCTCTGTTGTAAGTTCCTTTATCTTTTTCATCTCCTCATCGAACCTTCCATCTTCTAATTCGTTAATGCGATCAAAAAGATGGTCAGACCTTTTTGTGAGATATCTGCCAAACAATCTTCTTGCAAGTAGAGCTATGTTGTACTGTGCCATTTCTGCAGGACATCTCATTGTGCAGAGCCCACACATTATACAGTCAAATGAAATATCAGCTGCTTCTGCAATATCTCCTCTAATAATAGCGTTAACATAATCCATTACCTCAATATCCTGTGGACATATCTTTGTACAGGTATTACAGGATATACATCGAAATAACTCCGGATACAACTTAAGGAAGCTTGAAACATCAGGTTTTACTTCATCAATATTATACACCGCTTTCTGAGCTGGTGTACAGGGAATCTGTGCAAGGTACATTCCAGGTTCAACTACAGTCTGGCATGCAAGTCCCCCCAAAAGCTTATAATCACCAGGTAATCTGTAAACAGTTGCACAAGCACCGCAGAAACCCTCTCGACAGCCTATCCCTTTTTTTAATTGAAAACCTGCATATTCAAGTGCATCTATTATTGTCGAACCTTCGGGGACAAGAACCTTTTCTCCCATAATATATACTGGTACCATTTTTTGTTCAGGCTTCATCAAAACCTCCACTTCAACTGGGTCATTGCGAGCCTGCCAAAGGCAGGCGTGGCAATCTCATCCCCTCTTGAGAGGGGTGTCGGAGCCTGTCCTGAATGTAAGTGAAGGAAAGCAGACGGGGTGTGTATCACCCTCACTCCTTCGACTTCGCTCAGGACAGGTTTATAAACTGCATCAGTATTTCTCTGTAGCAACTTCTACCATATCAAAGAGTTGCCTCGTTGTAAAATTCTTATGCTGCATGGCACCACTCGGACAGGCACCAGCACAGGCACCACATCCCTCGCATAGTGCTTCATTAACAACTGCAACATTTCTGA
>Ga0209977_10001149_pt1 | contig 11391 bp, 1 predicted proteins | sample SumtaG_2_FD_183113 | JGI IMG/M metagenome (GOLD analysis project Ga0209977, IMG submission 183113) | Deep subsurface microbial communities from Indian Ocean to uncover new lineages of life (NeLLi) - Sumatra_00607 metaG (SPAdes) (version 2) | ecosystem: Environmental > Aquatic > Marine > Oceanic... | reverse complement strand
TTTTGCTTGATTATGGGGGTATTGATGCAAGTACTTTAGATATAATGTTTGATTATGACTATTTACTTACTCCTCGTTATGAGTTTTGGGGCGATTCTGTCTATGAAAATAGTGTATATGACTATGGTATGACTCAGTATTATTCTGAAACGTTTACCGTATATTCTGCAAGTGCTGGTACTGATTACACTCACCCATTTGATGTAGATGATTATTCATTCGAAGATGATTTCACAAACTTGCAGTTATTTAAGGTAATAGGCTTGAAACCTACTATGGAAGATGTGGAAATAGTTGATAATGATGTTAACTATGATATAATTTTTGATATAACAAATAAAGAAATTCGGATTATCGTTCTTGCCGGTGAAGATTTAACCAGTTTTGATCTCATTACCGTTATGTTAAGCTTCTCTTATGGTCCAATTTCCACCTTTTCTGAAATACAATTGACTCAATCTTTCCATGATACTTATATTTCCGATGCTGAAGCTACATTTTACGATTATCTTTCCATTTCATTTGATTATTCTATATTATCAGGAGAATATCTTTTTGATGAAAATTCACAGACGATTACTTCGGATGCCACATCATTTGAATATATTCCGTTTAATAGAAACCCAGTAATAAGTACCGATAATAAGCTTAATGACGACAACTCGGAAATGTACATCGGATTTGAGATATTCTACGACCCTTTTAACGTGATTTATGAAGCAGATCTAAATATGGATGGAGTAAAGGACTATAAACAAGAAATTGACGTTGATAAAAATGGTAGGATTGATATAATCAAGTATGGAGTTGAAGATAGTGAAGATCCGAATAGTATCATTTGGTACACCATCATTCAAGATTTCTACAGCGAAGAAGTTATTGTAGATAAGACTATAGAAGAAGAAAAAAGGACAGACTGGTTTGATATTAATGATAGAGCTTTTTCAGATTACGAGTGGAATATTCTTCTTTTAATCGTCTCGGTTCTCGTATTACCATTATTATTATATACATTATCAACGATGGTGCTTCCAGATGTAGATTATTGGGCCCAAAAATCATTAAAGCAGGAGATTGTGGAGACTCAATATGTAAAATCCCACTATTATAGCATCCGTTTAGATAATGATTTTGATGGATATTGTGACAATCAGATTACCTATGAAAAGAGCAATACAGTTGTGAAATATGAAAGTACTGATTATGAAAAGACCATAATTGCAGCAAAACCTCAGAACGTATTTACATTTTTAGGAGAATGGATAGCAAAAAATGTTAAGTCACTTTTAGGAAAGCCTCCTGAAGATAGTATTTTTAACGACAAGCTTACAGAGGAAAAGTTAGATAGCGGTGATTTATCACATGTAAAGACGGATCATGCTAGAAGCATACTTAGTGCTACCTATAGAAAGTTTACTAAGAACTCTACCATTACCTACACAAGTCAATTTATTCAAGAGAAGATAACAGTTACTGATTGGGCTAATGGTACTATTGAGCAAACTCGTGTGTATCAAGATATTTTCGTTGATAACGATGCCGGCTCTGATGTAGTTGGCTCTTTATCAGAAGCAATATATACCATCGAAGATACCGAGAGCGGACAAATTCACTCTGTTTCTTCGAATGGTGAGAAACTTCCTATTACAGAGCCTGGAGAACAAAAGTGGGATCTTGAAACATGGGAAGAAAACATTCCAATTCGATTTGATTCATTGACCACTATTAATTCAGATGGAACAACATCTACATATAACATTTATGAAGAGACAATCACCATCGCAATCCCTGGTAGATTTAACCTTTATGATGATTTATATAGTAATAATCCAGACACCGCAGTTCAAGACTCTCAATTCAAAATCAAAGGGATACTAGTTACTCCTCATGATGGAATGGTCTATCATACCTCTGACAAAGACCTATTCAAAGCAGGTAAAGCTAAGACTCCTGGAAAGTATTTCTACTATGATGGGAATGGAGATAATTTTTACGAAACAGTGTATATTCTTGAACCGTCTCGTGGCAAGCCCGTATACATAGTGAAAGCTATCGCTTACAATTATGATGGGATTCATGATGTATCGCCCTATCGAAGAGTGAATAGAGTGATTAATTCTAAGACTGATTTCAATCAGCTTGCAGCAGAATCTCCTCAGAAATTTGGAGCATTCTGGAAGGTTAACTTTAAGAAATTAGAGCGTATCGGTTTGCTTTTCCCAACCGATCCTTTCGATGGGTATGAACCAAAAGACCACATTTTTGATATTTCAAAATTAGTCAATCCAAGCGAATATAATAGTAAATTCTCAGAATTATTCTATGAAGCACGCCATAGATCGTATGATGATGCGTGGGAAATATATAAAGGCCAATTAGAACAAGATATTGTAGAACAAGTATTCATGACCGTAACGGCGACCATTATTAGTGCTACTATTCATGCATTAATGGATTGGATTCCGTGGATTGGTACAGCCCTAGGACAAGCTATAGGTACAGCCGCATATCTTGCAACGTACACTTTACTCACGAAATTTTTCATGGATATGAAGCGTTATAAAGCAGACGCGATTGAAAAAGCTAATACATATATTCCTGTGAGTATGGATGATATAAAACCAATTTCACTAAATGAACGTTCTTTAGCCACTCACGGATTCTGGGAAGAATCTATGATTGCCACTTTAATGGGACATCCAAACGCTTACTATACTACTGTTCAAGGTGCTGTAGGCGATCAGTTATATAAAGCTCATGCAATTGCAAGCCCCGCAAATATCTTACGATATGCTGATGACAGTGCTAGCAGTGATGGATTTTTAGCCTTTATATGGGATAATTTATGGAAAATGGCAGGATCTGATCCTGATTTAATGGTTAGCCTTGATTTTGATAATTTAAACTTGGATTATTTCTTAATGACAACTGAACTTCCTTCGTTGAATGATAATCCGGATTATACATTTACCGCTAGTATCAATGATGGTTTATATTACACTTATAGGGAAAATACAATTGGATATCTTCAACAGGCAATAGCGGAAGAGACAGATGGTGCATTATCAATGATTAGACCTATTATTATAGATGGTCGACCAGAATATATTTTTGTTGATGGGGCAGATCAATTCAATATACTTACTATGCCCGCTTCACACTTATATCAGCCTTTAATTGTAAATAAAGAAGTAGCAGAGAAAGTGCGGCTTGAAGGAGTAATATTGGTTAATGTAAAATGTGGATACAGTTTAAACACAAAGGGTATTTCCCACCATACATCCTACCCAGAGCGGGAGTTATATCCCTCAAAAGTTCCTCTCTCATCTCATGGGTTTGAATACCCAATAACTTCAATAAAGATTGAACTTGTAGAGGAGACGACAACAGCGGGTCTAAGATTAGTTGATTCCGTTATAATGACTTCCGAATCAGAGAGTTTTGATGACTTTTACCATGTAGAATTTGGTAATATATACTTTACAAAAGATTTTGATACATTAGTAATAGCGAATCTTCAAGAATATAATGAATTAATAAATGAAGGGAAAATGTCTGCCACTTCAAAGAAGTATTATAGGCTCACTCTAACATTTGATATGATTGTTGCTGATTCTGATTCTGAAGAGCATACTCAAATGGCTCTCACTCAAGCTTCGGCTTATGCGATTATGGATTACATGAATCAATACACGTTTGCAAGAACCACCGCCGAGATGATAGGAGAGATTGCCTATACAGAGACGCTTACATTAATTTCAAGTGCTATAAGTGCTGTCGCAATTTATTTCGGCTCTTGGGCTGTTGCGGGACTAAAAACCTTAATTACTGAGGGCGGAAAAGCATTAGCTAAGCAAGTTATGGCAATGTCATGGAAGACCGTGTTATTAGGTGTCCTTCAAGTAGGCGTTGGTGTTGTTGTTGGCTCTATAAAAGAAATGTTTGAAGAAATAATCATGGATGGATTCCTTGAGACATGGGGAGAAAAAGCCATTAAAATGATCGGTGGAAATGACGAAATGGCATTCTGGTTTACCACTTTACTAACCTCAGGTCGAGAATCCGTAGGGGGGTTACGAAGCACTATTATGAAGACTCTGGGTAAGACCACTATAGGACAAAAATTTGGAGGTATCAGAACATGGCTCACCAACCGTCTTGCGGTCAATCCAAATTCAGATAATCATTTCAGAAACGAAATTATTGAAGAAATCAATAACCAAAAGGATGAGAATGGAAAGGAGAAGAAGGATAGAGACAAGATTGATAACATTAAATCGTGGAAACAACTTGCTGCTGTTGGGCTTTTAGGAATTCTAACCTCAATCGTACCGGCCTTATTTACGGGAGGGCTCTTCCTTGGAGGGTTCCTCAGCATAATGGGGGTTGTCTCTAAAATAGAAGGTTTATCAGGACAGTTATTAGGTCGTTATGCCACAATACTTAATATTGATAAAATGGCAGGAGGAAATCCCAAGAATCTAAAGTCCCTTCGTGATGCTTTAAAGCTCAAAAGTGTAAGACCTGATATTGATAGCTCGGATGTTGATCAACATTATCTTGAGGAGAATGATGAACCGATGACTATTGTTGATACTATTCCACAGATTACTAATCCAATGGTTCAAGATACTATACCTCTTGATGAGAGGATTGGTGTAGCCACAGGTTCTACTTCACAAGGATCATTATACATTGATAGAACAGACACCAGAGACATGACTCCAAGAAGTAAAAAGATCTTTCAAGACCAATATAACGATGTTCTCAAGTCTATGGCAAACCGCGAGAGATTGAGAATGATTGTAGCGGGAGTTAAATTTCCTTCAATAAGTGGAGATAGCAAGATAGTCGAAGTTGTAGTTGATGATCTTTCTGATGAAGATAAAAATAGTCTAGATAGTGCAACAGGTATTAAATTATTAAATAAAAAAGCAATTAAATTTGCTATCCCTAGCGATTCTTCCCTTACTATAGACAACATCCTAGCTTTAATAAAAAGAAAATATCATATAGAATCAAAGGTTACTATGTTTTTCTGGAGCAAAACCTATGGTGAGATAAGTTATATAACAAATAAAAAAGAAAAGCTTTTCATTGAGAAAAATATTGAACTTGCAGATGGTCAGAAGATTACCATAGGTCCTGGTACTATGTTTGATGAAATTTCAAGCATTCCTGACTTAGAAGTTCGGTTTAACTTGAATAATGAGTTTTCTAAAATAAAAGGTTATGATGAAATTAAAGAAATATTATCTTATCGTATAGGTTCATTAAATTTTCTAAAATTAGCAAGTAATAAAAGAGATGCCCAAATTCTAGGACAGGTTTTTATTGGTAAGGGTAGAAAATCAGAGTGGAAAGGAGTTGAGACTTTTGCTAAAATGTATCTAAACGAGAATAGACTATATAACATTGCAAAGAATCTTTATAAGGCAGCTCTTTATAACACATTACATAATGACTATATCAAGAAAATGACTGATCAATCACTTATAGACCAAATTCTTGCTAAAGTTAATAACGAAAATGAAAAGAAACAAGCTTTAGATAACTATAAAGAGATGATAGAAAAGATTTTCGATGTTCAGTTTGCTCCACTGATTAATACTCTTGAATTTACGCATGATAAAGCAAGGCTATTTTTAGAAGAGTGTGCTCAAACGTTAATAATTGATGAAGTATTTGAGGTTATAGGAGCAACTAAAAAGAGAGATAAAGGCGGGATAAGCATATATTCCGCCGTTGATAAAATTTCTGACTTTCTAGGGGATGCTGATTTAATTGATGTTTTCAAAAAGAAATTCTTCCCACAAGGCAGTAAAAAATCCATGTCTCATGCCAGAAGTTTACTTCTTAAGCAAATTTATGAGGGATTTTTCCAATCTGTAGATGCTGCCACTCCAGCATTATCTCACAATTTAGCAACAATGATTGGTAGGTTTCAAGAATCCAGTGACTTTTCTGGGGATTTTCCAACTAGAATTGTCCAAGCATTCATAGATAACAATTTCCAAGTCCCTGAGGCTGTTGAGGGCGTTAACTATGGACATTATAAAAAGGTTTTAAGAAATAGGTTAGGATTAAATGACTTGATTGGTAATTTCAAAGAATTCATGAAGGTTGAAGAGAATTTATTAGGAATTCCTAACAGTTGGTCCAGACTCTTCGAAAGTTTTTCTGAGACAACTCCCTCAGATAGGAGATATTTTGATAACCTGTTAATAATTTTCCTTGACACTTACTTAGCTAGCCCAAATAAAGGAACTACCGATGAAAGTGGTATTCGAGCTGGTATTGTAAAAGATATGGTTAATGACTTTGCGTCTACACAATTCTCAACTCTCTTATTTGAGATTTCTGAGGGATTGACAACTGGTGATTTCCGTCTAAAAGATATTAGGAAGTTTATTGGTACTCTTGCTTCATTTTCTTCAAATCCAGATTGGGCAGTCGAGACTTTTCTTAAAGGGTTATTTACAAATCACAGATTAAATCAATTCAGAAAAGGATCTGGAGGTAAAGATTTGAAAATGCCATCTAAATACACATTCTTATTTGCTTTAGCAGATTGGGTGACTCAGAGTGCCGAATTGCAGAAATATAATTATAAAGGAACTGCCATAGATTCTGTAGTTAATTATTTGAATTCTTTGACTAAAGAGGAGTTTAAAGACAAGATGGTTCCATTAGCTAAAAAATATTATCCAGAAAGCCATATTAAATCTTTATCCAAAAATTTCTTTAATAGTTTGAAAGCTTTGTTTACTAATAGAGATTTTCTTAGATATATTGTTAGAAGTAGTGAAGTAGGAAATGGTTATCAGCTTTTATGGCGTGATTCTGTCGGCGCTGCAATTGAAGCTCAGGATAATGGGAACCCAATAAAACTATCAAGAGTCATGATTCCTACAACTGTCAGAAGTAATCCAGTATATATTATAGAAAGCGGTACATGGAAAAAGCTTTCAGATGTAAGCAGCAATTATGATTTTGAAGCAGCTCATCTCTATGTATATAGGAAATTAGCAGATGGTTCGGCCCAAGTAGGGATTACAAGGATTGACAATATTAATAATGATTTCTCTAGTATTGTAGATACAAACGGACAAGTTGTTGATTTATATGAAGGTTTTCCAGTATCTGAGACAAGAGTGATTAAAGGTGTGTGGTTAAGTAATTCAGAGGGAAACCTTTTAATCAGCGATGTGAAATTAGAAGATTTCTCGATTCGTTCTGATCAAAATAGAAATTGGTTTAAAGAATTCATAGAAGTTGAGAACGGTGATTTAAAGAATAGATTATTCATGAGTTATATAATATCATCTGGTTCGAAATTGACTTGCTATTTACAAGAGACATCTATTAAATTTGAGAATTATAGACCATTTAAAAAAATATTCCCAGATATACCTTATAGTCGAGTGAAAGGAATTGAGTTCATAAGAGATAGTAATATTGTTGTTGATCCAGATAGGAATACAGAAATTACTGAGCCAAAGGTTAATGCCCTTTACAATATTTATTTCCAGATGGCCGAGACCACTGTCGGTAAGACAAAAGTTGGAGTTCCACGTATAGTTTTTTCAGAATCAATTCTAAATTTACATTCATCAGATAAGCGGTATACATTCAAACTTTATGAGAATATCTTGAAGAACATTAAACTAAAGGCATCAGGTGCTTTATATGATTCATCTAGCCCCATTTACAATTCTCAGAATAAACCCCACTATGATTCTGCGGACTCTAATTATTGGCTTAATATGATAACACGATTCTCTATTTCGGGGGATAAAATATCCTTAACTAAGTTTTCCAAGAAAGAATTCTTTAATGCGTGGTTGCTCCTAATCCAAAATGATTTATTAGTAAAGAATGGACCAAATTGGGAGATAGATCCTAACAGTGCCTTCTATGATATTAAGGATATGGTCTTTACAAATGGAGATCCAAATCAACCCGAGAAGTTTACTGACAACGCAGATTTTCAGGGTGATGAGACAGTTCAAGGATTTCCTAATGATTTTGAAATTGTTGAGAAATTAGAGATTATATTAGACAATAGGTTTGGTTCTATTGGATATGCCTCTTTATTTACCGGTTTAATGACGTTTTCCGAGAGAAAATCTGGAGGTTTTAGAAGTGATTTTGTAATTCATAATAAAAAGAGACAAGTAAGGTTAAGGCGAGATTTTAATGTCTGGACACATGATACCCAATACCTTACTTCAAAAGAAGGAATAGGATTATATTATATGTCTATCTTCCTTAATGGGTTTGAACATACCTTAGAGGGTACTAAAATTACTTCTAAAGGACTAACTACTGATGTGCTTACAAACTTAAACCCTGGACGCGAAGCCTTTCTATATGAATACTTTCAGGAATATCACCCCGTAGATTCTCTTGATTTCGAAGACGCTACAAATTTCTTTATGGAGGGTTATCAATCTCTGGATCAGAATAAAATTGATGCCAAGAACTTAGTTGGCAGAGATATACTTTACAATTACCTCGTTAAGAAGTTTGACTCGATGTTAGAGAATATTTTTACTGAGCCTAACTCATATACTCAATATATTCAGAACCCTGATAATCCGGATAATTGGGATTATAGGACACTAAAGCAAGGTAGAAGTTATATAAGGGCATCGATTGATAATCCATTAAGTGTGAACAATATTGTTAACGAATTAAGGAAAATCTTGACATCAGGCAGAAATGGATTTATTAGCTTGAACCCTCCTGAGAGTGGAACCACTACTGCAATTTCATCTAACATGTTATTACAGCATTTGCTTATACCCGTTTCTTATAATGATTTGGTCAAGTTTCTTTCCTATGACAATTTAGGCACCTTAGCTAATGATGCTATGTATACCTTGTTTATGACTTTTGACACCAACACACATGCCATGCCCTCTGAGTATAGCATTAATCCTAAAGTGTTTTGGCAGTCACGCAAAGGTGATAAAAGTCACGGAGAAGCGATAACAGAGCAGGCTGTTGACGCTTATAATGAAATTATTAGTATGTTTAGTGAGGAAGCTCTTGGATCCACATACTATGAAAGGAAGTTCTCGATAAAATTCTATTCAGATAAAGGGAGAGGTGTATATATAGATTCTATAGCTGATAGATTTAAATCATACGGAATGATTGACTATACTGTGGATTTCCATCCGAATGATCAGACCGAATTAAGGAACGCTATTGCTAGTATGGTATTCTATCTTTACTCACTCCCAGACGCTTTTACCGTTATAAAACAGCATAATAATAATTTTCTTTTTGCGGACGCTTTTTCCCTTAAGACTCCAGAATATGTATCTGATACTGACTATTTGTCGCCTATTAGGGGAGAGTTTATCTGGGATTCGAATCTGGGTGAATTAACGAGAGAGAATTATAATAACCACATCAATAATTTCAATGGATTTAGCCATCAAGATATCCGATCTTTCTTCCAGAGAAGAGATTTTGAAAGTAATTTTAGAATTCTTTTAGAATTATTTAATAAGTTGTTTAGAACTGAGATTAACCGTGGGATTAATATAATGAATTTTTTTGAATTTTAATTTTTTTTATTTTTTGTAATTCTTTTTAGGAACACATCAGTTCCTTTTCTTCGAAGTGTTTTGATTAAGTAATTATCTTTTATCATTGAATCCATTAGATATAAGGCATTAAGGTTTTTTAGATATTTAATCGAATCGGGAAGGGTTTCAATAAGAGTCTCACTTAAATCCAAGCTTTCTAGTGAAGTCATGTATCCAATAGAGTCTGGTATAGATGTAATGGAATTTGCTCCAGATATAAAATCTTTTAAAGCCTTAAGCTCTCCAATAGAGTTTGGTAAGAGCTTTATTTTATTATCGGCAATTACGAGCCGTTCTAAGCGCGTGAGGTTACCAATAGAATTAGGTAATTCTTCTATTTGATTGTAGCCAACATTAAGATGTTTTAACTTCTTTAAATTTTCAATTGATTTAGGTATCTCTCGTAATATATTTCTGGACAGATCAAGATACTCTAGTTCTTTAAAATCCCAAAACCAATCGGGAAGTGTCTCCATCAGATTTCCACTCAATACTAATCCCTCTAATGATTTGATGTTTTTTATTAAATCTGGAATCTCTTTAAGCTTGACATTTTTTAATATTAGCCAACTAATTTTATTATTTTTTAATACATAGCCTCTACCAATAATATTATCTTTTGTCCTAATTTTCATATCTTTCTGTATAGTCCGTTCCAGCTCAAGAATAAGGTCAGATTCGGGTATTAAGCTGAGGATCATTTCTTTTGACAAATATTTTAAATATCCTTCTTTAATAAGAATTCTTTGCGTGTTCTCGTTTCCAGCTTGAAATCTTTTTCCAATCTCTTCTTTAAACACTTTTTTAGCCAATGGATCTCCGACCTCAGACAATTTTTTTAAGAGAGGGAACGCTAAATTGGAATGAAGTAATCGTGTATCGTAGTTATTTTCCGCCCAAACCTGTATGTTGGAGCAATGTGCCCAGAACTCTACTTCAGGAGGGATTTTGGAACGTAGGCTTTCATCTCTCTCGAAGGATTTATCTAGTTTTTCTGCAGCCTCATCAATCGATTCTATTTCCTCATAGGCGTCAATTTGTTCGATTGGAATGTTTATTAGTAAGAATTTACATTGCCGGAACAATTGATTCTTGACAAATATCTCTGTCTTGTTATCAATCAATTTCAATGTAATGAATTCATTTACCTTAAACCCATTCATTTTTTCTGCGTTTATTGTTGTTTTTGTCTAATATTATATATGAAGGGTTAGATATTTAAATTTAAAGGGTGAATTAGTATTTACTCATGGGTTAAAATTAATAATAATGATTTAAAACATGAATTTTTATGCCATTTAGAGCCTAAATTTCAATCGAATTTTTATTGATTAATCCTCCCCTTTTTGGAAGATATTATAATCTTCTTTAATTTCAATGAGAGAGTATTTTTGAATCTTTTAGTATTTTTCAATTCTTATATCTGGTTGTAACACTTTAGCAGAGCGAATCCCCCTAAAATACACGATATCACTGGAGGACCCAAATTTAAATCCCTCATTAAACATATTAATAATTTCATAGTAAGCGTCAACAACCTGCTTGAAGAATTGAATTGTAAGATTGCTATCAACCAAAGATCAAAATAATTTAGGAAGGTGTCCAATATATGAAAGTGAGAATTAAAGAGATTCAATTACTCTATAAGCGATGTACAGAAAGGCATCATTAACATTCTCACCTGTTAACGCTGATGTAACAATATAGTGAAATCCAAATTGTTTAGCAACTTCCTTCAGTTCTTCTTCACTTGTAACAATTTCATCCACTAAATCAGATTTATTTCCTA
>Ga0209977_10001148_pt1 | contig 11391 bp, 26 predicted proteins | sample SumtaG_2_FD_183113 | JGI IMG/M metagenome (GOLD analysis project Ga0209977, IMG submission 183113) | Deep subsurface microbial communities from Indian Ocean to uncover new lineages of life (NeLLi) - Sumatra_00607 metaG (SPAdes) (version 2) | ecosystem: Environmental > Aquatic > Marine > Oceanic... | reverse complement strand
AAAAGCCCCCCAACAAAGTTGGGTGTCTTTATCGTTTTCGTAGGAATTATAGGAAGGATGGGAGTTATCTTTTAATTAATTTATATTTATCTTTCTTAATAGGTCTTTGAAGACGCCCGTATTTATGCCTTCGTAATTGAGCAGTTGACCTTTCTTCTTTTACTATACAAATTCCTATTTCATTTGATTTTAAAATCTCTTTCCCATGTTGTTTAACCGCTAATTTATAATGATAATTTCCTTTAATTAAAAATGCGTGTGTATGAACTGAACCGCAATCACAACAAGCAAGTTTTAATATTCCTTTTTGTTTCATAACAAAAATATCATAATCTTCCATTTTTTCGTATTTACTTTTCATTTTAGTTTATAAGGACGGGAAGATAATTTGAATCTTGGGGGATTAGGAGGTTAAAGAATCGTTCCCGTCCTTCATTTTATTCCTCAAACAATTTTCTATCACAATATTTATGAATATTATAAATTTTAACTTGAAAATAATTAAGAAAAGACATGATAAACAAAGAATAAAAATAAAGAATAACTAAATAAACAAATTCAATTCGTCTAACAAAATTCATCTTTATCGTTTTCTGAATCTACCTTTATTCTTACCAGATTTTACTCTCGGAGGAAGCCTTCTTTTAGTTGCCTTTTTTCTTGCTTTACGAACTTTTACATTTCTCTTGTAAATAAACTTACTAAATTTTTTTGCAGAAGGTTTCCGTTTCTTTTTTCTCGGTCTTCCTACTCTTCTTTTTCCCATTTTATTTCTCCTTTTTAATTTATTGTATGAGGTTGCATTTTAAAAAAATCAAACCTTCCATATATACCATTCGTAGTACCCCCATCAGTAGAATTTAATCCATTAACAACGTAAAGTCCAACACTTGAAGGAGGCACAGTAAAACATCTTACATCATATCCTGTTAATTCATAAAGATTGACCCAAGTAATACCATCTACGCTATAATCAAAATAAGCATGAGTTGACATGGGAGAATCAGAACAAAAACGTATTCTAAACCAAATTGGAAGAGTAGTAACTGCATTAGAAGCCAAAATTGTAAAACTATCCCTCATCACAGCAAGTCCATTTAAACCTCTTGATGTATCTCTTGCTCTTCCTATTGAATAATGAAGATTCGCCCCAAAACCTACGGGTCTTTTAGTAATAAATAATCCTGCTAAAGTTTCGTCATTAATTGGAGTGGTTACAGAGTCCAATTTAGTAATAATTTCACAAGGAAAAGTTAAGTTTCCCATAAAAATTTTAGGTGCTTCTACATGGTTTTCATCCCAAAATCCCCTGTTAGTACCTAGAATTGTCAATCTCATTTGACCATTTATTTCTTGAATCGTTTTATTGCCTAAATCCAAAGTCCCTTTGTACTCTTCCCATCCCCAGTAAATAGCAGCATCAGCAAAATCATCTCTAAATCTAAGTTTAGCCCCACGCAATTCCATTATAGGAAAAATAGGAATTCCGACTTGAACTGCCATTTTTAAGTCTTTCCTCTTAGTATATATTTCAAAACAATTCCAACCTTAACAACATCACCATAATTATTTGTAGCTTCAACAACAAATAAGTCCCCTCCATCACATTCAACTCTATCTAAAGAAGCTAATTGAGAGGCATACCCTAATTGGTCTTCCATATTAGAATACGGATAAAGCCCGACCCCATTTCTTAGAAATCTCCACGTAACCGACCCCCACGCATCGGGAACATCAAGATAATTCGCAAAATTAGTTATGATTAATTTTGCTTTTGGAGGAACTTGAAAACGCCAAAGCTCAACAGTAACACCTGAATTAATATATTGAGATGTATGTAAACCATCGTGAATAATATCCTCAAAACTAGACTTATTTTTTTCTCTTATATTCCCAAAAAGTTTTTTAACCATTATTCCAATAAATCCTATTATAAGAAGATAAAAAACAATAGACATTCCCATTAAAAATCCTTAAGGTGCTGAAAGTTTACCATTAACATCTGCTAAAACTGCCCTAACCCCGACCCCTGAAAGGTCTGTCATAGTCGCATTTTTTTGTAGTAATTCTGCCTCAGCATTTGATTCGCCAGTAATTTTTATAACTTCTGCCCCCTCGTGCGTAATTCTCAAACCATTTAGTACTTCTCCTATATTAATATTCCCCCCACTTGTTACAAAAAGTCTAGTTAGTCTTATTACATCATCAGCTCCCCATAAAGTAGTTAAAGGAATTGAACCATCATGGCGTAAAAATTGGTCATGCTCTCTGTCGTAGCTTCCAACCCCTTGTTGTGGATAAGATTGACCCATCACATCACCTCATATTTCGCGGCAATCCCTATGTTATTTGGGTCTTCTGCCCCTGCTAAAAGCATAGCTTCAATTTCTATCAAATCTCCCCCTCGCCCTTTAACAGGTTCAATCGACCTAGGTTCTGTAGATATTCCTAGTTGGTCAAGAATGTTATCATAAGGTGCTACTGGAATTCCATTTTTCTTTATCCTCCAAGCTACATTACCCCAATCTCCAGTACCCATATAATTAGAAAAATGCGTTAATTTAAACACTTCTTTTGAGGCTACTACATAAGAAAATAAAACAGTCCAACCCATAACAATAGTCAACGCCTGAGTAGTATTAAAATCTTTAGGATGCACCAAATTATGAATATTTCTCATAATAACCTCTTATTTTATCAAAATAGTCCCAATTTCTATATCCATTTTTATAACCTTGTTCGCCTACATTATAACTCATAACTTTTTGCTGAAAAGAATATTTATCAAGTCTATACATAAAATCACAAGCGACAGACAAATTATTATTTATATCCATCATCCAATCAATTTCAGTTTGCGTAGGATTTTTATAATTTTTAATCAGACCATAATCATAAGCAAGACCTGGAGTTATTTGCATCAATCCATAACTAGGGTCAGAGGGATTTTTAGCTTTAGGATTAAAATTTGATTCTACTTTTGCAACCGCTTTTACAAGTGCCAACTCTAACCCCCATTGGTTAGCATGATAAGCAATCCTCTCTTGAACATCAACGCCTGCACCAGGAAGGATAATATCTTTTCCTACCATACCCATTTTAGTTGATAGAATAAGACCAACCGCTAAAACAACTGGAATTAAAACTAAAGCGGTTTTCATTTCTCTTTTCCTCCATTCAATATTGTTTCAACTCTTGTCATCCTTCCATGCAATTTATACAATCCCCAGTAAATAGGAGAAATTAAAAAAACCATAACAGTTATGATTTTAAACTCCATTTCTACGCCTTCAAGATTTTCTTAAACCATGCAAAAAGTATCAGTCCTATAACCGCTAAAACCACTAACCAAATAATTGTAGGAGTTAAAACGCCTCTAACCCCTTTTAAAATTGATTGCGTACTTGTCTTGATAGTCGTAGCACCTTTAGCAATATCAGCTTTTACCCCTCCCCAAAAATCAGATAATTTTAACTCATAAACCCAGTCAGGAAAAATACCCATTTCATTTTATCCTGGCTAACATAAACAATCCAACAGAACCCAAAAGAATATATGGAAAATAAGTCCAGAGAACATTTTTACCGGCTACAACTTTTTGTTTTTCAATCGCCTCCTGAACAGGTTTAGTGTCTGCTACCTGTTCTATCGCGGCTTGAGCAAGTAAATCTAAAGCCCTCTTCGCTAAGTCGCCAAAGTATTTTCCTATATCAAGTTTTCCTGGTGTAGTATTCATTATCGCCTCTTTTTCATAACAAAAATTAAAACAATCACTCCTATCACAACCGCAGCAATCATAATCATTTGAGTTTGTTTAGCTTTACCCGCTTGAGCTTGAGAGGCAAGGTTTGCCATCCTCAAATCATGTACTCTCTGTTTCGCAGCTTCAGCAGCATAAATTTTAGCAGCTTTTTTTCCCGAACCCCCAAGTTTAATATCTATACCAGTAACCTTTGAAACAACCGAAGTAGCAAGACCACCTATAAAACTAAATAATCCCATCACTTTTCTCCAAGCATCTTATTCAACCAAAGAAAAAATTTATCAACGTAGGATAAAACCCCGATATTTTTAACAGGTTTTACATTACCACTTCCAACACTTCCATTAGAAACCCAATTCTGTTTTTGTTCAGCAGTTATAACTTTAGCGTCTAGTTTCCTCTTCATTAAACCTTCTTGAGGTATAATTTTTGCCCCTTGCAACGTTCCTATACTTATTCTTGGTTCACCACTCCGAAAATCTGTATAATCAGGAGGTTGTTGAACTGCAAGGTTATCAGACCTCAAAAAACTTTTCTCAACATCTATCCTTAGACTCATCGTGTCCTCCAGAATACAATATCCTATTTCAAGGATATTTATTCTTTAAGCGTTCTTAGACCAAAGAAAACTGTATCTATATCAGGGTCTAAAACTTCTGCACCAGAGGGGTCTAAAGAAATAGGGTCATTTTCTAATCGAATTTCTGATTTTTCACCTGTCCAATATCCGTTATATACCGAACCTTCACGAGCAAAAAAATACGGATAAACACCTATACCCTCAGCTATATCTGCATGGTCTATCGTTCCGTACTGTCCTCTCTCTTCTCTGAAAGACGCAACAGGCTTCTCGATGATATAATACGCCTTGTTATCTCTAAAAGTCATCCAATCTATACTATCTTGAGGAACTCCAGAATAAGGCACACCATGAACAGGCACATAACAAGAAGCAACATCCATAGTTTGACAAAAAGCCATAAAACCCAACATGGTCAAATCTCTTGCAGATTCTACGTCTAAATAACCACGTGTAATTTGATATTGAGGATAATGTTTGAGATAAGGAGCTGCCATAGGCTCGCCAGATTCATAAAATCCTGATTTATTCCGAAAAAGCACTATATCAAGAGTAGTAACATTTGTTGCAGGGGCTACTCCAGGAGTAGAAAACATATCAGCAACTTGACCGATAGACAAATCTAATTCAACATGTGAATATCTAGCAGTATGGACAGCTAAATCCTCTCTTCTGGCCAAAAATTTAGACGAAAAAGGAAGGTCAATAATTGTAGTATAGACCCCATCAGCAGCAGCGATATTATCATAAAGAGGCTCGACTCCGTTCACCATCCAGTTATGATATAACAAACCCATCCCGGGACAGATAATAAACTCTTCTCCCCTTGCAGACCTAAAAAGAATATTCCTAACGATGTTATAACCACCTCTAACAACTGGATTAAGAGAATCATTAACAGTAATAGTATTATGAAAGACAAGCCGAATAGTATTGTAAATCTCCCCACCTACAGGAAACTCCGTTCTGATTGGATAAGTACCCCCTTGAGGTAAAATCTGTCCGCTAAATAGCCTTATACATTCTTGAGGTTGTCGCATTTTTTATCCTCCGTTATCCTACAATCAACTTTTTCAGGAATGTAACCCTATTGACAAGAATCATCACTCCTAAAACGATTAAAACTGTAGTAAAAATCACGCTAGTTTTAACGCCTATTCCGATTTTCATGTTTGCCTCCACATAAAAATAGCCCTGAGAAGTATAAAAATACTACAATCAGAGCTTTCTTTAATCATTATACCCTGAGATTATACCTTAGAGAACCCCCCTGTCAAGATGTTCTTTTTAAGATAGTAGGAAACTAGGAATATAGGTTATAAGTCAACCTTCTTATATTCAAAGAAATCTAGATTCATAATTCCTTGACAAAATTCTGGAGATTTATGATGCCTGAGATATTGAATATCAGACCACTCTGTAATTCCAAATAAATAATAAGCATCCGTCAAACGTCTGCAAATAACTGGTAAATTAAAAAATGTTCTGGAAACAGCTATCATATCAATCGCCCCATGCCGACCATATTTATAGGTAAATTCAATATACCTATCGTATTTTGAATAAACGTCAATCTCATCTAAGACAACTAAAGTCCTTTCAATCTCTAAAGTACCTTCCCAGGCTTCTTTAAGAAATGGATAAATATAACCCCTTGAAATAATCATCCTATCATCGTCTTCCTCTTCATATTCACCTATAAAATCTAAAACTTTAACCACGTCTGCATCAGAGTCTTCAATCAGTTGTTTGACCAGGGAAGTTTTACCACGCCCACGTTTACCGACAATAGTAATTAACACTTATCAATACGACTTTTTTGATGGAATTTTAAAACCTGGTTGAACCTTAAGTAATTTTGCCCTCTTCTCTTTCTTTTGTTTAGCCATCTCTTCTATTTTTTCTTTAATCTCTTCAACATCAGCATCAGACATTTCTTGAACATAAGATATATTATTGTCGCTAGAATAAGGAATATAAAGAGCTAACCCCTCTTGAGTAAAAGCCCCAGCCCAATTTTTCATAAATTTCACAAATCCTTTTTCATAAGAATCAACCATAAATGATACAGGAGGATTTTTCAAAACTACTAAATATTTTTTGCTCATTTCTTTTCCTCTTCTGGTTTTTTCAATAATCTTTTTGAAAGACTAACCCCCAAAATTCCTGCAAGCATAACCTCATCTTTCATATAAGACTCAATATGATATTTTTGAGCTAACCTAGCAGAAACAGGAGACAATAATTTCTTTTCACTAGCAGAGATAGGTTCAAAACCTTTTCGTAACACCCCACCAAGCTGATAAAGACAAGTCCATAAATCTCCGCAAATCTCTTCTAAATCGACAGGTTGAATTTCGTCATCAATAGGTGCATCTCCACCTTCGTCAGTCAAGCCACCACTCGAAATATCCTCTCCTGGTTTTGGTTCTGGAAACCCTGGGAGTTTTTTCCTTGCTTCCTTCCTCATCTCCAGTTTTTCGCTTGTCGCTGATTTCTCCCCCTTTGGAGGTTTTGTCTTTAATATTTCTCCGTTCTCTTCTTTTTTCATTTGGTTTAATCTCCTTTTCCGTTCTATAAATTTTATCCTCAGGGTCAATAGGAGGTTCAATAGAATCAGTTGAACCAACCTGAGGAGGATTCTTAACGTCTTCAATCTTCTTCGGGCTTTTCAACGCTTGAATTTTCTTCTTTAGGTTTTGGCTCATCTTCATCCTCTATATAAATATCTATCAAATTAGAAACAACTGTCTTTACAGCCTTTCCTTCTTGAAGACATTTAACTCGAAACTTTTTATACCTTTCCTCAGAAATCAAAACATTCATAGAAGTCATACCCATTTTAAATACCTCCCTATCATCATATTATAAAAGGTTTTTTCATGTCAAGTTATTAATTTTAAGAACCTATTAACCTAGTTAAATAGAAAAAGGGGGTAGCCCTCATTCGGCGACTACCCCCTGTCCCTTGATTATATTAGGTCTAGGCTATTAATGAGGTAGCCCTAAAACGGGACTTCGTCTTTTTCGAGTACCCGGTCAACATCGAACACCCGACAGCCACGCTTACCAACTTTCCCTTTGTACATGAACCGCAAACCCATATTTTGAAACTCTGTGAAATCAATATCCTCCAGGAACGTACCGACATTAATTCCAAAAACTCCCTTGCGAGTTTTCAGCTTCAACACCTTGCCAAAGTTGCCATCTGTAATAGCAACCAACTTGCCCTCAATCTTATCACCTGGCTTAACAGGCTTCCAATACTCAGGCATCTCATCAGATTTTTTAATACTCAGGACTTCTTCTTTTTCAAACTCTTTTTCGACTTTTGCAGTGGGGTCTGTTTTTTCTTTTTCGTCTTTTTGCATTTTTTCTTTACCTCCGTATAAATTTTTCTTAAATGACAATGTAAAAATTTTACATTCTCAGAATTAAGACCAAACCATTTTTTAAAATTTTCCTCATCGTCAACCTTAACTGAATAAACATACATTCCATGATAATTAGTTTTCTTGGTTATCCTCCCTTCAATCGAGTGATTAAAAATACAGAAAACTCTGTCCTCTTCTTTTAAGTCTTCTTTAAATAAATTCATTTTAAATCCTCCACTTTATCACGAATAACTACAAGAATTTTTAAAATATTACCTGCAAGAAATATAAGACATAACAACATCACTAAGCCACAAAAAGGAAAAATCACTAAAACTAAATTAATCTCTTTTAATATCTCAATAACAGTTATCATTTTTTACCCCCCAAATCCTCAAATAATTTTTTAAATTTCGTCAACTCTCCTGCAAGTTTTTCAAGAAAATCTGTCCAGTTGCCCTGTCCATGATAAGCCTTTGAACATATAACCCTCATATTAGACGAAATCACCATACCCTTTAATTGAAATTCACGCTGTACATCTCTTTTTTTCATGGTCATTGACTAATCTCATAATCTCGAATTGCTTTTTGAATATCCAAATAATATCTACCATTTACAAAATCACCATACTCATTACAATACCAAATATGATACATGCCCGACATTAAAGCTAAAACAATTTGACCCAAACCAAAAGCAAGTTTCCCCTCTAAGACAACAGCACCAGGGAATTTAACAATGCTATCTCCACGCCCATAGACCTTAACCTTAATTTCTTGACCACAAGCATTACATTTTTTCATTTTTCACCACCCTTCTTTTCTAAAAACTCTTTCCTCTTTTGCTCTGTAAAAGTTAAAACAAATTTCTCCTGCCTGTGCCTCAAATACTTTAACTCTTTCCTTTCAGGTTTGTTTAACTGTTTCATATTTTTTCCTCAAAAAAAATATCTGCAATAGCCTTAAATCCTTCAAGCCTCCCCGACAAATAACTCCTTCGCCTCATTTTTTGAGTATCTAGAACACCAATCGAAATCCCATCTCTTTCTTTACGCATCTCCCGAACCCTAATTTTTAAAAATCTTAATAATTCTTGAGAACCCATTTTTTCTTACCTCCATATACCCCTAATACTATCATAATAGAAAACTACTTGTCAAGTAATATTTTAACATATTTTAATAGGTTTTGAAGCAATCCTCATATCTTTTATCTCTTTTCCCGACCTCCAAGAAAAAGACCAATTCCTTTTCCTATCCATATTAATATTAACCTTCCGTTCCTCAGTCCCGATTATATTTGCCAACCACTCCGTATGTTGAATCCTAGCTTGTAAAATAGATAACTTGGATGACACTGTATAACTTATCTCTTCACTATTCGACCTAAGTATTTTATCTAGCCTATCCTTAACCCTCTTCCCTTCCACGCTAAAACCCCGATTCTTTGAATACCACTTTTTCCCTTTCCTGTAAAAATAAACTCCGCAACCTATCATATATAATTCATCCCATTTCTCAACGTGCCAATCACCCATATCATCTGAAATAGGAACATTCATTAATTCCTCTGAAATAATAGAATCTGTCTGAATAGCAATTATTTTAGAAGGACTATTAAATAAAACAGCTTGATACATTTTCATACGACACCTGGCAGTTATCTCAGAAGCATAAATAAAATTTGATTTTCTCATATCCTCAAATTGATAATACTTTGACCCTTCCCAATCTGTATAAGTATCAATTAAATCTTCTGGAGGATTAAAAGAATCAAACTGTTTTTCAGTTACCCACCTGGGAATCCTTTGGGCAAGTTTTCCGTACAACCCATTTAAAATAACTTTGTACGCCTCTTTATTGTTGCTCTTCTGTTTCATATAATATAACCATTCCATTTTTTCTTTAAAAGGAAAAGTTGACTGTCCTTCCTCATCCATAAAAATATGAAGAGCAAATAAAATCTTTTTCTCTGCGAAATGTAAAGCCTCATATTCAGACTTTGTAACCCAAACCTCATATTGACCTATAGGATAAATCAACCTCAAACCTTGAGGATAAACTAAAGGAGAGATATTTTCTCTATGAAAACTTACCTGTAAATGATAAACAGAATAGTCAGCATCTTCATAATACGCAGGGACACATTTCATTTTAGTATAATTAGAAAACTCTTTTAACTTACAAATTTCATCTGGATATGCAGAATTAATATCATACATATAAACATTCTTAAAATACCCCCTCTGCAATACCTCAAACCTTCCTCCACGATATGCCTTGTGAAAAATATCGTTTACTTTCCGTGAAGGTAAGGAAGATAAAATTTCTCTTTTAAAGAAATCTTGCGTATAAGAAGCCGAAGAAAAAGGTCTACACTCAATAACACTTTTTGGAAGCGACTCCCTAAAAAAATCAAAAAGACCAAGACATAGTGAAGCATCATTAATACAATAATCAATAACACTTTGAGAATAAATATTACTCTCATCCAAATTTTTGACATCAATTCCTCCTTTCTTTTTATTTAAATATTTCTTACTTGCCTTATCTAAACTTGTATGAAAAAATTGCATACAATCAAAAATATAATTACTTCCAAATTTTAAAAACTTATCCTTAATATAAAACATCTTCTTATTCCCATAAGAAGTTGAAATTCCCATTGTTAACTTTTCAAGAAGATAATTAGGAAAATATTTTAACAACGCCTGAATATCATAATCTGCATTAAAAGCAATAAAATTCTGTTTTGAAAACTCTTCAAAAAATTTTATCACATCAACTTTATTTTTTATTTTAAAAACCCTTCCATCAGACAAACAGACAAGCCTAACATAACCCTTAATCGTTTCTGTATCTAATCCTATAAAATTCATTTTCTAACTAATTGGTCTAACGCTTCCATAATTTTCTCTAAAACCCATCCTATTCTACAAAGACAAATTATAATAATCAATAAAAGTAAAGACACTCCAAAATATTCCATTTTAACCTCCTATCTAATAAAATTCATTTTTTAATTATAAAAACACAACAAGGAAAAGGACAAATATAAATTTTACTCTTAGATATAAAAATCCCTATCCATAAATCACGCCAAATAATTTTAAATTTCATCCTACATATTTTTGCATAGCTTCAATAAACATTCCCTTTCCCTCTTCAACCTCTTTCCCTTTTAGCCTAACAGCCTCAAGATACGTTCCCTTAAATTCATAAAATTCCTTATACTCTCTAACCTCCCGATGATGTAATAACATTGACCGCTTTCTCTTCCAATTCCCAGGAGTTATTGACCTCTTCCCAGGTATTCTATAATTCCCATTTTTATATCTTTGAAGTATTGTTGTTTGTGCCTTAATACTTTTCCTTCCCTTTTCCTCTGCACTTATTAAATGCCAAAGTCGTTTAGTCATCATTTCTTTTCCTATAGAAAAAAACGTGAAGGGGCAACAAACTAATGTGAATGAAGATAAGAAAATACCCCTCCACGCTTCAGCAGTTATTATTTTTTCATCCACAATATCTCTATCTTTTCACAGCCTCTGGTCATTGTCAATATTTATTTTCGACAATTTTTGTCTCATCGTTTTTAACATTTTGACAATTTTTGTCACTTTGACAATTATTGTTAAAATAATGAAAACGATGAGATTGATTCAAGGCTTTT
>Ga0209977_10001147_pt1 | contig 11396 bp, 12 predicted proteins | sample SumtaG_2_FD_183113 | JGI IMG/M metagenome (GOLD analysis project Ga0209977, IMG submission 183113) | Deep subsurface microbial communities from Indian Ocean to uncover new lineages of life (NeLLi) - Sumatra_00607 metaG (SPAdes) (version 2) | ecosystem: Environmental > Aquatic > Marine > Oceanic... | reverse complement strand
TAATTGCCTTCCTCTGTGTTGTCTTTTTATTGGTCATTCTTTATTTTTCAACAACCAGGATAACCAACCCCCTCCAGAAGATGGTCGTTGCCACTCAAATTATATCTAAGGGAGACCTGGCTCACAGAGTTAAAGTTAATTCCAGAGATGAAATTGGATACTTGGCTGAGTCATTTAACCTTATGACATCAAATTTGGAAACAGCTAACGAAAAGCTTATCGAATGGGGCAAAACTCTGGAGAAAAAAGTCGAAGAACGAGCGAAAGAATTGAGAGAAATGCAATCCTACCTTATTCAATCAGAAAAATTAGCCTCTTTAGGAAAATTAGCAGCTGGAATAGCGCACGAAATAAATAATCCCTTGGGAGGTATTCTTATCTATAGTAATCTGTTGCTTGAAGACACAGATAAAAATAGCCCCTATTATGAAAACCTTAGGAAGATAGTCAAAGAAACGTCAAGGTGTAAAGATATCGTTAAAGGTCTCCTCGAATTTGCCCGGCCCAAAGAACCCGAAGCGTCCCTCATAAATATCAACGAAATCTTGGAAAGTTCTCTTGCCATGATGGAAAAACAAGCCCTTTTTCAAAACATTAGTATAAAAAAGACATATGAATCTGACATGCCCAAAATCATTGCTGACAGCGCTCAACTTCAACAAGTGTTTATGAATATTATCCTTAATGCCGCAGAAGCCATGGCCGGAAACGGAACTCTCTCTCTTGGTACTTCACTTAATCCAGATCGTACATTAATAGAGTTGACATTTTCAGATACAGGCCATGGCATAAAGGAGGAAGACAAGAAAAGACTTTTTGAGCCTTTCTTTTCCACTAAAGAAATTGGCAAAGGCACGGGCCTGGGCTTGGCAATAAGTTACAGCATCATTCAGAAACATCAGGGGACAATCGAAGTTCAAAGCCAGCCTGGAAAGGGATCTACCTTTACTGTTAAGCTCCCTATAAAGAAAGAAATGAAACATGACTGAAAAAGCCAATATTTTAATCATCGATGATGAGGAAGCCATCCGAGACTCCTTCAGTCAAGTCCTCAAAAGAGAGGGCTATACCGCCAAAACAGCCAAGGATGGAAGGGAAGGCTTAAAGTTTTTCAAGAAAGAATTCTTTCACGTTGTCCTCCTCGATTTAAAATTGCCCGGCCTTGATGGAATGGAGATCCTCAGCAGAATAAAAGAAGAAAATCCAGAAACTCCTGTGATCATCATAACGGGGTATGCAACTATTGACTCTGCCGTCGAAGCAATAAAGCGAGGAGCGTATGATTATTTAGCAAAACCTTGTAGTCCCGAAGAGTTGCGCTTCATCGTCAAGAAAGCTTTGGATGGCCGAAAAATTTTCTTCGAAAACATTTACCTCCGTGAAGAGTTAAAGAAGAAAAGTGAATTTGATATGGTCATCGGGAAAAGCAAGGCTATGGAAAAAGTCCTAGATATTGTAAGGCGAGTTAGCTCCTCTGTAAGCACAGTTCTTATCACCGGTGAAAGCGGGACAGGGAAAGAACTTATTGCCCGAGAAATTCATAACCACAGTCCAAGAAACGATTCACCTTTTGTCGTCGTGGACTGCGGAGCGCTGGTAGAAACCCTCTTTGAAAGCGAGCTTTTTGGCCATGTCAAAGGGTCCTTCACGGGGGCTTATGAAACAAAACACGGACGATTTGAAGTAGCCAACTGTGGGACGATTTTTTTAGATGAAATCAGCAGTATAGGTTTCAACATCCAGGCAAAACTCTTGAGAGTTATTCAGGAACGAGAAATCACTCGGATCGGAAGCACAAAGCCCATAAAAGTGGATGTTCGTATTCTGGCAGCCACAAGTGAAAATTTGGCAGATTCGGTAAGAAAAGAAAAATTTAGGGAAGATCTTTTCTACCGTCTGAGCGTCGTCCCCATTCATCTTCCTCCCTTAAGGGAAAGAAAAGAAGATATTCCCATTCTTGTCGATCACTTTTTTCAGAAATACAATAAAAGAGCAAGGAAAAAGATCAGTGGCATCTCTCTTGCAATTAAAAAGGCTTTAATGGAATACGACTGGCCAGGAAATATTAGGGAATTGGAAAACACCATAGAGCGGGCCGTGGTACTATCTAAAAGCGATGAAATCGAACTTGAGGATCTTGTGTATCATGGGATTAGTTCCAGCGCGTCTTTATTCCATCTCTTTGGGGGAAAGTATAAAACTCTTGATGAGATAGAAAAAGAATACGTTAAAACTGTTTTTCAAGCTCAACAAGGGAACAAAAGCAGGGCAGCAAAAATTCTAGGCATCAACCGCAAAACCCTCTGGGCTAAAATCAAAAAGTACAACCTTCAATAAAGATGATATACCATATTTCAAAATTCTGAGTATGTCAAAATAGGACAATAACTGGGGAAAAATGCCCCAGCCATGTTTTCCCTCTTTTGATTTAAACCGGACTCTTTAGACAAGATATATTCTTTTTCTTTTTGATTCAATAACTTATGTCAGCGCAATAATTTTCGCTCTTCGTCCAAATAGGCATGTTTCTTGCTTATTATTCTTTCTCGGCATCCATCCCTGCGGTATCCATGGCTTGCTTATCCTGGATAATTTCTTCCAGCAAGCCTACCTTGATCCTTACTACCTAGAAGCGAGAAAGTGGACGAGCAATAACTGAGGAGGCCAATGATGAGTAATGAAGCTTTTGAGCCCAAATTAGTCGGTTTCTTGTGTAACTGGTGCTCCTATACAGGCGCTGACTTAGCAGGCACAGCTCGAATGGTTTACGCCCCGAATCTACGAATCATCCGAGTCATGTGCAGTGGTCGGGTGGATCCTCAATTCGTGCTGAAGGCATTTGCTGAGGGAGCTGACGGAGTCCTTATTTCTGGATGTCATCCTGGAAACTGCCATTACCAAGAAGGCAATTATAACGCATTAAGAAGGCATAGACTCCTTTCCAAGATGCTGGAACAATTTGGTATCAAAAAAGAAAGGTTCAGACTGGAATGGGTCTCTGCCGCAGAAGGCGCAAAATTCCAGCAAGTCTGTAATGAATTTGCCGAACAAATAAGAAAATTAGGACCTTTAAGTCTAAACGGAGGTAAAAATGAGCCCAGATAAGCCTAAGGTTGCCTTTTACTGGTGTGCATCCTGTGGGGGATGCGAGGAATCAATTGTCGACTTGGCCGAAGACATTCTAAAGGTTGTGGAGGCTGTGGATATTGTTTTCTGGCCAGTAGCCTTAGATTTTAAGAAAAAAGATGTTGAAGCAATGGATGATGGTTCGATTGCGGTCAGCTTTATCAACGGCGCTGTGAGGCTTTCAGAACAGGAGGAGATGGTAAAGCTTTTAAGAAAAAAATCACAAATCGTCATAGCCCACGGAAGCTGTTCTCATATGGGTGGAATTCCTGGCCTGGGTAACTTCTGGAACAAAGAAACCATCTTCAGACGTGCTTACCACACAACTCCCTCCACTGATAATCCTGATAAAACTATTCCTCTTGAAAAAACAGAGGTAGATGGGAAGGAACTTACTCTCCCCAGTTTTTACGATACAGTTTACACTTTAGACCAGGTTATCGAAGTGGACTATTATCTTCCTGGCTGTGCTCCCCCTCGAGATTTAATTATGAATGCAATTCAGGCTATTTTAGAAGGAAAACTCCCTCCCAAAGGAGCGGTTCTCTCTCCCAATAAATCCCTCTGTGACGACTGTGATAGGAATGAGACAAAGCCTGAAAAGTTAACAATCAAAGAAATTAAAAGGCCCTGGGAAGTTGAGCTTGATCCTGAAAAATGCTTCCTGGAACAGGGCGTTATCTGCATGGGCCCTGCAACCCGGACAGGCTGCGGCGAAAGATGCATCAAAGCTAACATGCCCTGCCGCGGTTGCTTCGGCCCAACTGACCAAGTTTTTGACCAAGGAGGAAAATTCCTTTCAGCCCTAGCGTCGATTTTAGAAACTAATGATGAAAAGGAAATAGAAAAACTCGTAGAGACAATCGTTGACCCAGCCGGCACTTTTTACCGTTTCAGTTTGCCCTCATCAATCTTAAGAAGAAGAAGAATGGAGGCCATAAAATGAATAATAAAAAAAATAAAAAACTAATAACCATTGACCCTATAACTCGCTTAGAAGGCCATGGAAAAATTGAGATTTTCCTTGATGATAAAGGCGATGTGGAAAGGGCCTTTCTCCAGATCCCAGAACTCCGCGGCTTTGAGCAGTTTGCCGTGGGAAGGCCTGCTGAGGAGATGCCCAGGATAACTCCCCGCATCTGCGGCGTCTGCCCTACCGCCCACCATATGGCTTCGACCAAAACTTTAGATGATCTTTTCCACGTCGAGCCTACCCCAACAGCCAAAATGATAAGGGAGCTCATTTACAACGCCTTCCAGTTTGAAGATCATACCCTGCATTTCTTTTTCCTGGGGGGTCCTGATTTTATAGTTGGACCACAGACTCCAGCTGGTGAAAGAAATATCTTGGGTGTTATTGGAAAAGTAGGTTTAGAAGCAGGAGGTAAAGTTATCCGAGCCAGAAGAGAAGCTCGAGATATCATCAACCATTTAGGTGGAAAAGTCATTCATCCTGTCTGCGGTCTTCCTGGAGGAGTCTCTAAGGGACTGGATGAAGAGCATAGAGTCCTATTCCTGGAAACAGCAAAGTTCACAGTAGAATTTGCCCAGTTTGCGCTCCAGACTTTTGATGATATAGTCCTCAAGAACAAGCAATATGTAGATATTATTGTCGGAGATGCTTATAAAATGGAAACTTACTATATGGGTCTAGTTGATAAAAATAACAAAGTCAATTTCTATGATGGAGATATTCGAGTCGTAGACCCTAAAGGAAAAGAGTTCGCTAAATTCAAGCCGCGCGATTACCTCAACCATATCTCAGAGCACGTGGAATCCTGGAGTTACATCAAGTTTCCCTTCCTGAAAAATGTTGGCTGGAAGGGTTTTGTCGAAGGAAAAGATAGCGGTGTATTCCGTGTTGCACCCCTGGCCCGGCTCAACGTCTCTGACGGTATGACTACTCCTCTTGCCCAAGAACATTATGAAAAGATGTACAAAATCCTTGGGGGCAAGCCTGTTCACAACACTCTTGCATTTCACTGGGCACGACTCATCGAAGCTCTCCAAGCTGCCGAGGCCATGGTTCAACTTCTAGAAAATAAAGATATAACAGATCCCAATATCCGGAATATCCCTACAGAAACACCCACCGAAGGAGTTGGAGTTGTCGAAGCCCCAAGGGGCACGCTCTTTCACCACTACAAAACAGATGAAAAAGGGATTATAACGGAGGCTAACCTCATTGTAGCTACTGTCAACAATGCTGCTGCTATCAACATGTCCATCGAAAAAGCAGCTAAGGCTTTTATCAAAGGCGGAAAAGTTTCAGAAGGACTGCTGAACATGACAGAGATGGCTTTCAGGGCTTATGATCCTTGCCATGGCTGTGGAACTCATGCTCTGCCAGGAGATATACCTCTTATCATTAATATCTATGACAAGCACAAAGAACTCATCAAACGGCTCAAGCGGTAAGCCCGTTGTTCCGTAACTCCGTAAGCGGCGGTAAGGGGTCAGATCTCTACATTTGACATTCCCCCCTTTACATAAAAGGATGAGATTGCCACGCTACCCCAAAACTCTGGTTTTAGGCTTAGGGAATGAATTGTATGGAGATGATGGAGTAGGCATCCATGTGGTCAGAAAACTGAGGCATGATCTTGAAGCTATGAAGAAGACTTCGAAGTGGCTTAAAAATGTCGAATTTGAGGAATGCTCTCTTTCAGGGCTCGCCCTCTTGGACGTTATCGTTGGCTATAACACACTTATAATCGTTGATACAATAAAAAAATCGAATCCTGTCACAGGCAAAGTCCTTCTCCTTGAAGAGAAAGACCTGAGGCACATCCCTGGTCCCTCTCCCCACTATGTTTCTGTGCCTCAAACTTTAGAAATCGGGAAAAAGGTGGGACTCAAAGTTCCATCCAGGATTAAAATAATAGCTGTTGAGGCAAAAAATATGTATAGTCTCGGAGAAGGACTGACCAAAGAAATGACAAAAGCTATTCCAGGTATTATGCAGAAAGTGAGGGAAGTTTTAAAAAAATGAAGAAAAAGGGAGTCCTCGTCAACGTGTCCATATGGGAAATAATTACCCACCTTTGCTTTTCTCCACTCCAAAAAATCAGAGTCATGATTTCTATCTCGCCATAACTTATTTAAAATCAATAAAATAAGATTTTATGCCCTCCCTTTCTCTCTTTAGAATAATTGGCACATTAATTGCAAAAGCACATATATGAGGAAGTTATAAATGGCTGATCTTGAGAAAAATATTCTTATCATAGATCCTGATACCAAGGAGAGAGAAGATCTGGCTCTGCTTTTAGAAAAGGAAAATTACCATGTTGAGACAGGAAAAGGTCTTCCTGATGCAATAAAAAAAATATCTGAAAAGTGTTTCAACTGCTTGATCATGGACGTGAGTCTTCCAGAGATGAAAGGGTACGAAGCTGTTTCCATATTAAAAAATATCGATCCTAAAATAAAAGTCATCATGACAACAAAAAAAAACACAAAAACATTGGAAGTTAAGGTCAGAGAACAGGACATCTTTTTTTACTTCATAAAATCTTTCGGAAAAAAGGAATTAAAGTTGGCAATCAATGATGCCTTTAGTAAATAAAGGAGGAAAAAATGGAAAAAAGCAAGGCGAAAATTTTAGTCATCGATGATGATCCGGATTTCAACGATGCAGTAACGCCAATTCTGGAGTCAGCCCTGTACGATGTTGTGACTGCTTTAAACCCTGAGCAAGGAAAAGAAAAAATCTTCTCTGAGAAACCAGATCTCATTCTTCTCGACATCATGATGGACAGTCTCTTTGACGGCTTTTCCTTATGTCACGCGATCAAAACCTCAAAAGAATACAAAGAGTTCAAGGACACACCAATTATCTTTGTATCAGCTGTAAAAGAGAAGACAGGTTCAAGATTCTCGTTCAAAGGCGAAGAACAGGGAATGGCTGGACCCGACGATTATATCGATAAACCTGCTACGCCCGATGATCTCCTTGCTCGAATAAAAAGGCTACTCCAGAAATGAAGAAGGTGAAGGAGACAACGAAAATTCTAGGCGTTTTGGGAAAAAAAGAGAAGGAACTGAGAGATTCATTTCTTCAACAGGTCGCAAACATCCCTGGAGGAGAGAGTATTAAAAAATGCATTCAGTGCGGATCCTGCACCGGGTCCTGCCCAGTCAGTTACACTATGGATATTACGCCCCGAGAAGTCATTGCTCTCTTTCGCGCCGGAGATATTAAATCTATTCTCTCAAGCCGCACCATCTGGATCTGTGCTTCTTGCTATGCATGTACTGTAAGATGCCCCCAGGGAGTTCAAGTTACGGATATTCTCTATACATTAAAGCGGCTGGCTATTGAACAAGAAATCTTCCCAAAGAAATTTCCGGTGTATTCTTTATCCAAATCTTTCGTCTTTTTTACCAACCGATACGGCCGGAGCTATGAACCAGGACTTATTCTCTCTTATTTTCTTAAAACAAATCCTTTAAAATTACTGGGATTGGTTCCCCTCTTTCTTAAATTATTCTCTAAAGGCCGTATCGGGCTATTCCCAAAAAAAATCAAAGGAACAAAGACCTTTTCCAAAATCCTCAAAGAGGCAGAAATCATGGAAATGGTTGTTCCCGTCCGGGAGGCCTGAAAGAGATTCCTGCTTCCCAGCGTAAAAAGACCTTTCTCTTCTCACTAAAATCTGGAGGTGAATATGGAATACACATATTACCCAGGTTGCAGCCTTGAAGCATCAGCTAAAGGCTACAACGAATCTTTCCGTTTCGTCTTTAAAACTCTAGGGCAAGAGCTCGTGGAACTTGAAGACTGGAACTGCTGTGGTGCCACCTACTATATGTCTACAAAAGAAACTGTTTCACTCGTAATCTCTGCACGAAACCTGGCTCTAGCCGAAAAATATGGCCGGGACATCGTTGCTCCTTGCAGTGCTTGCTACACCATTTTGTATAAAACAAATTATATTCTCAAGAACAACCCCATCATGAAAGCTAAGATTGATCAAGCATTAAAAAAAGATAATCTAGAATATAATTTGAGCCTAAAAGTACGCCATCCTCTTGAAGTTTTAGTTAATGATGTTGGGATTGATTCGATTGCTTCTAAAGCCCAAATTGGTCTGGATAACGTTAAAATGGCTCACTATTACGGCTGCCAGATTGTGCGTCCGGATCGCGGCCTTGATGACAAAGATAATCCCCTAATGATGGATTCTCTTTTTGAAGCTCTAGGAGCTGAAAACGTCTACTTCCCGGTGAAAGTCCGCTGTTGCGGGGGGATGCTCATGACCACTTATCCTGATGTGGCCTTAGAACTAAACAAAAAAATATTAGAGTGTGCTCATGAAAATGGAGCTGACCTCCTTGTGACTACTTGTCCACTGTGTCAGATCAACCTGGAAGCTTATCAAGATAAAATTAACAAGAAATTCAAGACTGATTTTCATATTCCTATTTTATTCTTTACCCAAGCATTGGGTCTTGCCTTAAGGGGAAGTCCTGAAGAATTAGGACTTCACCGCAACCTTATTCCATTTCGATTAAAAGAAAATTTATATGAGGGACTAAGATGAGTGTAAAAATAGGTGTTTATATTTGTCATTGTGGTTCAAACATTGCCAATACAGTAGATGTTGGTGAGGTAAGAAATCTTGCCTTAAAACTGCCTAATGTAACCATAGCCAGGGATTATAAATTTATGTGCTCTGATCCCGGGCAGGAATTGATTAAAAATGACATAAAAGAACTAAAACTCAATCGAGTCGTTGTAGCTTCTTGTTCTCCTCTCATGCACGAGAAAACTTTTCAAAAAGCATGTGAAAGCGCAGGACTTAATCGATATTTGTTTCATATGGCAAATATACGCGAGCACTGTTCTTGGGTTCATAATAATAAAAAGGTCGCCACTGAAAAGGCCAAAGCTTTGGTTAATGCTGCCATTCGGAGGGTAGCTTTTCTTGAAGCTTTAGAGCTGAAGCGGATGAAAATGAATCCTGCCACATTAATAATAGGCGGTGGCATCGCAGGAATTCAGGCAGCATTAGAGATTGCTGAATCAGGGAATGAAGTTTACCTTGTTGAAAGAGAGCCTTCAATCGGTGGCAAAATGGCAATCTTAGATAAAACATTCCCAACTCTGGATTGTTCTGCGTGTATACTCACACCAAAAATGGTTAACGTTGGTCAGCATGAAAACATTCATCTTCTGAGCTATAGTGAGGTAACAGAAGTATCAGGATCCAATGGAAATTTCAAAATCAAAATTCTGAGAAAGCCTTCGTATATTGACGAAGACAAATGCACGGGCTGCGGGCTTTGTTACGAAAGTTGCCCATCTGTCCGGATACCAAAACGCAGAATCATTAAGTTAGGGGATAAAATTCTCAAGGAGTTGAAATGAAACACAATTCCAAAATCTATACGGAGGTATAAGCATGGAAATTGATTTAAATCCACTAGACCAAATCATTGAAAAATGGGAAAGTAGAAGAGATTTTTTGATTGAAATTCTTCAGGATATCCAGGATAAATACAACTATCTACCATCAGAAGTTCTGATTGAAGCTTCTAAGATCCTGGATATTCCGCTGAATCAAATTTATGAGGTTACGACCTACTACAAAGCTTTCAGTCTGGAGCCAAAAGGAAGGTTCAAGATCAATATCTGTCAGGGAACTGCCTGTCATGTCCAGGGAGCAGAGGTTATTCTCAATGCATTTGAAAGGGAGCTCGAAATTAAAGTCGGTGAGACTGATAAGAACATGGACTTTACTCTGGATATTGTGAGATGTATTGGCTGTTGTGGCTTGGCTCCAGTGATGACAATCAATCAAGATGTATATGCAAAATATGACCCAAGTCAGGTACCGAAAACCGTAGAAAAGCATAAAAAAATGCCCAGAGAGAAATCCAGTGAAAATATATAAGGATAGGGGTGCCAAATGAAAATAATTACAATAGATGACTTATCCAGAATCAAGGAAAGGGCAAAAAGAATCACTACTTTGAGGGATGCAGGGCCGTTCCGGGCAAAAGTAACCATTCATATGGGAACTTGTGGTATCGCAGCCGGAGTCCGCAATATCATGAATGCTCTCATCAAAAAAGTTGAAGAGAAAGATATCAAAGATGTTCTTCTTACAAACTCTGGCTGTGCTGGATTGTGCAGTCGAGAACCCATGGCTACGGTCGAAATAAAAGGCCAGGCACCGGTGAAGTACGTCGACCTGACAGAGGAAAAAATCGAAGAAATCTTTGAAAAACATGTTCTTGGTAGGCAGATTGTCAAGGAATATGCCTTGGGAATAGGCAGCGAAAAAACAGATTATTGATAGGGAGATAGAAATGCAGGAAAAAGAAGAAACCTACAGGTTGCATCTCATGGTCTGTGCGGGAACAGCGTGTGTTGCTAATCATTCCTTTGAAATTAAAGCTGCCTTAGAACGAGAACTCCAAAAACAGGAATTGGAAAATGAAGTTTTAGTCGTTCCAACAGGCTGCAATGGTTTTTGTGAAAGAGGGCCTCTGCTAGTGGTTAAACCTGATAACATCTTTTACCAGCAATTGAGTGTAAAAGATATCCCCTACCTTGTCGAGGAACACTTTGTTAAAGGAAGGCCGATTAAAAAATTCATGTATACTCCGCCAAAAGAGAAAAAGCCTGTTCCTGTTTTAAATGATATCGGCTTTTTTAAAAACCAGGTTCTTATTGCTCTCAGAAACAGGGGATTGATCAACCCTGAAAACATCGATGAGTACATTGCCAGAGATGGGTACACAGCCTTGGCTAAGGTATTAACAAAGATGACAACTCAAGAAGTGATAGAAGAAGTAAAGGCCTCCGCTTTACGAGGCAGGGGCGGAGGTGGTTTCCCTACGGGCATAAAATGGGAAACTTGCAGAAAAGCCGGAGAAGAAAGAAATGAGGGAAAATATGTGATTTGTAATGCGGATGAAGGAGATCCCGGAGCATTTATGGATCGGAGCATCATTGAAGCAGACCCTCATTCTGTCATTGAAGGAATGATCATCGGAGCCTATGCAATAGGAGCCCATCAGGGTTATGTTTACATCAGGAAAGAATACCCGATCGCTTTAGAAAGGCTGAATTTAGCCATTGAACAGGCAAGAGACTATGGTCTTTTAAGCAAAAACATTCTTGGAAGCCGATTCAGCTTTGATATCGAAGTCCATAGAGGAGCCGGGGCCTTCGTCTGCGGAGAATCTACTGCTTTAATGGCCTCTCTGGAAGGAAAGGCTGGAATACCCCGAGCAAAATACATTCATACAGTTGAGTA
>Ga0209977_10001146_pt1 | contig 11399 bp, 13 predicted proteins | sample SumtaG_2_FD_183113 | JGI IMG/M metagenome (GOLD analysis project Ga0209977, IMG submission 183113) | Deep subsurface microbial communities from Indian Ocean to uncover new lineages of life (NeLLi) - Sumatra_00607 metaG (SPAdes) (version 2) | ecosystem: Environmental > Aquatic > Marine > Oceanic... | reverse complement strand
TTGATAACCAATTTCTTTCTGATTTTTCTAAAATGATTATTAAGCTACTTCCTGAGTTTAAATTCGTAATCGTATGTGGTGGTGGAAAGGTTGCTCGTCAATATATTAAAGGGTTACCTGATGGACTTACTGAAGGTGAAAGAGACTATATGGGAATTGCTGCCACTTGGTTGAATGCTCAGTTATTAACTTACTATTTTAAAGGATATTGCTCACCTATATTACCTTCTACGGTCAAAGATTTAACAAAACAAATGCAAACATATGATATTGGATTATCTGGGGGTTTTTTACCAGCTGTGAAAACTGACGAGGATGCAGCAATATTAGCAGATTTATATGGGTCACCTATTCTTATCAATGTAACAAATGTAGATGGAATATACGATAAAGATCCACAGAAACATTCTGATGCGAAAAAATACGAGAAGCTGAGCTATAAACAATTTTATGAAGTAGTATCTCCACTATCTTTAGGAGCAGGATCTAATGCCCCATTTACATTTATTGCTGCGAAGATCTGTCAACGTTCAAATATGAAGATAATTATCTGTCCTAAAGAAGTTAAAAAAATTCAAGATGTTATAAAAGGGCAAAATGTAGGGTCAATTATCCAGAATGTATGATTTTCGTATGTATTCTTCCCATCCTAACTATTTTAAAGGAAATAATTATGGTACAACCGAATTCTGGGTTGAGGAATATTGGGCTGCAACGAAAATTCTTGAGTTGGAACAAAAATACCCTGGTATTGATTTCACAGGATTAATTGATGATAATTATAAAACTAAGATTGTATCCTACCTCCAAGAATCTAATCATCTAGATTTATCGAATATTACAAAATTCGCTGAATTATCAGAAATCGAATCGAAAGATAATAGAAAATTCATTAATGTTTCAACCTCTCATGTTCCTTCTAGATTTATTGCAAAGAAGTATGTTCATTCAATAGGTGAAAAATTTGGGGTCATCACTATTGATGCCCATCTTGATATGTTTAATACAGATTTTGTACATAATGCATGGATTACTAATGATATTACACCATATACAGCAGTAATCGGAGGATGGGCTGAAGTGATGGATGATGTTAAGTCCGCTGAGTCGTTATTGGCTTTTTATGAACCGAATACTACTAATTTATCTCTAAATTCAAAATTTAAAGAATGGATATCTGGTAGAAAAATATATCTCACGATTGATTTGGATTTCTTTCGTACATCTCAAAATAGATTCATGGGTTACTCAAATTATTGGCATAGAGATAGAATTATAGGTCATTCTATGAATTTTGAACAAGAATTAGAGGAACGGACTATAGAAAAGAAGTTATATAAATCGAAAATGGCTGGAAATCTATTAGGATTCTTTTATGAGTTGGAATCTTTTGTTCAGGAGAAAAAAAGGACTATTAATTTTCAATCGAAGGAGATTGAAAAACTCCTTCAGTTAATTGTATCTGTTTTTAAGAATAATTCTACAACACTTCTCAGTGTTGATTTTGTGGAATATTCACCCCTTTGTGATTACGAAAAATTAACTATAGAGGAATTAGAAAGGAATTATCTAAAATTTTATGATATACTCCATATAGTAAAAGAAAAGTAGAATATTTCACAAAAAAGAATATTCTTGTAAGAAATAATGAATACCTGAAGTTTATTGGATAAAACTATGTCTTTTTAATATCGTTTAAGAAGAGAAATAATAGATTAATTGTATTTTAAATTGGATGATAACAATGAGCTATAGGCAGTACAAATATGAAAAAGAGCTAACTGATCTACAAAACAAAGATTCCCCAGACGGAAGTACATGCTTAATTTCTCTTTATGTACCGCCTAAAAAAGCGATTCCAGGTTTCGTTCAAGAACTAAAAGACGAAATTGGCACTGCAAAGAATATAAGAAGCAAATTTACCCAGAAAAATGTCGAATCGGCTCTTCGTAATGTTATTCAAAAGCTAAGATTATATGGAAATAAAGCTCCTGAGTCAGGATTAGCTATTTTTGCAGGAGTAACCTCTGATTCTGGCCATAAGGATTATAAAATTGAATCTTATGTTTTTGAACCGATACAACCTATTTCTAGGAAATTATATGTATGTGATAATCGGTTTCACGTAGAACATTTAATAGACAAATTGATTGAAAAAGATGTTTTTGCATTATTAGCTATTGATTCAGCAAAAGCAACAATTGCATCATTAAAAGGTGACCATATAGAGATTAAAAAAAGTACTAGAAGTGGAGCTGCCAAGAAACATAAAAAAGGTGGACAAAGCAGTGCACGTTATGCTCGTTTAAGAGTAGAAGCTATATTGAGATTCATGAAAAGAGTAGCAGACGATATGAAACAATTTTTTATTGAAGATGAAAATGTTGATTTGAAAGGTGTGATTATCGGCGGACCAGGCCAGATCAAAGATCAGGTTGTGGAACAATTTGATAATCGTTTAAAATTAAAAATTATTGGTATAAAAGATCTCGGATATGGAGGAGATAAAAGCGGGATTAACGAACTTGTAGAGAATTCACAAGATGTTCTTGAAGGTGTTGTTATAATGGAGGAAAAAAAAATTGTTAAACAGTTTTTAGATGCTTTAATGACCGAAAAAGCAAATTATGGAGAGAAAGCTGTACGAGAAAATCTTGTTATGGGAGCTGTCGATACTTTGCTTATTTCCAAAGGCATTGACCTTGTAAGAGTGAAAATCCAATGTCAAAATTGTGATAATTTAAGAGAAAAAACAATGAAACAATCAGAAGTTGATAATTTTATTTCTATTCAACAAAAACAACAGTGTGATCAATGTAAGTTAGTCAAATGGGACATTAAACAAACCGATTTAATTTTAGATTTAGGTGAACTAGCAGAAAATTCTAGTACAAGAGTTGAGATAATTAGTAATCAAACTGAAGAAGGACGGCAAATCCAAAGTTTCGGTGGAATTTGTGCTATCTTACGCTATGCGTTGGCATCATAAGAATTAAAGAGAGGAGGTGCGCCGACCGGGATTTGAACCCGGGTGACCAGCTGTCTTCTTTTTATTGAAAATGGAAGGCTGGAATCCTAACCAGACTAGATTATCAGCGCTTTCAAGGAGATTTTACATTTTATTTGAACTTAAGAAAGGTAGTTTATATTCTATTGATTTTTCTTACAATAGGGGAAGCATTGAAGAAACCTATTAAGCATTATTTATTGACTGGTTTAATTATTCTTATTCATTTACAGGACAGAAACTACCAGTAGGCTTATATATTAACATTTAAGCACATTTTTCAATAGGAATGCTTAATTTCTTTTTCCATTCCTCAGTTAATCGATTTCCTAAATCAGTTTTGTTCCATTCACTTATTGAAACAGATCCAGCTTGGAGAATAAAGGAAATTTGTTTTTTTGCTTTCTCGATGAATCTTAATTAAAGCATTATTATCTAAGATCTTCAATTTAGTCGAAGGTTTAGTAGTTGATCTTCCCATTATTTGAGCTAGTTGCGTCATATTGACTCCTTTTTCTTCATTCAACGATAAAATTAAAAGTAATCGTAATTGGTCTAAATCAAGATCATTTAAACTAAGAATTTACGATATATCGAAAATCTCTTTGTAAGTTAAGGAACTTTTTTTAGACTTTTTAATTTACGCAAGATTCGACAAAAAGGGCTATAATCAAAGCCAAATTCTCGGAGTACGGAAAAACAATGACTTCTAGGAGATTTCGTTACCTTCAACTATGTATTATGGCATTTAGTATCTTAATAATTGCTTTTTCTAATACAACACATATTCGTATGCTGGATTCCTCGAATCATCAATCAGAAGTATTATTAGATCAAGATTCTTCTGAACAAATATGTCCAATTACACAATTCAACCTTCCTTTAGCAATAGCTCAAAATGCTACTAATACGACTAGCACGACTAGCACGACTACAGATACAAGCACTACTGACACAGAAGCCTACTCTCCTTGGACTTCACCTTTTGTTAATGAATCTCTTTATTATCCATTAGCAATAGTTTTTTCTATTCTTGGAATATTCTCTGCTTTGTGGTTGATTTTCTTCGTTGAGACTAGTAGGGAACGTACAATTCGTGAAAGAATAATTGGTTCTGCAATACGTTTAGTTCTTATGAGTGTCCTTTTAGGGTTCGCGTTACATTATTGGATATTATTCGAACCAATTTAGTTTTTTCATCATATTTTTTTCATCACGACTTTATCTTTCCCTTTAAGATATGTTAATCATCCTAGGTGATCTAGTGTTATCATTCAGGCTTTGATATGATAATTAAATAGTAGTTATTGCTCAAATCTTGTATTAAAAACTTCTTAACGAATTCACCCAAAGGTTTTTTAATACCATATCATGTGTACATACGATTTTCATCCAAATGCATTCAAAGGAAGAAATCATGTGACTCTTCTTGATCATTTTATGAGAGAGGAACAATCCTATTGGAGCATGCAAGCTCTTTTACGTAAAGCAATTTGTCGAGGGAAATGGGTACTTCTTTTTGGAAGTCGGGTTATTGCTGTATCCGAAACACGTGATGAAATTGTGAAACATTTTCGTAATTACTGCTCTAATAGCTTGAACCCTCAGAATGATCCACCTGGTGCAATCTGTGTTCAAGTTGGTAATGAAAGCAAAATTTATCGAATTCCTATAGAAGAAGACGATAGTTAGGAAGAGGAAAATAACACTGCTTAACACACAGAATGAATATTGTTGATTATGAACCAACAACTGGTAAATCAATAAGAATTTAGCGATATCAGTAATAGCTCAATTTTAATTCTGTAATAACTTAATTCAACAAATATCACGATAGTAAATAGAAACATCTAATGAAATGTAAATCTCATTATTCAACAGTTACAGTTTTTGCTAGATTTTTTGGTTTATCAGGATTAAATCCTTTGAAAACTGAAGTATAGTAAGCTATCATTTGTAAAGGTATAACATAGGTTATTGGTTCAATTAGGGGAGAAAATGCCTTTGGTAATATAAAGGAATAGTCAGATCGTTCGATAATAGGGTGATCTTTTTCAGTTATAGATATAATGTAAGCACCACGAGCACGCATCTCTTCTGCATTCCCTAATATCTTTTTTGCGGTCCAGTCATTTGGAGCTATCATAATTACAGGAAAATCTTTTTCTACAATTGCAATAGGTCCATGTTTACTCTCCCCTGCTGGAAAAGCTTCTGCATGAATATAAGATATTTCTTTAAGTTTTAATGCTCCTTCTAATGCAACAGGCATACTTTTTCCCCTTGCTAAAAAATAAGAATGCTGTTTATCAGCAATTATTGAGGCCAACCGTTTTGCTTTGAATTCATTTTGATTGATGATGGTGCGGACAACTCGAGATGTCTCTTCACTCAATTGTTTCTTGTAATCATCAAATTTATTTTCATCTATAGTCCCAGTATCATATTCGAGTTGAAGAGTTAATCGTGCTAATAGTAAAACTTGAGCAGTGTGTGTCTTAGTTGCAGCAACACCTATCTCCGGTCCAGCTTTGGTATATAAAGAAAGTTGACTCAATCGTGGAATAGAAGAATCAATTACATTGGCTATAGAAATAAGGTTAGAACCCTGTTTTCTAGCATAAGATACAGCTTTCATGACATCTAAAGTTTCTCCAGATTGGCTTACAGCTATAATTAAGGTGTTTTTGCCAAAAAGATGGGAATATAACTGGTATTCAGAAGCAATAACTGAATAAACCGATTTATCTTTAAGGATTCGCTGAAATTGATGGAAACCCGATAATCCTGCATAGTAACTAGTACCACAAGCCAAAAATACAATTTTTTTTGCCTCTAATATCATTTGAGAGGCTTTTTCGATTTTCTTAGAATTGATAGTCATTGTATTCCTCAAAGAGATTGGTTGTTCATGAATTTCTTTTAGCATGAAGTGAGGATATCCACTCTTTTGGGCGCTTTCTACGGTCCAAGTGACAGTAAAAGTCTTAGGCTGAATTTTAAATCCATTTTTTTCTATATAGACTGCCTTTGGTGTTATTGTTGCGATTTCACCATTATTTAAGGCAATAACCTTTTTTGTATATTCGAGAAAAGCGGGGATATCACTTGCTGCGAACTTTATATCATCTTGAACACCAATAACAAGTGGACTATCCTTTTTAGCCAAAAAAATTGTCTCAGGTTCAGCTGTATGAAGAAGAGTAATGGCATATGTTCCCTCAATCTTGGCTATCGCTCGCTTAAAAGCATGAATTACTTTCATGGATGTATCAGATTGTTTTAGTTCTTCTTCAACTAGATGAGCAATTACTTCAGTATCAGTTTCAGAGGAGAATTTATGACCTTTTTTCAGTAAATACTGTTTCAAATCTAAGTAATTTTCAATTATTCCATTATGTACTACCGTGATATTTCCAGTACAATCAATATGAGGATGTGCATTTACTTTATTAGGGGGTCCATGAGTTGCCCAGCGAGTATGACCGATTCCTGTAGTTCCTTTCAAACTTTTTAAATCTAATTTCTTTTCAACCAAATCGATTTGACCCTTATCTTTCAAAGTATAAATTTTTCCATCACTGATCACTGATATTCCGACACTGTCATATCCACGATATTCAAGCCTTTTTAGACCTGTTGTAATCATTTTGGACACAGGTTTTTTCATACTGGTTGTTATCGCAATTATTCCACACATTTTCTAAGAATCACCCCTGAAATTTCTCTGAATGTCATTGGTAAAGATTGATAGAAGAAAAGAGACGTTTCAAATCCAATTAGTAAGGTTTAAATCTTTTAGCTTATAGACTTCTTGAAGCTGTCAATTATTCTTCGTCATTTAAATCAGTGTACGAAGGAAATAAAGTTTCTGAGTAGCCTATGGTTATTTTATCTTATCCATTCTCTTTTTAAGTTTGGAATGATTTCTTTAGAGCAGTCATTGATATTGACTGATCCAATTAATTTTGGATTAGTAGTTGAAAGAGAAGAAAAATCGCTTCTACAAAGAACTGGATATATTCTATGATTTTTAACGACTTTTTATAAATTAATATAAGGTTTATTATGATGTCACGGGAAATTTATTCAATAACACCACGAAAGGCGAGAATTCTATCACATGATATACGTTGGAAGATTATGGAACTTCTTTTAAATGATAAAACTCTCTATGCTAAAACTATTGCCAGTTTATTAGGTTTAACAGAACAGAAAGTGCATTATCATCTTAAAATGTTAAGGAATGAGGGATTACTTATTCCAACAAAAGTTATTAACATTAAACGAGGACGAGCAAAACTTTTTAGACCTATATCGGGTAATTTTTTACTATCTTTAGAAAAGTATGAATATAATCTAAAGGAAACCGCCTTTAGGAAATTATTCGAGAACTATTTTGTAACTGAAGGCCAATTTAATGGAAAAATTGTAGTCGGGAGCGCAGAACCTCATGGGAAGTATGATGCTATATCACGAGATGGTTATCTTGCTGGTAATCTCAGTTTATATATAGGAAATCATCTCCCTTTACAAATTAATGCCGCTTTTCATAATTTTGTGAATACAGATTTGGAACATACAAAAAATAGTCACAACCAGGAAGAAAATCTCATATTAATAGGTGGACACATAACAAACACACTGACTTCCCAATTTAGTGATACATTAAAGTCAAAATTTGGTATTTATTTCATTGAGAATCGAATTGTAGGAATTAAAGATGAATATTCTCATCCTGCTCATGGAATGATAGCACGATTTGAAAATCCAAACAATAAAGGATCTTGGATCTTGGTATTAGCAGGAGTTCGGAGTCTTGGAACTCGTGCTACGATATACTCAATTATATCTGATTGTTGTGATGTGTTTGAGGATGGAGATGAATTTATCACAATTTTAAAGGGGAAGTCTCCTGACGGTACACATATTAGTGGTGTTTCTAAACTTATAAGCAAAACAATCTAGCTCCAAAGCTAAAAATGGAAATCCTGAAAGAACAGCATATGTTCACTAAAACGGTAATAAGGGTAATTAATATTGTCTGAAACTAAAAAATTATTAAAAGAAGCAATAGAACAAAAACGAAAAGTTCTTACTGTTCAAGAATCTAAAAAAATGTTAGAAAAAGAAGGATTCCCAGTAAATCCCACAGGTTTCGGGCAAAACCTACCTGAAATTCTTACAATAGCAAAAAAAATTGGTTTCCCAGTTGCAATGAAAGTTAGTTCTGAAGATATTATCCATAAAAGTGATGTCGGAGGAGTAGTAACTGGTATACGAAGTGAAAGCGAGTTGGAAGAGCAATATGAAGTAATGCAACAAATTATTTCTCAAAAACTGCCTAATGCTAAGATTGAAGGTATAATTATCGAAAAAATGGAATCAGGAGTTGAACTACTTATAGGGAGTACTCTTGATCCAATGTTTGGTCCTATTTTAGCATTTGGTTTAGGCGGAATTTATGTTGAGATTCTAAAAGATGTCGTTTTTCGATTAATTCCTATTGAACCAGAAGACGCTACAGAAATGCTTTCAGAAATCAAGGCAGCTAAAATCCTTAATGGCGTTAGAGGTCAACCACCTGTAGATAAAAAAGCATTGGTAGATTTATTAATTAAAACATCCAATTTTATTGCCAATAATCCAGAGATTGAGGAGTTGGATTTAAATCCTGTTTTCGCTAATGAGAAAGGAGTATCTGTTGTGGACGCACGTATCATCCTGATAGATCATGAGTAAGACTATTATGATACAACAACATAAGACACGTTATCCCCATTATTGTACCAATCAACGAAAAGATTAAAGCTAAGATGGAAAATATCATATTGGAGCTAATATATCCTAATATTTGAGTAAGAATTAAAGGAATTAGTATTAAACCTCCAATGATTACTAGCAATCGAAATAATTTTTCTAAAAAAAGAAAATCAAAGATGAAGTATTTTGTTTTTATAATAAGAACAAAGAAACTACCAATTATTAAACCAATAAGAACTGGGATACCTATAATACTCAATACTTCACTTCCAATCATATTCAATCCCAGCAAGAAAATAAATAACAAACTCAATAGAAATGTAATTGGGATTAAAATTAGCTCCAGTCGCTGAAAAGAAGTTAGATCAGTCAAATCAATCGTACCCTTTCTTTCTTAGATTTTTTTATCAGTAAATCATTAATTATCAATTCTTATTTAGACACGAAATTTCTTATAATTTTTTTAAAGGTTTTTATAAGGGAATTATATGTTGAAAAAGTCCTTCTTACCATTAAAATCCATGCAAAAAAAGCTTAATGTAAAAGCACTCGTACTTTTTAATAGAAATGAAGGAGTAATAGACAAAATTGGGAGTGAATCTATTGTTAACGCCCTAATCAAGTCCAATTTAATGATTGTTATAGATTCTGAAATAGCAATGCCGATTAGACTCTCTGGTAATCAGGAAATATATGAAATGGTCTTGTATAATAATCGTGGATTCGTAGCTAAAGAAGGAAGATCAAATCGTTATTTAATTGCTCTGAAAATAGACTCTGACAATGTATTAGCTGCAATTGGCGACGATCTTGACCCAGGTATAGTCCTTTTTGAAATGATAAGTTTTAATGAATAATATAAGGCTGAAAAATAAACTGAAATGTGTTTTAAAGATATAAGTAAATTTTAAATGGAACTCGAAATAATGAATGACAATCATAGTACTACTTATTCTATAACTACCCGTTTACAAGCTGTTATAGTTCTTCTACGCCCACATCAATATTACAAGAACATTTTGGTATTCTTTGGACTTTTTTTTTCAGCAAATCTGTTTAGAGATGATTTATGGATACCAATTGCTTTAGCGTTCATAGCTCTTTGTATGATTTCATCATTAACATATATAATAAACGATTTCAAAGATAGAGAAAAAGATCAACATCATCCTGAAAAAAGCAAACGTCCATTACCTTCTGGTAAGATATCCACCTTTCAAGTAATCATCATTGCACTATTATTAATTCTACTATTATTCACAATAATAATGATTCTACCGTTGTCAATCGATAGTTCAACAAGCGTTGCGGTTACTATTCCCTCAAAAAAAGCTTTTATTTTAGTGTTGGGAGGATTATTTATAACTAGTCAAGTATATTCTTTTTTTCTAAAACATATAGTGTTTGCAGACGTAATCACGATTTCAGTAAACTATGTTTGGCGTGCGATCGCAGGAGCAGTATTAATATCTGTTTCTGTATCTCCTTGGCTCATTATTTTATGTTTTATAACCGCAATGATGTTATCTTTAGCTAAACGAAAGGGAGATCTTACATTTCTAGGTGCAAAAGCAAAACATCATAAACAAGTTCTAGAAATGTATACTCAAGAACTTCTTGATCAAAGCTTGGCTACAGTGGTAGCCATTGAACTACTTGCCATCTTTATTTATTTGATAGAACGTCATCCAGATGAAACAGTATTTATTGTTCTAGCATTACCTTTTTTTACTTTTGTTATATTCCGTTTTTTGTATTTAGCATCTCGTGATAGTATAGAAGGAAGAAGAGCTGAATTATTATTTTTAGATAAACAAATAATGTTTGTAGGTATTTTGATCTTTCTTCTTTTCTTTCTAGCAATTTACCATCCCAACTTTCTTGATGATCTAATAGGAATTCCAGATCCGAATTTATGAAGAACATCCAAGAAAAAAAACTAGTGACAAATATGAGATGAATTAGAAGAAATCTAAAAAAAGGGAAAATTTGGACTTGAAGAAAAGAATCATTCAGTAAGATCTTTAAGTCTCTTCTTAATCCTTGCTTTCTTCCTCTTCAAACTCTTCATCATCAAGATTGAGATCATCGAGATCAATAGGTTCTGGAGGTGGGGTTGTAGCCATTGTAATACCTATCCAAGCAATAATGAAGCCTATCAACAGTGTTGCTAAATATACTGGCCACATTACTAGATCAGCAACTTGTAATTCCAGAGGATTCAATGCCTTCATTAACTCATGAGTTGGTCCGAGTAAGGTTTGGATAGGAACATAAAGAGTGTATAAGAGTAACAATAAAATCGTGATTAGGAATATACCATAACCATATATCTTGTCTTTAGCCATTTTTAACTTATTCTCCGTTTTTTGTGTTCAAATAATGCTGTTTTTTGTATAGCAATTAGAATTATTATTGTATATATAGTGAAAAGGACACTTTACCTCTATTTTTATATTTATTTATTTTTATTTTGTAAAGAATTTGAAATGTGCTCATTTTGTATAAAAATATCCATTAAAGGGTTTTTTTTAAAACTGAAAATTAAAAGTCTTAAGAAATTCTCATTAAAGGCACAAGATGAAAAAGGAAAGCGTGATGGTTATCATTAATGGGAAAAAGGGGATAA
>Ga0209977_10001145_pt1 | contig 11400 bp, 10 predicted proteins | sample SumtaG_2_FD_183113 | JGI IMG/M metagenome (GOLD analysis project Ga0209977, IMG submission 183113) | Deep subsurface microbial communities from Indian Ocean to uncover new lineages of life (NeLLi) - Sumatra_00607 metaG (SPAdes) (version 2) | ecosystem: Environmental > Aquatic > Marine > Oceanic... | reverse complement strand
TAATGAGGAGGAGGAGTAAAACAGTGAAGCTATTAACTGCCGTGGTATTTTTCTGTTTAGCAGGGCTTTTAATATTCTATATTATTTAAAAGTGAAGGCAAATGAAAACAATTATACATAGCTTAGTCTTTGTTATAGTAATTTTCTACATGTTACTATCCCAATGCTCATTCTCTGATAAGATTAAAGATTTCAAAGAAAACTTCTTTCCACCAGATATCCAATTTGAGGAAAAGATTTTCGATTTTGGAGTAATATCTCAGGGAGATAAGGTTGCTTATATTTACAGGTTTAAGAATGTTGGTAGGAAGATTCTAAAAATAGAAAGAATCAGAAGCACCTGTGATTGCACCGCCATTAATCTCACTTCTATGGAGATTGAACCGGGAAATACAGGTGAAATTAAGGCAATATTCGATTCAGAAGAGTACACTGGAAGGATAACGAAGAGCATCCATGTCCATTCAAATGATCCTGATGAACCCGTTGTTACACTGAAGATAACAGGAATTGTCAAGGAAGATGTTGTGGTTAATCCAAAAAAGTTGAACTTTGGAGAAATCTACGAAGGTAAAGGTGCGTTTCGAAAATTGAAGGTGCTTCCTGAAGCAATTGAGAAATTGGAGATAAAGAAGTTAGAAATATCCTCTGAGTATCTTGGTTTGAAGAGATCAGAATATTCTGAAGGAAATAGAGAGGGGATTGAAATTACTGTAACTCTAAGTCCCAAAACTCCCCAGGGAAGATTTTTTGAAATTTTAAAAATCCATACCAATAGCAAAGGAAAACCTATGATTGAAGTAGCTGTTTATGGTGCAGTTGTCGGTAGAATTAAGGTATCTCCAAAAAAAATTTCCTTTAAGGTTGAAAAAGGAGACTCTGTAGCATTTAGGTTTGTATTGAATAAAGGCAGGAGGAAACGACTCAAGATTAACAAAGCTAAGGACGAATTAGGGTACTTCGAGGTCAGATTAAGGGCTTTGAAACTGGGAGTGGATAAAAAAACCATACCTGATAACATTAAAGCCGAAATCTGATGCTCCCCGGGGTTCTGTGAAGGAATATTTACTCCTCTATACTGATGTCGAAGAACAACCTGTGCTGAGAATTTTCCTGGATGGTATTATTCGTTGAGTGTAAACTGGAGGGGAATGTGAAAAACATAAAAGAAATGATGGAAGAAGCATAGAGCTGGGGATAACAAGGAAATTAGGATGAAAGAGTAAATAGCGAATTAAGGGGGTACAATGAAAAAAAATTTTGGTAAGTTATTAATAACCATTATCCTTATAGTCGTTGTGTTTGTCGTAATTTTTATGAAGAATAAGAACAAAAAAGAAGATTCAGAGTTCGTTTTCGAAAAATCGCAGGATACGACCAAAATTTTGGATCCCATACAGGACTCAACTAAAATTTCTGACCTCGTCAAAGAGACTGCAACAGGGAGCAGTAATTTGCCACCAAAAAAAGAACAGACAACTGTAAAATTTGATAAAGATGTTCTTGCACTGGTTAATACTTCTAAGATTACAGAAGATTACTTAAAAAATAGATATGAATCGTTACCAGAACAATATAAGAGTGTGTATAAAAATGATATGGTACAATTTTTGGACCAATTGATTATACGAGAAATGCTTTACCAAGAAGCGGTAAAAATTGGATTCGAAAAGGACTTAAATAATGTAAAGGATAAAGAACAGAGGAGGGATATGGCGATAGAAAAATTGATTAAAGATATTACGGGAAAGATTGAGATTTTGGAAGAAGACATAAAAAAATTCTATAATGATCGTATAAGCGAAATGGGAGGAGCCAGCTATGAACAGGTTAAATCGAACATAAAGAATTATCTTTTCCAACAGGAGCAAACAGAGGTTATAAACAATTTCATTGAGATCTTAAAGAAAGAAGCGGAGATAGTAAAAGATGAAGAATGGATTAAGGAACAACAAGCTTTGAAGCCCCAAAATCCTCTTGATGAAGCATTAGAAAGTGGAAAGCCTACCGTTCTTGATCTCGGTGCAAGTTCTTGCGTACCTTGTAAGATGATGAAACCTATCTTTGCAGAGTTGGAGCAGGAATACAAAGGGAAAGCAAATATACTATTATTGGAAATTTACGAATATAAAGCTCTGGCAAATAAATATAAGGTAATGGTAATACCTACGCAAATTTTTTTCGATCGAGACGGCAGTCAATTCTGGCGGCATGAAGGTTTTCTTTCGAAAAATGAGATAATTGAAAAACTAAAAGAAATGGGAGCAGAATAAAGATGATAAGAATAATATTTGAGTGGTTATCTAATACTATTCAATCAACTCCAGTTATTGCTCTAACGGGTTCTTTTATCTGGGGGGTGTTTAGCATATTGCTGAGTCCCTGCCATCTGGCAAGTATTCCACTTATAGTAGGTTTTATTGATGAACAGGGTAGCATAACAACAAAAAGAGCGTTCTGGTTAGCAAGTCTGTTCTCCATTGGAATTCTGGTAACTATTGGGCTCATTGGTTTTATTACAGGACTTATAGGACGTATGTTGGGTGATATTGGTTCGATTGGAAATTATATTGTAGCAGTGATTTTCTTTGTTGTAGGTCTTCATCTTTTGGAGATTATTCCTTTCCCTTTTCTGGGGGAATCAGGTCAACCAGCCTTTAAGAAAAAAGGTCTATTGGCTGCTTTTATTCTTGGTCTTGTGTTCGGTGTTGCTCTTGGTCCATGCACGTTTGCCTACATGGCTCCGATGCTCGGCATTACATTCAGAATAGCGGCGACACGTCCTATTTATGGAATAGCCCTACTGTTTATTTATGGAATTGGTCATTGTTCAGTGATAGTTTTTGCTGGAACTTTTACAGGAATTGTTCAGCATTACCTGAACTGGAATGAAAAATCTAAAGGTGCGGTGTTGCTTAAAAAAATATGTGGGGTTCTTGTTATTTTAGGCGGGATATATTTAATCTGGACTGCGTGAAGGGGAGGTGTTATAATCAAGAAAGATTCTAAGGATTTAGTTGTGAACAAGGAAATGAAGAAGGCGGGTTTCGGGTGTATTGAACACGATTACGAAATAAAGTCGTGTGGTTATGATGAAACATCAGAATAAACCAAATAAGTGGCCAAACTTCAGATTTAATTTGGAAGAAATAGCTGGTGCTGTTGGAGATTACGGAACATTAATCCCTATTGTCCTTGGAGTAGCTATCGTTTCAAATGTTAATTTAGGGCATATACTACTGTTTTTTAGCATTTGGTACATAATCACTGGCATATATTATAAGATGCCTGTACCAGTAGAACCAATGAAAGCTGTTGGAATTATAGTTATTGCACAAGGCTTAAGTGCAGACGAAATTGCTGCATCGGGAATAATTTTAGGTGTTCTTTTTTTAGTCCTGGGATTTTGTAAAGGAATGAAATTCATTCAAGGGAAAGTTCCCTATAGTGTTATTAGAGGTATACAGTTAGGCTTGGCTTTACTCCTAATTAAAACATCAATTAATTTTATTATTGGAGATTATATTTTAGCCATTATATGTATAATTATTGTAGTTCTATTTCGAATAGCTAATAAATTTGCCAAAATTCCAGATATATCAGCTATATTTATTCTATTAATCGGAGTAATTGTTGGTTTTTCTATATCCGGGATTCCTCGTATTAGCATTATATCATTACCACACATTATTATCCCAGCAGTTCAAAATTTTCTAAAAGGTGGGTGGCTATTAGTTATTCCCCAAGTACCGTTGACTATTACCAATGCAATACTTGCCACAACATTGTTAATGAAGGATCTTGTTAACAGAGATGTTGACCCAGATAAATTATCAAAGAGTATTGGTGTTATGAATCTAACATCTGTTCCTTTTGGTGGTTTTCCTATGTGTCATGGTGCTGGCGGTCTTGCAGCACAATATAGATTTGGAGCAAGGACTGGAGGGTCGAATATCATCAGTGGCTTAATATTATTACCAATTGGTATATTTTTTGCCAGCCCAGAGTTTGTCGCAATTATTCCTTTTGGTGTTTTTGGAGCTTTATTGGTTTTTGTTGCAATTGAATTAGGAAAACGCAGTTTGAAGACAGATTCTTATATTGTTACGGGTATCATAGCAATATTAGCACTAATGATTAATATGACAATTGCCTTCATTGTTGGGATGATATTGGCATATGTGTTGGCAAAAATACACAAGTGTCCACGAACATCTTAGAATATTAGACGAATGAGAGATATGAGTAATCGAAACGTTATACAATGTTGGCTTAAATGAGAGAAATAAAAATGTTTGAGAAAAGAAAGTTATCTCTCTTTGAGAAATATCTAACTTTTTGGGTGTTACTTTGTATTACTACGGGAATTATTCTTGGCAAGACTGCACCAGAATTCGCTAAGTTCCTTGATGGGGTTGCAATTTATGTTGGAGAGGCACCGGTAGTCTCAATTCCTATTGCAATATGTCTTTTCTTTATGATGTATCCCATTATGGTAAAGATTGACTTCGGTCGTGTCATTCGTGCTGGAAGAACACCAAAACCTGTTGCTCTGACACTTTTCGCCAACTGGGCAATTAAGCCTTTTACAATGTATACGATCGCGTTCTTATTTTTAGGTATTGTTTTTAAAAGTTTTATCGGCATAAACGCCCTCGACTTTGTGAAACTCCCACCCGGTGCGGATTGGGCTGTAGGAACCATCCATGGAGCAGGTCAGGTTGTAATACATAATGGAGCAAGAGTGCTCCAAATTCCACTCTGGAGAAGTTATCTCGCTGGTTGTATACTCCTTGGGATAGCTCCCTGTACCGCAATGGTTCTTGTATGGGGGTACCTTGCACGAGGGAATGATGCCCATACATTGGTAATGGTTGCTATTAACTCGTTAACGATGCTTTTTTTATACGGACCGTTAGGAGGATTTCTGCTTGGTATCGGGAGATTACCGGTTCCATGGCAGGCTTTACTTCTTTCTATAGGTATCTATGTTGCATTACCTCTGGTTGCTGGATTCTTTTCTCGAATTATAATTATAAAGACTAAAGGAGAAGATTGGTTTAAGCAAAAATTTTTACATCTATTAACGCCTGTATCAATTGTAGCACTGCTTATTACGCTTGTGTTGCTTTTTTCATTCAAGGGTGATATTATTTTAACAAAGCCCTTAACGATTTTATGGATAGCAATACCTCTTTTCATTCAAACAAATCTTATCTTCTGGTTAACTTATGGTGGGGCTAAATTGATAAAACTCAGGTTTGAGGATGCAGCTCCTTCTGCAATGATAGGTGCAAGCAACCATTTCGAAGTTGCTATTGCGACCGCAACTATGATTTTTGGCCTTTCTTCTGGCGCTGCACTTGCAACAGTGGTGGGAGTTTTAATTGAAGTGCCAGTAATGCTTATGCTTGTCAAAATCTGCCTGCGAACAGAACACCGGTTTGCAGCAGGTTAATTGTTTTAACCAATCAAACCAATTAAACTAATAGAACCAATTTAACCGAATGATTCTCTTGAGGTTAGAACTATTCTTTTGAGGAGTTTTTTAGACCGTTAACTTCTTTTAAAAATTCTTCCTTATCTTTAAAATCTCTGTATACAGAGGCAAATCTTACATATGCCACCTCATCAATCTCTTTCAGTCTCTTCATAACCTCTTCGCCAACCAATTTTGAGGGAATTGTCAGGTTTCCAAGATCGCAAAAGCCCTCTTCTATCTCATCGACTATCTTTTCAATCTCTACCCTTGTGACGGGTCTTTTGTGTGCTGCTGTCATAATACCAAGGAGTAGTTTCTGTCTGTCAAAGGGTTCTTCTCTACCATCCCTTTTTATTACAAGAAGAGGGGATTTCTCAACATATTCATACGTGGTAAATCTTCTACTGCATGCAAGGCATTCCCTTCTTCTCCGCACAGATTTTCCTTCCTTACCTGGACGCGTATCGGTAACTTTATTATCTTCAGAACCACAAAATGGACATTTCATAATCTACTTCGTAAGTAACTATATACTTACAATCCTTTTATGTCAACACATTTTTTGAAGATTTCTGAAAAGTTAGAAATTTATGCAATCAGTGATGTAATGAAAGACGAGTTAATAGATGTAAAATATTATTGACAGGAACTTGTTTTCTTGATATAAATTAAATAATGGAAGAAAAAAAGTCTATTTTCCCTTTTTACGAAACCCTGGCCATTCTTTTTATCCCTTTCCTCATAGTTCTCTTTATTGAGTTCGTTCTCAGGTTCGGAATGGGACCTACTGTGGAGCGGATATCATTTTTCTCACCCATTTATGCTTCTCTTATAACAATCTGTTCTTGTCTCTGGATAAAAAAAAGAATTATCTTCGCTTTTATCCCAATGGTACTATTTAGTGTAATAATCGCTATTATTTTAAAAGGAGAATCCACTGTGGTTTGCAAGTTTCTCTATTTTTTTATATCACTCCTTATTCTCTCATTTTTTTCTGTTATTGGTTATGCGTTTTCAAAGGTTATCAAAAAGCATGGTAGCTCATACTCCCACTATATTCTCAAATTTTTTGTAGGTCTTTTTATCTTTGTCTGTGGGATGCTCATTATTCATTTTTTTTCAGGTTTCCTGAATTCTCAGATTACCGTTGTTAAGTCCTTGATATCCGGAATAAGAGAAGGATTGCTTTTGGGAAGTGGAGTCACAATAGTTATAATAATGTTGTCACAAAAGGTTGATTAAGCATGGGGATACTCTTACAATTTCTGGCAACAAAAGCGCTTGCCCCGATACTTGGTTCTATAGTTCTTCTGAGTATGGGGGAACGCCCTGTTTCCCTTTCAAAACCAGAGGTTTTCATAAGAGAGGATACACTATTTATCTCAACAAAGGTTAATCATGGATTTCCAAAGGAACTGTTGAAGATTATAAAGAGTGGTACACCTGTAACATTTAGATTACACGTGTTAGCAGTTGAAAATATCTACTTTGTTCGTACGGTTTATTATGATATTGAAAAGAGGATTTACAATGTGAAACGTGAAGAAGATGAAGGAGAGATCAAGACAGAGGACGAAAAAAAAATGAAGGAGTTTGTTGCAAACTTCTCCGGTGTTTACATACTTACAGACAATATTCCTTCATCACAGAAGATTACAATCAGAGTGTCCCTTGATCCTGTAAAACTCGATTTTCTAGGCGACGGAGAATTCGATTTGATGACATTATGGGATTATAGAAGCCCACAACAGACAGTGAAAATAAGAAAGCAAGATTAACCAACAGGAGAAATAGGGGTCAGGTCTTCACTTTTGACATAAAATGTGAAATAGAATTTTGGAATATCGGATGAGTTAAATAAAAGTTCAAAAGGACAGGGTTTTATGTCAAAAGTGAAGACCTGACCCCTCTGAGGTGCTCGCAATGACAGACCAGCGAACTAAACGATAGCAACGATCTAACGATTAAAACGAAACGGTCTTTTTAACCATTTTTAGAGAACAATGAGTATTCGATTTAAGTTTATTATTATAAATTTCGTTATAATCATTATTACAGTCATTCCTCTTTCCCTGTTTACACTGAGAACAACAGAGTTTAAACTCGGAATGAAGAATATTCCAGAGATTGAAAAAGCAATAGAGAATGCTGTTATACACACACCGGAGGAGGCAGAAAAAGAAAGAGCAATAGAAGCGCTCAGAAAATACCGGCAGATGATGGCATTGAAGAGACCATTAAAAAGAGAGTTTATAATCTTTACAATCCTTCTCAGCCTTTTTATCATTATATTCTCGACTGCACTTACTATTCTTGTTACAGTAAGGGTAACAACCCCGCTCAAAAAACTCGAAGATGCAGCAAAGCGACTTTCACGGGGTGATTTTCCAAGGATCGAAAGGGTTCGTTCGAGTGATGAAGTCGGTAGTCTTGTTGATACATTCAACAGTATGTCTGCTGCGCTTGAGGAGAGTAAAAAAAGGTTAAGGATTGCAGAACGAGAAGCAGCGTGGAAGGATGCTGCGAGAGCAGTATCACATGAAATAAGGAATCCACTTACTCCCATAAGACTTGCGACAGAGAGATTAAGGGAAAAAGCACGAAAGGGTAAGGAGAATATTGATGAGGTAATTTTCAATACAACAGGTATGATATTAGAGGAAATAGAAAACCTTGACAGTATTGCGAGAAGTTTTTCTGAGTTTGCAAAACTCCCAATGCCTCGCAAAAAAAAGGATGATGTAAATAAAATAATTAAAGAGGTTATCTTTCTCTACTCAGAATATGAAGGGATAAAGATTAAAAGCGCATTAGACGAAAATATACCAGAATTTTTTATTGACAGGGACAGGATAAAAGAGGTTTTGATTAATATTATAAAAAACAGTATAGAGGCAATGGATGGAAGGGGTGTTATCTGGATAGCAACCGGGTTTGATGATAAAAATAAGAGGCTAACGTTATCTATAAAGGATAATGGCAGTGGACTTACAGTGGATCCTTCGCTTGTTTTTATTCCGCATTTTACAACAAAAGAGAGGGGAAGCGGTCTTGGTCTTGCTATATCGAAGAGAATCATCGAGGCACATAATGGAACCATAGTGGCAAGAAGTAAAAAGGGTGAAGGAACAGAGTTTATCATAACTCTACCACTGGATAAGGGGTCAAGATGAGGGGTCAGGTCTCAACATTTAACATTGTGAGTAAAAATAGTAAATGATATGTCAGAAAGGAAGAAATGAAGGCTGTGAAATCATTGATAAACCGAATCCAATGTTAAATGTTGAGACCTGACCCCTTTTCCTTTTGAGAGAGATGAAAAAGATTCTTGTTGTAGATGATGAGAGGAATATTCAGAGTATTCTTAAAGAGGTTCTATCAGAGGAAGGATATTCCGTTGTAACAGCAGGCACAGGTAAAGGCTGTATGGATGCAGTTAATAAAGAATTTTTTGATGCCATTATCCTGGATGTGAAACTGCCGGACATCGATGGTATCTCAATTATTGAAAATATCAAAAAGACCTCCGGTGAAAGTGAAATCATTGTAATATCAGGGCATGCTACCATAGAGATGGCGGTTGAAGCAATAAAACGCGGAGCATATGATTTTATAAAAAAACCTCTTTCACTCGAAAAGGTGCGAATTGTTCTACGTCATGCGATCGAGATGCATAACTTCAGGAAGGAGAAGGAAAGCTGGGACAGGGAGATAGAGGAAAAATATCGTATGGTGGGAGAAAGCACTCCTGTACAGGAGGTAAAGGGGATGATTGAAAAAGTTGCGCCTCTCGATAGTAAGGTGTTAATAACAGGAGAGAGTGGGGTGGGGAAGGAACTTGTCGCTTATGCAATTCATAGGAAGAGTAAGAGAAAAGATGCTCCGTTTGTGAAGGTAAACTGTGCTGCCATTCCCACTGAGCTTGTTGAGAGCGAGCTATTTGGATATGAAAAAGGGGCGTTCACGGGAGCTGTCGGGAAGAAGATGGGAAAATTTGTGTCAGCAAAAAATGGCACAATATTGCTTGATGAGATAGGTGACATGGACCTTGCAACGCAGGCAAAGGTTTTGAGGTTGATTGAAACAGGTGAGGTAATGCCTCTGGGAAGCAATAAGTCTGTAGAGATTGATGTACGGATAATTGCTTCTACAAACATGAACATAGAAGAAGAAGTAGAGAAAGGGAATTTCAGAGAAGACCTTTTTTTCAGGCTGAACATTTTCCCGATAAATGTTCCGCCATTGAGAGAAAGAAGGAAAGATATTCCATTACTTGTTGAGCATTTTGTTAAAGATGTGGTTACCCAATCTGCCATCGGTTATAAGAAATTTTCAAAAGGGGCAATGGATGTCCTTTCAAATTATGATTTTCCTGGAAACATAAGGGAACTAAAGAATATTGTAGAACGGGTTTTGATATTAAAAGAGGGAAATATAATAGAAGCGAAGGATGTGAAATCACTTTTAATAGAAACAGGAAAAAGGAAGGAAGTCTCACTTTTGCAGCAACCATACAGGGATGCAAGAAGGAATTTTGAAAAACTTTACATCGAAGAGAAATTAAAGGAGAACGACTGGAATATTTCAAAGACTGCAAAGGAGCTCGGGATAGAGAGGACGAATCTTCACAGAAAGATGAGGGAACTGGGGATCAGAGAGAAAGAAAGTAAGGAGTAAGCAGTAGGGAGTAAGTAGAAGGATAAAGTAACACAGCTGCACAAGTCTAAAGCCAAAAGTTAATAGTCAATTGTAAATTGAACCAGAGTGTGGAAAAAATTCATTGCGGAATGGAATAGAGTGTTGGAAAGGTGTGTCATTGCGAGCCCCGTTAAATAACGATTTTGTATAATAAAAAAACCTTCTTATGTTTTTTCTATTTAATGGGCTAGGAGCGAAGCGACGTGGCAATCTCATATCAATTCCCAATTCCTAATTCTCAGTTTCTAATTGTAGTTTGGGGAAGTAGTGTTTGAGGATTTCCTCTGCTGTTTTTCCTTGCTCTGCCATACCCTTTGCACCCCACTGGCACATTCCCAGCCCATGCCCAAGCCCCTTTCCTTTGAAGTGGAAATATGTACCCTTTTTCTCGACAGTAAATAAGGAACTTCGCAGTTTGTTCCAACCAAATTGCCGAGCAATTCTCATCCTGAATTCCCATCCCCTCTCCTTTTTCCCATCTACTTCTATTTCAGTAACTCTTCCATCAGAAGCCCTTCTTAAGATCTTAATTTCCTTAAATGGAGCATCTTCAAAAGAGAGCCTCCATTCCCACCGGTAATGTGGAGAATTTTTACAAAAATTTGTATCTGGAACACTGATAAGTAATTCGTTGTTTCCTTCAAATATGGATGAGAAATCTGCCGTTCTTCCTCCACAGGTTGAATGATAAAAGACATCTGCAAGTTCTTTCCCTTTCCACAGCATAATACCAGACGTTTCCCTGACTACCCTTCTTGATTTTTCTGTTTCACTCTCTTTCCCTTTATATACCTGACAGTGTGTAAGGTCGCAGAAGTCATAATTTTTGTGGCGTTTAAGGTTCTTGAAAAGATATGTTCGTGAAACAATTGCTTGCGCCTTCTGTGCCTCAATAGGAGCTTTTCCCATCTCTGCACCTACAACACTTGCAAGATAGTTATCTGTTTTCACCCTATTTATGATTATAATCTCTTCCAGCCCAGGATAGACCTTTAATGTGCCTTGGTATGTTCTTTTTATCTTTCCTTGTATCTCAATGATCGATTCACCTTTTGAAAAAAACATTGTTTCCTCTTTTTCATTGATGTATAAACAATTGGTTTGTGATTGCAAAATGAATGTATCCGAGTTTGTTATTACACGTATCTCTTGTGGATGAAATATCTCAAGCACGCGGACATCGACGGTAGAATGGCTGGTTGAAGCAGAAAGAAGGATGG
>Ga0209977_10001144_pt1 | contig 11400 bp, 4 predicted proteins | sample SumtaG_2_FD_183113 | JGI IMG/M metagenome (GOLD analysis project Ga0209977, IMG submission 183113) | Deep subsurface microbial communities from Indian Ocean to uncover new lineages of life (NeLLi) - Sumatra_00607 metaG (SPAdes) (version 2) | ecosystem: Environmental > Aquatic > Marine > Oceanic... | reverse complement strand
AAAACCACTGGCCAGTGACGCGGGTAAAACCGCACGGATAGTCAACCGTTTCATTATCCAGGCTCAGGAGATGCTGCAGACCGAGGAACGCGCTAACAGCCTACTTTTGCGTGGCTTTGCGTCGCTGCCTGATCTTACACCCTTCCCTGAGCGGTTCGGTCTTGCGGCCGGGGCAATTGCGACCTATCCCATGTATCGGGGGCTTGCCCGGCTTGTCGGCATGCAAGTCCTTGAGACCGGATCAACGTGGGAGGAGGAACTCTCCACACTCGGCAAGAATCGGAAGGGGTTCGACTACTTCTTCGTGCATTTCAAGGAGATAGACGCCGCCGGTGAAGACGGCAACTTCGAAAAGAAGGTCCAGCTTATAGAGCGTTTCGATGGGCTCTTGCCGAGGCTCTTGAAGCTGAACTTCGACGTGGTTGCCATCACCTCTGACCACTCCACCCCGGCGATGCTTGAGAGTCACTCCTGGCACCCCAACCCTTTCCTGCTTTATGCCCCCCAGACTGCCCGCACAGAAGGAGAGTCGGGATTTTCTGAACGGTGCTGTGCGCGTGGGGTTCTAGGACACTTTAACAGCCTGGACGTGATGGCCATTCTCTTGGCCCACGCCAGGCGTTTGAAAAAGTTTGGAGCTTAACATGAAGAAAGCCTTGATATCAGTGTCGGACAAGACCGGTATTGATAAGCTGGCACGGGTGCTGGTTGATTCCGGCTACGAGATACTTTCCACCTCAGGCACGGCCGCCTTTCTTGAGCGTGCCGGGATCGGGGTGATAGAGATCTCGGATTACACAGGCTTTACCCAGACCCAGGACGGCCGCGTCAAGACCCTGCACACAAAGCTTTACACCGATATCCTCGGCAGGCCCGCGGGTATCCAGATCGTGGTGGTCAACCTCTATCCATTCGAGCAGAAGATGAAGGAGAGCTTAAGCCTCGAGGAGATGATTGAGTTTATAGACATCGGCGGGGTAACCCTTCTGCGCGGCGCTGCCAAGAACTTTGCCTACGTCACCGTCGTCTCCTCACCTGACCAGTACGATGAGTTGATTTCAGAGATAAAGACCAATACTGAGACCTCCGCTGAACTGCGCGCTCGCTTTGCACGGGCAGCCTTCCAGCGCACCGCTATCTACGATGCCGCAGTGACATCCTATCTTTCCGAATCCTCATCCGTAGGGATCGCCTCTACCCACTGGGCGGTAGGGCTATATGCCAATGATCCGATGGAGCTCAAATACGGAGAGAACCCTCATCAGAAAGGTACCTACTACCGCTACCCCCTTGCAGATCTCAAGTTCAAAGAACTTCTTGGGCATCCCATCTCCTACAACAACCTTATGGATCTTGAAGCGGCGATCCTTACCGTTCAGGAGTTCGAGCGTCCTGCGGCGGTGATAACCAAGCACGCCAACCCATGCGGGGTGGCTGAGCAACGCCAGGGAGAGGATTATGCCGAGACGTTCGCCAGAGCCTACAACGCCGACTCACTTTCGGCCTGGGGCGGGGTAATCGCCCTTAACCGACCTTTGACTGAAGGGGTCGTAAAGTTCCTTTCGGGCAAGTTCGTCGAGGTGATGGCCGCTTCCCACGTCCCCGAAGAACTTATGCCGCTCTTTGCCAAGAAGCGCAAACTTCGTCTCGTTCAATACTCCGGTAAGATGCCTGAGGTAACAATCCGCTCCACCCTCGGCGGGGTTCTTGTTCAGGATCGTGATACCCGGATTGAAACCTCAGAGCAGTGGAAGGTGGTCACGAAACGTACACCTACAGATGAGGAGAAGGCCGCACTCCTCTTCGCCTGGAAGGTGGCAAAGCACACCCGGTCCAACTCGGTGGTGATCACGGGCAAGGATGTGAGTCTTGGTATAGGTGGCGGTCTGCCCAACCGTGTGGATTCTGCGCGCCGAGCCCTGCGACTGGCCGCAGAGCAGAAGTATGAAGGCGTCCGGGTCTGCGCCTCGGACGGTCTCTTTCCCTTTGCTGACTCTATCCAGGCACTCAAAGGCTCCGGCGTCACCGCGGTTATCCAGCCCGGCGGGGCCATGCGTGACCAGGAGGTCATCGCAGCAGCAGACGCCGAGAACCTGGTCATGGTCTTTACCGGAGTGCGCCACTTCGCACACTGGTAGGAGGCTTGCAACGCGTGGGCTTCGACTATCTATCACACCTTCAGGCATCTGCACACGCTAAAAATGTTATCAAGAGTGTCTGAGGAGTACTAGGGCTATGCGCGGGCGAGATATCCTCAAACTGCTTACATTTCTGCCGTTCCTTGCCTACGCCTACTTCAGCTTTACGGGTCAACTCCTACTACAAGTAAACCCCCTCTATCTTATAGCATTACCTGTAGCTGCTGCACTCGTGCTTCTCCTATCCCGTAACCTATGGCTCTTTATTGCCTCTCTCGCCGCAACAAACGCGGCTGTTCAGCTTACCGGAGGTAGCGGCTCCCAGCTCTTTTTCTTCTACTTCCTTTTGCTTTTCGTAGAAGGCCTTCGCACCAGCTCCTGGCGTTACTTCTTCGCGGTTGGCGCAATAGTTATACTCGAGGCGGGATCGGCACTCTTCCACCTCAATGATACACCGTTTCCCTTTGGTCCCCTGGCTGCTTTTGCAGGCTTTGCCGCTTTGGCATATCTCTTCCTGCGTCGTGAAGAGAGACACAGACAGGCTCTTGAGCTGAGCCTTGATAGGGAGCGCGCCAAGTACCATTGGCTTGATCCTTTGGTAAGCCCTCGCTCCCAGCGTCTTGCAGCACTCAAAGAGGAGACCTACTCCGTTGACGCCGACATCCTCTACAAGGGATTCGTCAATCTGGGGTTCGAGACCCTGAACGTCCACACCGCGGCCCTTTTCCTGATCAGTGGAAATCGGTTGCACCTTGTCGCGGCACGCTCGCACAGCGATCGCATCAAGGATGACGTCTCCTTTGAGCTAGGTGAGGGATTGATCAGCTACCTTGCGCGTGAGCAAAAGCCCTCGTTGCTTAACGATCTGGGTGCTGATATGGACAGGCTCGGCTACTACACTGGCAAGGTTGAGGTTAACTCGCTTCTCACCGTACCCATCAAAAGCGGGGAGACAAACTACGGCATCCTTGTGGCCGACGGTCGGCGAATGTTTACGGAGTATGATCAGACGTTTCTTGTTCGGCTGGGTTCGCTTCTGGCAAGGGATATCCAGATTGCTCGCGCCTACGAGGAGCGCCACCGCGAGGCACTTAGGTTCTCCGGCCTCTACGAACTTGCAGGTAACCTCTTAACCGGTCTATCTGAGGAAGGACTCATAGACCGAAGCTTTGAACTGGTGCGTGACCTTTTTGCGCCGGACGCCATAGGTTTTGCACGCCTGCGTGAGAAGGAGGGTGCAAAGGTTCTGCGATACGAAGGAACGAACGGATTTGATAAAGGGTTTCGGTTCGATCCGGAACGCAGCCTGGTGGCCATGACCGCCAAGCACAAAGGTTTCTTAAAGCAGCGCGACATGACAAAGCCCGGCCTCTACCGGCTTGGGCCGGGTGAGAAGCCTGCCGTTAACAAAACCTTCCTGGGCATCGGTTTTGAGGAGGATGAGCGGACCCACGGGGTGCTCTGGCTTGAGAAACAAGAGGCTGACGCCTACAGCGGACGTGAGGGCAAGATACTGGGGTTTACCGCCGCATTGCTTTCCGCCGCGTTCCTGCGCGTGCGCTACCACGAAGAGCTTGCTCGCCTTGCTCGCCTGGACGGTCTCACCGGACTTCTCAATCACCGCGCGTTCCAAGAAGAACTTATCGAGTGTCTCAAGAAGTCAGGCACGGTGGCGGTGTTCATAATAGACATAGACCACTTCAAGCGCATCAACGATACCTACGGCCATCCGGTGGGTGATATGGTGCTTGCCAAAATAGCCGAGGTTATCAAGGATAAAGGCATTGCTGCCCGTTATGGGGGCGAGGAGTTCGCGCTCATTATTCCCAACATCCCCTCCCGGCAGATGATCGGCAGGGGCCAGGAGATACTGGCTGCTATCCGCCGTGCCATGGTTCGCATTCCTGAGGGGACCATCCAGGTTACGGCAAGCGTAGGTGGAGCCATCTACTCCAAAGACGCACGCACGCGCGAGGATCTGGTCCGCGCCGCCGACGCCGCTCTGTATGCTGCCAAAACCGGCGGACGCAACAGGTTGGTGCTCGCTGGTAAGTGAGGTTTTCCGGGGTCCCCGCACACAAAGTGACGGAGTTTACGGAGTAAAGCCGCGAAGCGGATTCGTGGGGTGGATATTTCACCCCCTCCTTTATCCTCCCCCGTCAAGGGGGAGGTAATATGTTGTTGTCACGTTGTTCGTAATGTCCCCCTCCCTGGTGGAGGGGGATGAAAGGGGAGGGGATCACCCCCACCTTTATCCTCCCCCGTCAAGGGGGAGATATTGAAGGTATGTAGCACAGGCTCTCCAGCCTGTGCCGATATTATTGAACGGACTAGAGCACCTGACAGGGGCACGCTGAGTCCATTCTACATTTCCCCTCCCCCTTACCCCCTACCCTATGGGGTGCAGTAAAATTGGCACCCCAAGGGGCACGCTGTCCACCAGGGAGGGGGAATATAGGTAAACCTCCCCCGTCAAGGGGGAGATTCTGGAGGTGCACCCCGAGTTACCCCTCCCTCGACGGGAGGGGATTAAGGGGAGGGTGAATCACTTCCACCTTTATCCTCTACCCTATGGGATACTGCGTATCCCAAGGGGCACACTGCCCCATCAAGGGGGAGGTTCAAGAGGTTAACCCCAAGTTACCCCTCCCTTGACGGGAGGGGGTAGGGGGAGGGTGATAGAATCAGATAAGTAGCATCTACCGGATAGATTCGGTCTACGTAGTCGACACCACAAGATAGCTTCACCCCCTCTTTTATTCTCCCCCATCAAGGGGGAGATAATAGAATGTAGCACAGGCTCTCCAGCCTGTGCCGATATCCGCTCGCGATGACGATTTAAGTTTGCGATCTTATTCGGGGTCCCCAGCCAAACACAAAGTGTTTGGTTGGGGTATATCCACTTGACAAACCTATCCATATCCCTATAATCAAACTGAAAGAGGATAATTACAGGTTTAGGATTGTTCTTTAAACAACAAAGGACTTGACAAGAGAGAAAGGGAGGTTATACTTTCCTCTCTTAGCTCTTTGGGAAATTTGGAACTCCTCCAGCCCCTAATGAGTTTTGGCGCATCAACCTTCAAGAATTTAATTGCTTGGAGGGTTTGATCCTGGCTCAGGGCTAACGCTGGCGGCGTGTCTTAGACATGCAAGTCGAACGAACCTTCCTTGTGTAGCAATACGTAGGGAAAGTTAGTGGCGAACGGGTGAGTAATACTGGGGTAATCTACCCTGGAGCGGGGCACAACTTCGAGAAATCGGGGCTAATTCCCCATACGCTCCACTGTACATAAAGTGCAGAGGAGGAAAGGTGGCCTCTGCTTGCAAGCTACCGCTCTGGGATGAGCTCCTGGCCTATCAGCTTGTTGGTGAGGTAACGGCTCACCAAGGCATAGACGGGTAGCCGGCCTGAGAGGGTGATCGGCCACACGGGCACTGCGACACGGGCCCGACTCCTACGGGAGGCAGCAGTCTAGAAAATTGCGCAATGGGCGCAAGCCTGACGCAGCGACGCCGCGTGCGGGATGAAGTCCTTCGGGATGTAAACCGCTGTCCCGGGAGACGATGGGGCGTATACCCAATACGTATGCGCTTTGACGGTATCCCGGAAGAAAGCACCGGCTAACTACGTGCCAGCAGCCGCGGTAATACGTAGGGTGCAAGCGTTGCCCGGATTCACTGGGCGTAAAGGGTGCGTAGGCGGATTGGTAAGTCTGCTGTGAAATCTCCGGGCTTAACCCGGAAACTGCGGTCGATACTGCCGGTCTAGAGGACAGAAGAGGAGAGCGGAACTCCTGGTGTAGCGGTAAAATGCGTGGATATCAGGAGGAAGGCCGATGGCGAAGGCAGCTCTCTGGGATGTTCCTGACGCTGATGCACGAAAGCTAGGGTAGCAAACCGGATTAGATACCCGGGTAGTCCTAGCCGTAAACGATGTACACTAGGTATTGGCATCAGTCAGTGCCGGAGCTAACGCATTAAGTGTACCGCCTGGGGACTACGGCCGCAAGGCTAAAACTCAAAGGAATTGACGGGGCCCCGCACAAGCGGTGGATGATGCGGTTTAATTCGTTGCTACGCGAAGAACCTTACCTGGGCTTGACATGTACGTGGTACGGATCCGAAAGGTGAAGGACCGGGGTTTTCCCCGGAGCGTACACAGGTGCTGCACGGCTGTCGTCAGCTCGTGCCGTGAGGTGTTGGGTTAAGTCCCGCAACGAGCGCAACCCCTGCCGATAGTTGCCATCAGGTTATGCTGGGCACTCTATCGGGACTGCCCGGGTCAACCGGGAGGAAGGTGGGGACGACGTCAAGTCATCGTGGCCTTTATGCCCAGGGCTACACGCGTCATACAGTGGCCGTTACAGAGGGTTGCCACACTGCGAAGTGGAGCTAATCCCGTAAAAGCGGCCATGGTTCGGATTGCAGGCTGCAACTCGCCTGCATGAAGGTGGAATCGCTAGTAATCGCAGATCAGCAATGCTGTGGTGAATGCGTTCTCGGGGCTTGTACACACCGCCCGTCACGCCATGGAAGTCGTGGGTGCCCGAAGACGCGGAGTCTAACCTCGTGAGGACCTGTGTTGAGGGTGAACTCGGTAACTGGGGCGAAGTCGTAACAAGGTAGCCGTACGGGAACGTGCGGCTGGATCACCTCCTTTCTACGGATTGTAGAACATGCGACAGGCTCTCTAGGGTAAACTGGACGGAATTCCATGCGCCCCCTCTTGTATGAGGGGGCGCACCTTTTTACGTGCTCCTTTTCGCCATAGGCGAAAAGATCGCAGTCCCCTCTCCATTTGGGAGAGGGTTAGGGGTGAGGGAATTACTATCGTCATTGCGAGCATCCGAAGGATGCGAAGCAACCTCATATGTGGCACAATCCCAAAACAGAAGACCCATAAGATCGCCACCCTCCCCCTACCCCCTCCCGTCAAGGGAGGGGTGAATTAGGGTCGCCCCTGTACCCCGCACTATTTTCCCCTTAACGGGGGACGAAGTGCCACCGTATGGTAGGATAAAGGGGGGGGTGCACAACACTTGACAAAGGGCGACATCCGCCTATTCTATAATATAAACTACCCCTTCGGGGTCCCTGCGAAAGCGCAAAGCGATTTCGTGGGGTGAAAACGCGGAGGTGAACGTGAAAAGACTAAGGTTTTTTATCTTAGCAATCGCAATAATTCTACCCAAACTTCAATATCTTTTTGGTGAAAGTTGGATTCGAATATATGATAAGGGGTATGCTATTGGTTATAGTTTGCAATTAACTGAAGACGGCGGTTGTATTGTCGTAGGGCAATCCAGTAACAAGGATGTTAGTGGCTTAGATATTTGGCTTCTGAGGCTTGATTCTTTGGGTGATACACTATGGACCCGCACGTACGGAGGGCAACAAGATGACGTTCCATATTGCATCCAAAAAACATCAGATAGTTGTTACATAATAACCGGATATACTGAGTCCTTTGGCGCTGGTGGCAAAGACCTGTGGTTACTCAAAGTTGATTCGTATGGTGATACACTATGGACTCGTACATATGGAAGAGAGATGCACGAATATGGTAAGTGCGTAAATGAAACTAGTGATGGAGGATTTATTATTACGGGGGGAGCAGATTGGGTAATCGAAGAATGGCCTCATCTCTGGCTCCTTAAAACAGATGAAATCGGAGACACAACCTGGACTCAAACATCAAATGGGGAATATCGTGAAATCGGTTATTGGGTAGAGGAAATTGTTAACGGTGGATATGTAATCACAGGTCAAACCTCTTCTTTGGGCTATGCTACTTGGCCTGATTTATGGCTTATAAAAACGTCACCAACTGGAGCTTTCCAATGGGATAAATTATACGGAAGACAAGAAGCAGATATGCCTGACAAGGGTTATCGTGTCAAGGAAACACCCGATGGTGGTTTTGTCGTCTTCGGAATGTACAGCTTCCGTAACGATTTATGGCTATTAAAGACGGACTCATTAGGTGACATGGAGTGGGACCATGTGTATAGAACTGACGGGGGTTGGGATTACGATGTTGCTTACCATGGCGATCAAACATCAGATGGTGGATATATACTTACCGGGTGGGCGAACAACAGTTGTTTTCTTCTAAAAACTGATTCCCTTGGTGACTCTTTATGGACTCAGTTTTATCTGGAATATTCCTCACAAGGTAAATGTGTTTCAGAAGCTGAGGACGGTGGATATTACGTCACCGGAGAGTACTCCTGCGATTTGTTCATTTTGAAAACAAACAAATACGGATTGCTTCCATTGGAAATATCCTCGCTCGGCTCTTATTTACCTTCTGGCCCTGATGATTCTGTATCTTGTCCACTAACTCCAATGACAGAGTTCAGAAATCTAAGTACGTCAACTGCTTTCCCGCCGTTCGAATATCACTGTGATATATTCAGTTTAGTTAAGGATAGTGTTGTATATCAAGATACAGTTTTTGCTTGGGATGATTATGAGGATATTTTGGAACCTTGGAGTAGAGAATGGGTTGAATTCGAAAAGTGGCTTGCCGATACGGTTGGAGAGTACAGAATATCTTTTTATGCGTCGGGACCATTCAAATCTCGCCCTTTAACCTTTAACTTCTATGTTTCAGAAATCAACCCTGGGATAGATGAGGAACGATTCAGGATATCACCAAAATTATCCATCCTCTCCCCCATCGGTTCAGGAATTGTGCTGAAGTATACGGACATGCCTGAAGGTTTCCACGCCGTCGTCTACAACGCCGCCGGGCAGAAGGTTGACGAGCTGCACTCAAACCTGACGAGTGGTACGGTCTCGTGGGGCGAGGGATTCTTGCCCGGCGTTTACTTCATAGTGCCTGAAACTCAGGGATCGGTCCGGGCGCAGAAGGTTGTGCTGATACGGTGATCCCCCCTAAATCCCCCCTTACAAAGGGGGGCACGGGAGATAATCCCCCTTAAAAAGGGATTGGGAAGTCGTAGGGGCCGACTTTTAAGTCGGCCCGCTAATAATATCCGGGCCGGTCTAATGCCTGAAGGGGGCACGCTGAGACCGGCCCCTACTTTCTCTTTGGTTAGCCCAAAACTTGACAACCCCAATTCTCTGAGTAGACTATCCGCTTACTGCGGGGTGGAGCAGTCTGGTAGCTCGTGAGGCTCATAACCTCAAGGTCGCTGGTTCAAATCCAGCCCCCGCTACTTTAAGGCCCTCAAGTGAGGGCCTTTTGTTTTAATAAACGGCAGTGGATCCTTGCGAGGTATCGTAGTGGCACGGCATGCCGTGCCACTACTGGATTATTTTTGAGGAAGATCAAAGGCTTTACAATCTCCGAAACCTGATTATTATTATGGTAAAAAGGAGATATCAATGAGAAGGTTACCAAAGATTATTTTTGCGATCTTCGCAGGATTGATCCCCATTATAGGTGTTTCAGGTACCTACGCCGAGATTGAGGCCCGGGTGGTCGAGCACGAGCTTGCCAACGGGATGCGGTTTTTGATCTTTGAACGTCACGATGCGCCGCTCGTGAGTATGGTGATTGCGGTTAAGGCAGGGGCGGTTAACGAGGTCACCAACAAGACAGGCATCGCGCACTTTCTTGAGCATCTGGCGTTCAAGGGAACCCAGAGGATCGGCACCAAAAACTACAAGGCCGAGCGCAAGGCTCTTTCAGAGCTCGATGCCGCCTTCAAGGCCTATCACAAAGCCGAGCAGGAAGGCGCAGATTCCGAGGTCATTGAGACGCTTTACGCCGAGTTCAAGCAAAGGCAGGAGAAGGCTTCATCCTACATCGTGCAGGGCGAGCTCTCGGAGATATACGACCGCAACGGTGCGACACGTTTCAACGCATCAACCGGCTACGATTACACCACCTACATAATCACCTTGCCATCCAACCGTTTCGAGCTCTGGTGCGCCATGGAGTCAGACCGCATGGCCAACCCGGTGTTCCGCGAGTTCTACTCCGAACGCGACGTTATCCTCGAGGAGCGCCGTATGCGCACCGATAACAGCCCCAGAGGTCTCTTCTATGAGGAGTTCCGCAGCGTTTCATACAAGGCTCATCCCTACGGTCATCCGATCCTCGGGCATCTCAGCGATATGGAAAACCTTTCCCGCAAAGACGCGCGAGCGTTCTACGAGACCTATTACGTTCCGCAACACATGACTGCTGCCATCGTGGGTGATGTAAATGCAGAAGAGATAATCCCATTGATTGATAAATACTTCGGCAGGATCCCCAAGAGACCGGACCCACCAGGGCTTATAACAAAGGAACCCGAACAACCGGGAGTGAGACGTGTCCAGATGCAGATAGGTCGTCAGCCTCGCCTATATATGGGATTTCCTACAGTTTTCAAAGGTCATGAAGACGAACTTGCCCTTGATTTACTGGCAAGCGTGCTCGGGCAAGGTCGCACCTCGCGGCTATACCGCGCGTTGGTTGAGGAGCGCAAGCTCGCTTCCAGTATTCGGGCGTGGCAGAGCAATATGCTTTATGCAGGACAATTCGGTTTCTCGGCTATCCCTGCAGAAGGAGTAACTGCAGCCGAGCTTGAGGAGGCGGTGCTTGGGGAACTGGCTGAGTTGAAGGAGAACCCCATAACAGAGGAAGAGCTTGACGCGGCGTGCGCTCGCTGGAAGGTCAGGATTTACACCTACCTCTCCTCGAACCTGGGGATGGGCTATATGCTGGCACAGGGTGATCAGGGCAACACAGGATGGCAGGATATATTCAGGATACCTGAAAGGGCTGAAAAGATTACGCCTCAGGATTTGATGGATGCTGCGGAGCGCTATATTGATCCTAGCCGAAGATCGGTTGGACTAATGGAGGTGGCAAATGACTAGTCTGATGACTAGAAGAATAATCGCAGCGGTTCTTTTCCTCACGGCGTCACTGTTTGGTATTAAACTTAAAGACCCGCGCACGATGGAGTTTCCAGCACGTCTGGAGTTTACGCCTCACGAGGTCGAACGCTTCAGGTTGTCAAACGGAATAGAGGTTTTCCTTGTGGAGGATCACGAGTTTCCGCTGGTAGATGTCGTGTTTAGAATAGATGCGGGTGAACGCCGGGTTGATGCAGAGCAGGCAGGCCTGGCCGATATACTTGCCGATCTCGTGGTAGAGGGCGGAAGTAAGGCGGTTCCCAAGCGAGTGTTTCAGGACAGCCTGGAGCGTTTCGGCGCATCCTTCAGGGGTTACGCATGGGATGAAGAGACCTCATTTACCCTCCACCTTCTCTCCGAGCATGTCGATGATTTGCTTACG